>Ga0334901_1001996_pt1 | contig 18668 bp, 12 predicted proteins | sample GraSluR3_MG_3_FD_207216 | JGI IMG/M metagenome (GOLD analysis project Ga0334901, IMG submission 207216) | Sludge microbial communities from methane-producing bioreactor in Wageningen University, Netherlands - Granular Sludge_15_08-R3 | ecosystem: Engineered > Bioreactor > Anaerobic >... | reverse complement strand
AAAACCCGGGGCCGGGGCCGAGCGGCGATGAGGCCGCCACGGCCCTGCTCGACGTGGGAGGCGACAACATGAACTTCGTGGTCGCCTCGACGGCGGGCATGTGGTTCCGCTCCAGCGGTCTCGGAGGACAGCAGTTTACCAAGACCCTCGTGCGGGAGTTCCGCCTCACGACCGCCCAGGCGGAACAGATCAAGCAAGACCCGGCCAAGGCCGATTCGCCCAGCGAAGTCTACCAGGCGCTCGATCCCGCGCTGGAACGGCTCGCCGAAGAGACGCGATCGCTCATCGACGCTTTCCGGCGAAGTCGTCCCGGGGCACGACTCGGACAAATCCTTGGCTGCGGGGGCAGCTTCCAACTGCACGGGCTGCTGAGATACCTGAGGTCGGGACGTTGCTGAGAATCGGCCCAAAAATCCAGCGGACGAATTCTAACGTGCCGATAACCGTCCGCTAACGGGCGGCGGTTAAAGTGAGCCATGAGACACGGCGGTAGCCCACCCGAGGACCTGGGCGCGCAAGGCAGGGCCAAGGAGCCTTACATGCCAAAAGGATCGGTGCTCGTCGTCGAAGACGAGGCGGACATTCGCGAGTTGGTCAGCTACAATCTCGGCCGAGAGGGCTTTCACGTGGTCAGTGTCGCGACGGGTGAGGCGGCGCTGGGGTCGATCCAAGCCGAGCCTCCCGATCTGGTGCTCCTCGACTTGATGCTCCCGGGCGTCGACGGCCTGACCGTGTGCCGCCAGCTCAAGACGAGCCCGGCCACCAAGGCCATCCCGGTCGTCATCCTCACCGCGAAAGGGGAAGAGACCGACGTGGTGGTCGGCCTCAATCTGGGAGCCGACGATTACATCACCAAGCCCTTCAGTCCCAGAGTGCTCATCGCCCGGATTCAGACGGTGCTGCGCCGCACCCGCGGTGCCGCGGCCGACGACTCGGGGGGCGACGCGCCGATACGCATCCACGATCTGACGATCCATCCCGGTCGGCACGAGGTGTTCGTCGGGACCGACCCGATCGAACTCACCGCCACCGAGTTCCGCGTGCTGCGGCTTCTGGCCAGAAGACCCGGCTGGGTGTTCACACGCCAACAAATCCTCGACGGAGTGCATGGGAGCAACTATGCCATAACCGATCGGGCCGTCGACGTGCAGATCGTGGGGCTGCGAAAGAAGCTGGGTCGGGGGAGCCGCTACATCGAGACCGTCCGGGGGGTGGGCTATCGCTTCAGGGCGCGCTCACAAGGAACTTGAACACTTTCACGTGCGCGGCGCGTTCTGAAGGGAGGTCCTCCGCTTGTGAACGTACCACCCCCGGCCGTTCCCACGCCCCCGCTCGTTCCCACGCTTCCGCGTGGAACGCACCTCTGGGCCGCTTTGCCGATCTCGGAGGGGACGCGAAGCGCCCAAGCCCTGCGTTCCCACGCGGAAGCGTGGGAACCAGTGGTGAGGGTTCGTGCGAACGTGCGATGATTTCACGCCCGCGCATGCGCGACGCGCCGCGTGCCGGGCGCGAAGCGCGTCCATGCCAAGAACCATCCCGCCCCCACCGCGGCCAAGCAAGCCCCCACGGCGAGCCCCAACAGCCAGCGGCCGTGGTAGCTCACGCGAAGCGTGCGCGTGCCGGGCGGCACGTGGGCCACGATCCGGCCGAACTCGTCGGCCTCGCACGCGGCGGTGCGCCCGTCGGCCCACGCGCGAATTCCGTCGTAGTAAAGATAGTTGACCACCACCGGCCCGCCCTCAGGCAGGGCGCCCACCTCGACTTGCACGCCCGACGGGATGCGGCAAATGGGAAGGGGTCGATCGCGGTCGCCGGCGGGAAAGGCCATCGGGTCGGGATCCTCCAACGCGACCAGGCGCAGATCGCCCGACTCGGCCACTGGGCGGCGTTCGGCGTCGTACCGGCGCAGCGGCTCCAGAAGATACAGATTCCGCGTTTCCTGCGCGTGGACCGCCGGGTTCGCGCTCAGCACGGGCCGGTCGCTCGTGGCGTGCACCAACAGGTACTTGACCCCATGGCGGCGGAGCGTCGCGATCATGTCGGCCTCCATGCGCCGCTCGACCTCCTGATACTCCGGCCGGAACGAGACCAGCGGGTCGTGGCCCGTCACCGAATCGACCCGGTACACGCTGGCGAGATAGTTCGACAAGCTCAAGGCGAACCCCTCGGCCGCCGAGCGGTGCTGGGCGACGGGCATCACCCGAACCGGCTCGAAGTCGCTCACGATTTGCCGGGCGATTGGCTCGGGCAACTCGGGATAGGGTCGGTCGCCGAACGAATAGAACGACGTGCGCGCAAGCGAAACGTGATACGCCAGCAGAAGCGCCACGGCCGCGAAAGAGACCGCCCGCCATCGCCCCGGCGCAGCGCTTCGCGCCGTGAGGCGGTCGACGACCAGGGCCCCGGCCGCCAGCGAAAAGAAGTGGAACATGGGCAGCCACTTGACCGGATGCTTGAACTTGTCGAGCATGGGCAGCCTGGCCTGCACGTACCACAGCACGCCCGCGTCGCCCAGGCACAACAGCAGGGCCACCAGCCCCAAGGCGAAAAGCGGATGGCGCAAGAGCGGGCCCAGCCGGCCGGGAAAGACCCACGCGACGAGAAACCCGCCCAGCCAGGCGAGCGTGAACAGCGTGCCCGCGTAGTAAAGCTGCCCGAAATAGTCGAGAAACATGGTGCCCAGGTCGGCCGGCGCCTCGGCCTTGCCGAGGGGGTAGGGCACGAGCATGGCGTGCAGTCCGGCCAGGCAGTTGCCGCCCCCGCCCCCGACCCGATCGAGATCGCGAATCGCCCACGACTGCGGAATCAACAGGGGGGCCGCCAAGCCCAGGCCGATCGCCAGGGCGCCGCACGAGGCGGTCCATCGCCGCCGGGGAATGCGGCCCGAAAGGGCTCCCCATCCGAGGGCCAGGCAGTAAAACACCATGGTATAGGCCCACATCTGGGCGTTTCCGCCGTGGAAGTAGACGCCGATGACCGCGCCGGTGCCCACGATCCAGCCCCAGCCCGGGTCCTTTTCGGTCAGCGAAAGCAGGGCGATTCCCAACAGCGGGGTCCAGCAAAACGTGGGAAGCATGTAGTACCACGACCGTCCGGCGATCAGGGCGTAGCCCGACAGCACGAACGACAGCGCCGCGCCCGCGGCAATCGCCGGGGCGACCCCCAGACGCCGCGCCAGCCCGTAGAAGGCGAAATACCCCGCCACCAAGTGCAGCGCGGCAAACACGTCGACCGTGGCGATCTCGTCACCCAGGCCGTAGGTTGCCAGGGCATACGAAAGATAGGTGAACGGGTAGGTCAAGGCGTAGGTGCCCACCTCGGCCAGCGGGGCGCCCAGGAGCTGATGGGGGTTCCAGGCGGGAAAGCCCCCGGCAAACGCCGACCGGCATCCGTAAAGCATGCCGGGAAAGAACTGCGAGAAATTGTCGTCCTGCACGAAGTAGTAGGGCTCGTTCGCCTGGGCGATGACGCCGCAAACGACCAGCACGGCCAGCCCGGCCAGCATCCAGGCGACGGAGCCTCCGGCCCCGCCCGTTGGGACCGCCCCCGTTGCCGCGACGAGCGATCCACCGCGACCGGTCGGCACCACGGCGTCCAAGGCCCCGCGCGCGACCGGGCGCCTCGAGAAGCGCGACCTCGCCGCCAGCACGCCCGCGAAGAAGAGCCCGAACGTGATGAGCACCGGATGGGTCAATGCCCGGCGCAGCAGCCAGAGGTCGCCCGGGTAGTTCAACAGCCTCTCGAACGACGGCATGAGCGAACGGGCCCGGTGGGGATTCACGGCCAGGCGGCGAAGCTCGACTCCTTCGTCGACGGGCAACTGGGAATCCCCCGCCCACGCTGGCCACTGCGAGGGCCACGCGTTGATCTCGACCGCGCGGTCGTCTTCGCCAATCGCGACGGTAATCGCGTCGATCTTCTCCATCGCCTCGGGCGTGACCGCCAGCACGAGCGAGGCGATCCAAGCCTGGCGCACCTGCCAGACCAGGTGCCCGTCGAGGGTGTAGCCGCGGCGCGGCGCGGCAAAGTCGCCGCCGCGGAACTGCCAGCCCAGCTTGAAGTCGTCGACGCCGGTCGGCTCGTTCGTCGCGATCGACACGACGATCGGCAGGGCCATCCGGCCGTAGCGCAGATCGAGATGCACCAGCGCCAGAAACAGCCAGCCGCCCACGACCAGGCCGATCGCGAGAACCTGCCAGAAAGGACGGGGCCGAACCGGCTCGGTCGCGTCGGTGGTCAATGCAATCCTCCTTCGAGCGCGGCCCGCCAGAGGTCGGGCCGCTTGGTGCACACGGCGTCGATCGCGTAGGGCTCGATCTGGCGGGCGAACTCGGCGATGCGCCCCGGGTCGTGCCCCTGAAGCTCGGGCGAGACGAGGCAGATCTTGAACGCCTCGCTCAGGCGGGCGTACGAGGCGTCGTCCAAGGGCAGGCGGCGAAAGCAATCGACCCACACCCAATCGACCTCGCCGGCCAGTGACAAGGGGCCCTCGATCGGCTCGAACTCGCTGAACCGGACGGCGATGCGATGCTCGCCCCGCGACACCAGCAGCCGGATCATGGGAAACGAGCAATCGAGAAAGAAGTAATCGCCCACCGTGCCCGCCGCCGCCAGCTCCTCGAGCGCGCGGTGCTCGATCCGCTCGCTCTTGACGTTGAGGATCATCGTGCCGTGGCGGTACTCGCGCAGATAGGGGGCAAAATCCTCGCCGTCCTGGAAGGGGTCGTGCGCGAGGATCAGGCGCTCGCCCCGGTCGCGCAAATCGAGCTCGACCCCGTGCTCGGGCGGAACCCGCCGAAGCTGGGCCACCGTGTTCACGCGATGCTCGATGAACTTCACGTCCGCTCCTCCCGGGCCCGGGCCGCCGCCTCGACGCGCCGGCGGCGTTGGCGCACGCCCTCGCGAAAGGTGATCCACTTCATGCCGACGAAATTGAGCACGGTCGTCACGCCGGTGGCGACGAACAGGGCCGTGCCCTTGGTCCAGCCTGGCGGCATCCACTCGGCGAGCAATTCCAGCAGGGCTCGGTTGACCGCCACGTTCACGCCCAGCGTGGCCGCGTAAAGCAGCAGGTAGGTCGCCGGCTCGTCGCCCGATCGCCGGGCCGACTCGAACGTCCAGAGCTTGTTTCCGACGAACCCGACGATCATGCCGGCGGCATACGAGATGCCTTTCGACACGTCGGTCATCAGCCCGAGCCGCGTGAGCAGGGCGTAGACGGTCCAGTCGGTCAGCACGCTCAGCGAGCCGATCACGAGGAAGCGTCGCACCTGCTTGGCGGTTTCGCGGCGTTCAGACCAGCCTTCGGTCGAGTCGGGCAAAGTAGCGCTCCCAGTTGCGAAAATCGTCGAGATCGCGCGGCGTGCCCCAGCCCACGTACTTGTCGACCTCGAATACGCGGACGCCGTGCCCTTCGGCCACCAGGAGGTTGGGCACGACGTCCATGTAGAACTCGCGGTTGACCCGGAGGTCGGCCGCGACCATGGCGTCGATGGCGTCGATCATGCGCCGGGCCGTGCGGAAGCTGAAAAACCCGCTCACCGCGTGATCCTCAAGCGGCGTCGCGGAGATCGGCCTCTTGCAGGATACCTCCCGAACCCGGTCGCCGTGCACGCGCACCCAACCGTGCTGGCGCGGGTCGGCCAGCACGCGCGCGTCGCCCCGATAGGTCCACACGAGGCATTCGACCGCCGGATCCGACGCGAGGCGGTCGAGCTTCGCCCGGTCGTACAGGTGCGTGTTGTCGCAGGCGGCCACGATCACCGGCCCCTCGGACGCCAGGGCGTCGGCCGCCAGGCGCACCGTGCACGCCTGCCCTTCGGTCGGGCCCTCGACCTCGACGATCCGGCAGCCGGGCACGTGCCGGCGCAGGGCCTGGTCGATCGCGAAATCGCGCACGTGCTGCGACCGCACGACGAAGACCAGGCGTTCGGCCCGGGGCAGATCGCGAACCGCCCGGACCACCATGGGCAGCCCGGCCACGGGAATCAGCGGCTTGGGCACGTCGTACCCCGCCTCGACGAACCGGCGCCCCTCACCCGCCATGGGCACCACGATCTGCAAAGGGGCATGCAGGGGCGACATCTTGCTGCTTCGATCGACACCGTTTGAGCCCGCCGGCCTTGCGCACCCGCCGCGGTCCAACGGCGAGCCTCCCACGAGCCCATCTTAGCGGTCGGCGACCTCGGCGACAACCTTCCCCCCTCCCTCTTCAGAACCGAAGGGACTTCGGATAGTCTGGTGGGCGGTTGTGTATCGTGCGAACTGCAACGGAGGATTGCTCATGGTTGCCCGTCGTTGCCGATGGATCCTCGTCGCGGTCGTGGGCGCGTCGATGGTCGCGCCGTGTCTCGGCCAAAGCGCCGAGGACGAGCTGGTCGTCAACCCGACCTTTCGTTGCGACGGCGAGGCGACGTTGCCCGCGAACTGGACGCCTTGGGCCCCGGCATGGGAGCCGGCCGCCTGCGCCCTCCGCGCGGCCGACGGGGGAGGGCTCCGCATCGACGCTCCCGGGCGGCCCGATGCGGTGGGCGGCGTCGAGCAGGATCTCGAGGGCGTCGAGCCCGGCAGGGCCTACGCCGTCGAGGCCCGCTGCCGCATCGAAAGCCTGCAGGCCCCGTACCGGTCGCTCACCGTGCGATTGACCTGGATCGGCCAGGGTAAACCCGTCCACGTCGCGGGGATGCTCGTGCGCGGCCCCTTCGTCGAGGGCGACCGGGCCGACTTCAACGACGTTCTGGTGGCTCCGGAAGGGGCCGACGGGGCCCGGCTCTCGCTCGAAGTCAAGTGGCCCCAGGGCGGAACGGTCGTGTGGGAGCGAGTCAGCGTCCGCCCCACGACCCCGCCCCCGCCGCGCAAGGCGAAGATCGGAACCGTCTACCTGCGCCCCCGCAACAGCACGCCCCAGAAGAACCTCGAGCTGTTCTGCGGGCAGATCGACGCGGCCGGCAAGCTCGGGCTCGACGCCGTATGCCTGGGCGAGGCGATCACCGTGGTGGGCACTTCCCTCAAGGCCGTCGACGTGGCTGAGCCGATTCCCGGCCCTTCGACCGAGCGACTGGGCCGGGCCGCCCGCGAGAACCGCCTGTGGGTGGTCGCCGGGCTGTACGAGCGCGACGGCGATCGGCTCTACAACACGGCCGTGCTGCTCGATCGGGAAGGGCAACTCAAGGGCACGTACCGCAAGATCCATCTTCCCCGCGGCGAGTGGAAGAGCGGCATGACGCCCGCCGCCGACTACCCGGTCTTCGAGACCGACTTCGGCACGGTCGCCATCCAGATCTGCTACGACTGGTTCTTTCCCGAGGTCGGTACGATCTTCGCCCTTCGCGGCGCCGAAATCGTGTTCGCCCCGACCTGGGGAACGACCTTTGCCGACAAGGAAGGCCGCGTCGAAGGCGAAACGGTCTTCCGCGTGCGCGCCCGCGACAACGGCATCTATCTGGTCCCCTCGGTCTACGACGGCAACAGCATGGTCATCGACCCGATGGGCCGAATCCTCGCCACGAGCAACGGCGGCGAGGGCGTGTTCTGGAGCGAAGTCGACCTGAACCGCCGCGAGTGCCTTTGGTGGGTCGGCTATTGGCGCTCGATCGGGCCGAGAGACCGCATGCCCGCGAGCTACGGGCCCCTGCTGAGCGATCCGGCCGAGCCGACCTACTAAGAAACGCGACGTGCGCCCCCGCGGCGATTGGCGTCTCGGCGTGGAATGCGCGGGCCGGCGGTCTCTTGATTGTCGCGCCCACGTGGGCGACAATGGCCTCGGTTGCGACGATTCCCCACCGCGGACTGCCTCGCCGAGCGCGGTTCGCCCGAGCCCGCCCGTCCCTCTCAGGAGCAACGCCATGCCGCGTCGAACGCTCGTTGCGCCGGTTCTCATCGCCCTGGCCGCTGCCGCGCACGCCGAGGTCTGCCTCGTCTCCGGGGGCCGGGCGCGGGCGGTCGTGGTGACCGCCGACGTGCCCACGAACACCACGCTCTTTGCCGCCGACGAGCTGGTCGGGCACGTGAAGCGGGCCACCGGCGTCGAACTCCCGGTGGTCGAGGAATCGCAAGTGCCGGCCGGCGTGCACACGCGCGTGTTTCTCGGCGCAACGAAAGCCGCGGCGCAAAACGGCATCGACCCGGCCGGCCTCGAGCGCGAGGCCTACGTGCTCCGCTCGGTGGGCGACGATCTGCTGATCGTGGGCCGCGAGGATGACGACGATCCCCTGTCGCCCCGCAATCCCCACGTCGGCACCCTTTGGGGAGTTTACGAGCTTCTGGAAGAGGTGCTGAACGTGCGCTGGCTTTGGCCGGGCGAGCTGGGCACGCACGTGCCCAAGACCGAAACCGTGCAGCTCGCGTCGATCGACCGCTCCGGGGCGCCGGCCCTGCGTTTTCGCGAGTTGGCCTGGTCGCGGATCCGCCGATTCGTCGGCGGTCAGGGGAAAGTGGATCCCCGCGACGCCGAACTCGGGTTCAGCCCCGAAGTGCTCCACGGCTATGCCGACGCGCTGAACGTCTTCCTGCGGCGGCATCGCATGGGCGGCATGGATGCCAAGCCGCCGACCGGGCACGCGTTCGGCGGGTGGTGGCGGCGTTACGGCAAGGAGCATCCCGAGTGGTTCGCGCTGCGGCGGGACGGACGGCGCGGCCACCCCGATCCGAATGCCATCGACGTGCCCATGTGCGTCACCAACGAAACGCTGCAAGACTTCATCGTCGAGCGATGGGACGGGCAGAGCGTGCTCATGCTCGGCCCGGTCGATCGCCCCGGCCGGTGCACGTGCGAGCGCTGCCGGGCATGGGACGGGCCCCAGCCCGAAACGCCGCCCTGGTTCGCCCAAATGGTCTATCAAACCGATCCCCGCGCCAAGGACCATTTCCCCGGCGCGACCTCCGACCGGTACGTTCGTTTCTGGAAGGCCGTGCGCGAGAAGGCGGCCCGGCGCAATCCCGACGTCGTGGTATCGGGCTCGTTCATCTACGAAAACGAGTTCCCCGCGCCGACCGCCGACGTCGAGCTCGGCCCGGGCTTCTACGCCGAGTTCGTGCAATGGCAGGATCCCCACCTCCGCTGGTTCCCCATGCCCGACGATGCCTACGAGTGGATCAAGCAGCAGTGGCTGGGTTGGGAGAAGACGGGCATCCGCATGGGCTATCGCCCCAACTACCTTCATGACGGCTACGTCATGCCGCATTTCGACACTTGGCAGTCGGGCCGCTTCTTCCAGTTCGCCTACGCGCACGGCATGGAAGGGGCCCGCTTCGACTCGCTGACGGGCCAGTGGGCCACGCACGGGCTGAGGCTCTACGTGCACCTGCGCCTGATGAGCGATCCGGAGCGTTCGCTCGAAAAGATCCGCCACGAGTACTTCCGCGCCTTCGGACCGGCGGCCGACGCGGTCGAACAATACTGCGACTATTGGGAGCGGTACGCCCACGAGAACATGATGCGTTTTTTGGAGCTGTTCCGCGACGTCGGATTCCGCTACCGGGCCTATCCGCTTTGCGCCCATAAGGCTTTTCCGCCGGCCTGCTTCGAGCCGGCGCGCGCCAAGTTGGCCGAGGCGATGGAGGCCGCGCGCACGGATCCGTCGCCCGAGTACGCCCAGCGCGTGCGATTCCTCGAGATCGGCCTCGACCACGCTTGCCGGACGGTCGATCTGGCGGCGGCGTTCGACGGACAGCGCCGCGTGCCCGAGCAGCGACGGGCCGACGTCCGCCAGGCCCTCGAGGAACTGGTACGGTTCCGCAAGGCCCACCAGCACACGTACTTCAGCGACCTGTTGTGGGTGACCAGCTTCTGGGAACGCCCATGTTGGGATCTAGATGCACTGCATCCCGAGGCTGGTATTTCGACCCATCGTATGCCGTGAGCATGGTCAACCAGGGTTGCCATCGTCAAAAGGAGCTTACTCATGTCGGTCGGACGTTGTGGCGCCAACCTGTGCGTGCTGACTCTCATTCTTGCGTTGCCCGACGCACGCGCCGCCGGCGCGGAAGGGGCGTTTGACGTTCTCGCGGCCAGCGACGCGGTGCGCGTGTTCGAGGACGGCTATGGCTGGTCCGACGAGGCGCCCGCCGAGATCCGGGTCTTCGGCTTGCGCGGCGAGGTCGTGTCGGCCCAGTGCGCGATCCGCGCCCACGACGACCTTGCGGAACTGACCGTCTCGGTCGGCCCGTTGCAGCGCGAGGACGGATCGGCGGCGATCGCCGAGGAGCACGTCGCGTGGCGATTCGTCGAGAGCATCGCCATCGAGGAGAACACGCGGAAGCTGCGCAAGGCCGACCTTACCCGCCCGGCGCCGGCCCGCTTTCCCGACTGCCTGGTCGAGGATCGCCACGCATCGGTGGCCAACGGCGTGCGGAAGGCCGTGTACCTGACCATGCGCATCCCCCCCGAGGCCGAGCCGGGCCAATACCGTGGTGCGGTGACGGTTGCCGCGGACGGCGTCCGGCAGTCGCTGCCGTTGGTGCTTCAGGTGTACCCGCTCACGCTTCCCGACGAGCGCCACCTTTTGATGACCCTGTGGTACACGACTCGGGGGTTCCGGCAACATCATGGCATTGATCCGTCCGACCCGGAGCAGTTCGACGGCATGCTGCGGAAATACGCCGAGAACATGGCCGACCACCGGCAGAACGTGTTTCGCGTGAGCCTCGATCTGATCGAGTGCGTGCTCGCGGCCGACGGCTCGCTCCGCTGCGATTTCGACCGGTTCGACCGGTGGGCGCAGATCTTCTGGGAGACCGGGCGCATGGACGCGCTGGAAACGGGCTTCGTGGCGCGGCACGGCGAGGGCGGCTGGTCGAGCCCCGAGATCACGCTGCGCGACTTCTCGGTGCACGACGAGGCCACGGGCAAGACGCGGCGCATGGCGGGCAACGAGTTCCTGCCGTTGTTTCTGCCCCTTCTCGTCGACCACCTGCGCCACAAGGACTGGCTCGACAAGACGCTCTTTCACATTTGCGACGAGCCGGCCAACCACAACGTGCTGCTCTGGCGCGAGGCCTCCGAGTTCGTCCATCGCCACGCCCCCGAGCTGCGCCGAATCGACGCGATCGAAACCCCCCACTGCCGCGACCGGCTCGAAGTCTGGGTGCCCAAGCTCGACCACCTTGCCGCCTGGCGCGAAGCCTACGAAGCGGCGCAGCGTGAGGGCAACGAGATGTGGCTCTACACGGTCGGCATCTATCAGGCCGGCTCGCTGCCGAACAAGACGGTCGATGTTCCCCTCATCGAAACCCGGCTGCTCCACTGGCTGAACTACCGCTATCGCCTTACGGGGTATCTGCACTGGGGCTTTAATTCCTGGACCGACGATCCGATCGACGCCCCGGGCAAGCATCGCGGCGACGGGTGGCACGTCTATCCGAAGCCGGGCGGGCTGCTCGATTCGCTGCGCTGGGAGCAGATGCGCGCCGGCATTCAAGACTACGAATGCCTCAAGCTCCTCGAGGACAAGATCGCGCGCCTCCGCGAGGAACTCAGCCCACGCGCCGCCGAATGGATCGACCCGGCGCGCCGCGGCGTCGAAATCGCTTCGCGGGTGGTGCGCACCTACGAAGACTTCACGCGCGACCCCGACGTGCTTTATGGCGCGCGCCGCCAGGCCATCGAGGAAGCATGCGACCTCGATCGCGCGCCGCGCGCCGTCGTGCAAACCAACCCCCCGGAACACGCTCTCCTGGCCAACGACACGGCCGTCGACGTCCATGGCTGGGTCGAGCCCGGCGCCACGGTGACCGTGAACGGCCGGGAGACGCCCGTCGCCTCCGATGGGCTGTTCTTTGCGAACGGCCGCGCCTCGAAGGACGGCACGGTCACCGTGGTCGTCCAGAAAGGCGAAAGCAAGAAGCAATTCGATCGCCATTTCCGGCTGCAGTTCGATCCCGACTAACCCCACGAATCGAGTTCCGGGCGAAGTCATTTGCCGTAGAACAACCGCGAAAGGCACAACGCGATGCAATACGAACACGGCATGAGCCGTCGCGATGCGATCCGAACGGCAAGTCTCGCCGGTGCCGCTTGCCTGGGCGGCGCCCACGCCGTTCGGGGGGCGCGGCCGGCGCCCTCCGGCGCCGAACCGTCCGACGACGTGGAATCGTCGAGGGCGCTTCCCGATGACCCGGAAGCCGCAACCCACGAGTTGTTCGAGCGGTATGAGCGGCGGTTCGCCGAGGCGCGCCTGCATCTGCCCGATCGGAATCCGGCCCAAGCGGCCGATCGCGACGCCATCGCTCGTGCCGCCCAACAGTGCCTGGGAATCCGCGACGCATGGATTCCGTCCATCACCGCGGAGGCGGCGGGCACGATCGATTTCGACGGGGGGCGAATCGAACGGCTGCGAGCCACCTCATGGCCCGGGACGGCCGCATCCGCCCTGCTGTACGTGCCGGCCGACGTCGGGCCCGATCGCCTGCCGCTGGTGGTGCTTTGCTGCGGGCACGGCCGGGGCGGGAAGCTGTCGTCGACCTATCAGCGCATGGCGCGGCATCTGACGCGACGCGGCGCGATGGTGCTCTGCCCCGACAATATCGGCCAGGGCGAGCGCGAACCGATGGGGCACCGCGCGTGCGTGGCCCCCTTCGCCTGCGGACTGAGCGTGCAGGGACTGATCGTCATGGAAACCCTCGGCTGGATCGCCTGGGCGCGGCGCGAGGCGCGCGTCGCCCCGCAGCGAATCGCGGCGATCGGCCAATCCGGCGGCGGCACCCTCACCGTCTTCCTGGCGGCGCTTTGCCCGGAACTGGCGGCACTCTCGTCCTCGGGTTATCCCAGCACCTTCGATTTCGTCGCCCGCAAGGAAAAGACGCATTGCCACTGCAACCTGTTGCCCGGCATCGTCGGGCGCTTGGAGATGTGGCATCTGCTGGGCAGTTTCGCGCCCCGGCCCCTGTTCATCTTCCAGGGGTCGGCGGACCCGCTCTTTCCGGAAGATCTGTTCTACCACACGGCGCGCAAAGTGCGCCACGTCTATCGGTTGCTGGGGGCCGAGCAGGTGTTTTCGTCCCGCGTGTTCTCCGGTGGGCATTCGTGGGAGGCGCCTCGTTACCAGGCGATGGGCGAATTCCTCGCCGGGCCGCTCGGCCTGGATGCGCCCGCCGCCGAGGAGGATTTCGACGAGCCGCTGCTTGCCGATGCCGGCCGATGCTGGGAGCCGTGGCCGGCCGACGCGGTCGATACCGACGCGCTGGCCCAGCGGCTCAGCGATCGGCCCGTGCGGCGCCGGCTGAGCCTCGCCGACGTCTTCCCGCCCCGCGAGTCGCCGCCCGCGCTGGCAAACGTCACGCCACGCGGCCCGACGCCCCAGATCTTCGCCCAGTACGAAGTCTTCCTCGGCAGCCCGCCAAGGCAGCCGTGACTGAAGCGCGGATGATCCCGGCCACATCCACGAACGGACCTTCTCCTCAAAGGCGTCAAACGGCCGTTCTCCTATCGCATCCAACAATGGCTGGGGCAATCCCAAAGCCGCCTGCTGGAGCGGCGGACGATTCGGGGGCGTCCGGGGGTGACGACCGGAGCTTCTCCCGACACGGCACCCGCTGCCATCGACTACTTGCACCAGAATCCGGTTCGATGTGCACTTGTCAAGAGGGCCGCCACGGCGCTGGTCGAGAGATTCGGAGGCGAATTCGCCCGTGTCAAATGAGGTGGGCAACGTTCGCTCGCTTCCCTCCGCGCTTGACAAGCGCATCGCATTTGCCCATGCTGGACCGACCATCGTCGGGGACGGTCCCCGGCCACCGGCACGGGATGGGGGGCGAACGTCCGCCCGCGGCATCCGGGAGGCACAACCGATGCGTGCGACGAACGGCAATCGCCGGCTGCGATGGCTCGGGGTCGGCTGCCTTGCGTTGGCGGCATGCTGCTCGCCGGGGCGAGCCCGGGAGGCCCACGCGCAATCGAAGCCGAACCAGGGGAGAACGGGCATGAGCGGCTCGGTGCGCATCGTGGCGCTGGGCGACTCGATCACCAACGGCGCGGGGTTGGCCGGCGTGCGCGAGAGCGAGACGTTTCGCGACCTCGTGCGGCGGGAATTGAGCGAGCGGCTCGGCTCGCCCGTCGAGTTGATCAACGCGGGCGTCAACGGCGACGTCGTCACGCTGGCCGTCAAGCGGCTGAAGCGCGACGTGCTCGACCGCCGCCCCGACGCGGTCACCATCATGTTCGGCGGGAACGAGGCGGGGTTCTATCGGCCTCAGACCGGCGGGTTCGCCGACACGCCGCGCGTCAGCCGCGAGGAGTTCGCCGCCACGCTGGCCGAGATCGTCGACCGGATCCGCGCGCAGGGGATCGAGGTCGTGCTGATGACGTGCCCGCCCATGACCGAGCGCTACTGGGGCATGCACCTGGAAGCCTACCAGAAGCACGGCATTAACTTCCTCGTCGAAACCTACGCCCAGGCGGCCCGCGAGGTGGCGGCCGAGAAGAAGGTCGACCTGGTCGACGTGTACCGCGCCTTCCACGACAAGCCCGCCAGGCTCGACTACTTTCCCGACGGCTTGCACCCCGACGCGCGCGGCCATCGAGTCATTGCCGATCTGCTGGTCGAGCGGCTCGCCCGAACCCTCGGTCCCCCTGCCGACCGCTAGGAGGGCGTCGTGCTCGTTTTGCCCGCTTCGGCCGGCATCGCCGGCGTCTTCGAAGTGCGCACGCGGCGCCGTTCATCCGTCGCGACCGGCTCGTGATTCGCACGGATTCGGCTACCTGTCCTCTTCGGTCAGCCGTTCCAAGAGGGTTGACAGTTGGCTTACCCGCTCGGGCTCTTTGTCCGCCCGATTGTTCTCCTCCCGCGGGTCGTCGTCGAGATGGAACAATTCGCGGCGGTCTGCGCGGCGGTGCTGAATCAGCTTCCAATCGCCTTGCCGGACAGCCGAGGCGGAGGGCGTCTTCCAGTACAGGACACGCGGGGGGAGTTCCGACGACCGGCCCCGCAGGGCGTCCCAGAGGTCGATCCCCTCGGCCGCCTCGTCGCGCACCGGTTCGCCGCCGGCGGCGCGGATCAGCGTGGGAAGCCAGTCGACGACGTGCGTCGGGAAGTCGAAAACCGCACCCGCCGGGACATGCCCCGGCCAGTTGACGAAGGCCGGCACGCGGATGCCGCCTTCGTACAGGTCGCCCTTCCAGCCGCGCAAGGGCTGATTGTTGCCCAACGTCGTATGCGGGGCATAGCGCCCGTTGTACTGGGTTTCCGGGGCGCTCCAGCTTTGCTGTCCCCCGTTGTCCGAGGAGAAAACGATCAGCGTGTTCTCGCGCCGCTTCGTTCGCTCGAGTGCCTCGACGACCCGGCCCACCCCGTCGTCGAGATGGGTGACGGCGGCGGCGAAATGGCGGCGCCACACGTCGTCGATCGTCTTCTCGTACGGGGCGATCCATTGGGGCGGTTCGTTCAGAGGATAATGTGGCGAATGGTGGGCCACGTACAGAAAGAAGGGCTTCTCGCCGGCCGACTCGATGATCCGGACCGCCTCTTCCGTGATCAGGTCGGTCACGTGGCCGCGCTCTTCGACGAATTCGTCGTTCCGATGCCAGGTGACGTGATCGCCGAACTTGTAGCGGTGCGTGTACGGATCGATCTGTCCGCGCAGGTAGCCGTAGCTGGTGTCGAACCCGTAGCCGAGCGGGCGGTGTTCCGCCGTCTCGCCGATGTGCCACTTGCCGCTGATGTGGGTGCGGTACCCGAGTTGTCGCAGCCCGTGCGGCAGCAAGGCATCGTCCCCGCGCATCTGGGTCGTGCTGCCCAGCGGGCCGAGCACGCCGAAGCGGCTGGGAAACCGCCCGGAGAGCAACGCGACGCGCGTCGGCGAGCAGGTGGGGTACACGTAGTGGCGATTCAGCCGCACGCCTTCGGCCGCCAGCCGGTCCAAATGGGGCGTGCGGATATCCGAATCGTGGTAGCCGATATCTCCCCATCCCAGATCGTCCGCAAGCACGAAAACCATGTTGGGGCGGCGCGACGGTTGCGCGTGGGATGCCGCCGGGTCGAACGGGAACAGGCACGCCCAGAGCGCGAGCGCCACCGCGCGAACCATCGTAACGTGTCGTTGAAGACGGGCCATGACATCGCTCCTTGAGCATCTTAGCGCACGGGTTTCACCTTCGTTTCCCAATCGCGGAGCAACTTCTTCAGCCGCTCCGCTTCGGTCCGCTCGCTGGCCAGCAGGCTCGTTTGCTCGCTGAGGTCGCCGGCCAGGTCGAACAGCCACTCCTCGGACTCGCTGCCCTCCGCCTTTCGCACATACTTCCAATCCCCGTCGCGCACCGCCCACCAGGTTCGTTCGCCCCGGCGGCCCCGCCAGAACAAGGTGCGGGCAAAATCGTCCCGCCGCCCGGCGACGTGCCCGATGATATCGTAGCCGTCCAAGCCTCCGTCGGGCACTTCGGCGCCCGCCAATTCCAGGAACGAGCGGGTCAAGTCGAAGGTCGCCGACACCTGATCGCACTGCGCCCCGGCCGGAATCCGGCCCGGCCAGCGGACGATCAGCGGCACGCGGATCCCCCCCTCCAAGGTCGTGCCCTTCGCTCCCCGAAGAGGGCCCATGTGGGCCGCGCCCTCGAAACCTCCATTGTCCGACGCAAACACCACCAACGTCTCCCGGGCGATCTTCCTTTGGTCCAGGGCCGCCAACAAGCGGCCGACCTCGCTGTCCAGGTCCTCCAGCATCGCCACATACGTCTCGGGATCGCACTCGGTCCAGTTCTGCTCGGTAACCGCCTTCTCGCGATCGCCGGGGCCCTGAAACGGGAAGTGGGGACACTCGTGGGAAACGAACAGGAAGAACGGACGGTTCTGACGCCGCTGAAGAAAATCAATCGAGGCGTCCGTAATCAGATGCGTCATATAGCCTTGGGCACGCACGGGCTCGCGACCGCGATAGAGAACGTGGAGGTCGCTCAGCTCGCGATGGTTGAAGTAATGCACGTTGCCGCCCAGATAGCCGAAAAACTCGTCCCAGCCGTGCTCGACGGGATTGAATTTGGGCTCATACCCCAGATGCCACTTGCCGAAGATGCCGCAGGCGTAGCCGGCGTCCTTCAAGGCCGTGGGAAGCACGGCCTGTTCGGCCGGCAGGCCCAGTTCGCCCGACGCGGCCAGGCGCACCGCATCGTCGTAGCGGCCGACGTTTCCCGTGCCGATCGCGCACTCCAGGCCCCCGGCGCGTTGCGGGTAGCGCCCGGTCAGAAGCGCCGTGCGCGTCGGGGTGCATTCCGGTCCGTTCGCATAATGTTGGGTGAAGCGGACGCCCTGGGCCGCGAGCCGGTCGATGTGCGGAGTCTTCGCCACCGGATGCCCATAGCAGCCCAGGTCGCCGTAGCCCATGTCATCGGCCAGGATGACCATGATATTCGGCTTCCTATGCGCTCGGGTCGCCTCCGACGAGTATCCCGGCGCGGCAGCCAGGATCGCACCGACGGATAGCGCCGTTATCCGCAGAAAACGCGGCATTCTACTCATGGTGTGTCTCCTCGTGATCGTTCTTCGAGTCCTCCTTCGTAACACTCGCCCAAGATGGACCGCGGAGCTCCGGCGAGCTCCCGCTGCGCCGCGTTCCGTTGCGGGACGTGCCGAATCGCACTCGGCCGGCGGAATCGCCGGCATGGTTTCGTCGGGCTCGATCCGGAGTGCGGTCCAAGACATTGGTCAACTCGCGGACAATCTCCGGGTGGTCCATTGCATGATTGCGCGATTCCTCGGGATCGGTCCGATAGTCGAACAATTCGGCTCGCGTCACCGAGCCGTCGTTTGCCGCCTGCACGATCAGTCGCCAGCGATCGGTACGCACCGTTCGCTGGCCTCCCGTCCAGAAGCCGTGCGCGGCCTTGCCCGAGGGCGCGGCAGGGTCGGCCAGGTGGGGGCGCAGGCTGCGGCCGTCCAGGCCTTCCGGAACCGGCAGTCCACAGAGGTCGGCGAGGGTCGGGAAGACGTCGACGCTTTCGACGATCGCCGGGCTCGTCACCCCGGGGTGAGAAAGCCCCGGGTGCCGGATGATCAGCGGAGATCGCAGGGCGCCCTCGTAGAGGCAATGTTTCCCCCAAATGGCGTGCTCGCCGAGAAGGAAGCCGTGGTCGCTCCACACGACGACGACCGTGTTGCCCTCCAAGCCATTCTCACGCAACGCCCGCAGTACGCGGCCTAGCTGGGCGTCCATATAGCTCACGCTGGCGGCGTAGGCCCGGCGCATCCGCCGGGCGTAGTCGGCGTCCGTGTCGGGATCACGCCCCGACGGATGGCCATAGTTCTTGCGGAACTCGCCGCTCGCGTGCCACCCGGAGGGCCAAGGGGGCCTGGCGGCAACGGCGGGATTCAGGTCGGGAATCCCCGCCGCGTGCAGCTCGAACCACCTTTTCGGCGCGGCGAACGGCAGGTGCGGCTTGAAGAAGCCGACGCCGAAGAACCAAGGCCGCCCGGCATCGGCGAGTTCTTGCAGCGTGGTGATTGCCTCGGCCGCGACCCAGGCATCCGGGTATGCTTCGTCGGGACCGTCGAACGCCTCCCACGGCGGGGAACTCCCCCGCTCCCTGGCGACGCCGTTGGCGTAGCCGTGCATGATCGCCTCGGGGGTCTTCCACGGGCCGTCGGGAATCCAGCACCGATCCCACGCGCCGGGCAGCTCTTCGGGCCCCTCGGCCCAATGCTTGCCGGTCAGGCCCCCGGGGTGGTGCGTGATCTTTCCCAGGG
>Ga0334901_1001994_pt1 | contig 18682 bp, 17 predicted proteins | sample GraSluR3_MG_3_FD_207216 | JGI IMG/M metagenome (GOLD analysis project Ga0334901, IMG submission 207216) | Sludge microbial communities from methane-producing bioreactor in Wageningen University, Netherlands - Granular Sludge_15_08-R3 | ecosystem: Engineered > Bioreactor > Anaerobic >... | reverse complement strand
AACTCCTCCGAGTAGAATGAGACGAACTCTTGCCTTCTCGTATCGACACCCGGACCGAGTCGTGTGGCAAACTCCTGCCAGAAAGCCACCTCGTTCGTGACCGATCCATCGTTGTCGAACATAGCTTGAATTCCCAAACCAAAGGCGTGAAGACCCAGCTTTGAATCGAGACCAAGGCTTGTACACTTAGCGGTGAATTCGGCGAGATAGGCTTTCATGAATGCATCGTGATCCATCTGCAATAGTGTTCCATCCAGATCGAATAGACACGTGGTAATCAATTGTTCAGACATGCAAGAGAGTTTAGCCGCTTGGGTGTGAACAGTCAACAAGACGAGAGCTTATCGGGAGCTGCTGCGTGAACGGCAGCTCTGGCTAGAAGCAGGGTTGGATCGATCAACGGAGCGGGAAGCATGCCGAATTGCAAGGCGAGTGGTAATTCGGTACACCCAAGTATCAGAGCTGAGGCTCCTTGCTCTGCTATCAGCGAGTGCCCGACTTCGAGAAGGATCTCCACACTTTTCGCACTCACAGGAGAGACTGCCTTTATACCGTACGTGCTGTTGTAGATCGCATCGTGCACACTTCGTTGCCCCTCGGCATCTGGTTCTACCAACGTGAGGTGCGGATAGGGGACAAGATACTGCTGATAGAGACCGACAGCATGGGTCCCTTGAGTAGCGAGAAGACCAATCCGTGCCCCCTCGGGATATTGTCGAGCAATGTAGGCGCAGGTCTCCTCTATCATGTTCAGCAAGACGATGTTAGGGAACTCCTGTGCAGCTCTACGCTTGACTACATCGTAGATTGCGGGGGCATGAGCGGTATTGCAGGGTATCGCGATTATCGTAGCACCCATGCGAGCCAGTTTCCTGAGACTTTCAAAGAGACCATCTGCGGGATTCGGTCCGCCGGAGAGGAGGTACGCAGTCCTATCTCCGATACTGGCAGGAAGGTTCGTCATGTAGAGGTCGAGATGATCTTGATCTTTTTCTGCAATGGTATTGTCGAAGATCTTCTGTACAAGATCGATTCCTGCATAAGGCCCAACTCCACCGATGACACCTATCGCTCGCTCCATACGCTACTCCCCCGTCTCGCTGTCAGAAGTGATATTATCGAAGAGTTGGTATATGGACAAGAGTTCCGCATGTGCTATGATGAATTTCTATCCAGTACAGAAGATGAGAGGTAGCATTGTGGCGACAAACAGACAGGGCTTACGGGAGATTCGAGAACGCATGCAGGAGCTGTATGTCTACGATCTCTACGGATTCAGAACAGAGATCAAGCCTCTCGCATCGGTACTCTATCCCTTGGAAACCATAAACTGCTTTGCAATGGGGATACATGAAGGGAAAAGAAAACTGATAGTCGTCACCTATTACCGTATCATCATCGTCTCGACTTCGTTCGGTTCGCCTGCCCAGATCACCGAAATTCCTCGCGAAGCAGTCGGTGAGCCGAGCTACAAGAAACGGTTCTTCACCAGTTCGATCTCATTCACTGCAGATGGGAAAGTACACACATTCTCTCTTGTGTCGAGAAGAGTGCTGGAACTCTTCGTCTGGGCAGTCCAGTTGCCTGCTCCGATCCGATCCTGACTCGAAAAGAGGCTACCGAACTCGGTAGCCTCCAAATCGTTACATGCAAAAGTGCACTATGCCCACATTTCGGTGTCGAGCTGGTTCATCCCCTTCGCCACAAGTGTGGTGCAGGTGAGGTCTCCAGTGACATTGAGTGCAGTTCTTCCCATGTCGAGAATGGCGTCGATACCCAAAATCATGGCGTATGCGCCAGCTACTGCTGTTCCTGCCACGACAGGAAGGCCGACAGCTTCGAGAACCATGAGCAACATGATAGCTCCAGCTCCAGGAACACCAGCAGTACCGATCGATGCCAGTGTTGCAGTTAGGATGATGATACCCATCTGACCTGGGGTAAAATTGTGCCCGGTAACCGTAAGGCTAATGAAAATTGCACAGACACCCTGGTAGATGGCAGTTCCATCCATATTGATAGTGGCTCCTAACGGAAGTGAGAACGAGGAGATATCCTTCGGAATTCCGAGGTTCGCTGATGCCTTGATAGTGACAGGAAGCGTACCGCCCGAACTACGAGTGACGAATGCCGTTACGAACGGATCCTTTGCATCTCGAAAGAATCTTCTGATACTCAACTTGTTCCACTTGAGCAATCCACCGTAGACCAGCACGATGTGGATCAGATACCCAACGAAACAGGCAATCGTGACGATGGCAAGAGATCCGGCAACCTGGGAGCCCTGTTTCGCGAACACCTCTGCAACCAATGCAAGGACACCAATCGGCGCGTACTGCATGATTCCGGTGACCATTCGCATCATGATCTCTGCAGTTCCATCGAAAACGAGATAGATGGTGTCTCCGGCTTTCTTTAGTCGTTCCTCTTTGCTGATACGCAGATACGAAACTCCGATACCGAAGATGATAGAGAAGAATATCACCTGCAGAACAGTCTCATTCACCACAGCCTGTGCGACACTGGTGGGAACTATATTGACCAGAGTCTGAGACACTGGCTGACTCGCTGCAGCTCGACCGGCAGCTTCGACAGAGAGGGTCGCCATCTCTGCACTTGGCTGGAAGATGGTACCCATCATCAGACCAACGAACACCGCGAATGCCGAGGTCAGAAGATAGAAGGCTATTACTCGCACACCGACTTTTCCAAGAGTTGCAGGGCTGATCGAAGCAGCTCCCACAATCAGAGTAGCAAGGATAATCGGCATCATGATCATCTTCAGCAAACGGACAAACAAAGCTCCAAATGGAGCAACCCACAGAATCTTGTCACCAAAAATGATACCCAACAACGCACCAAGAATCAGACCAATCAAAATTCGATACAACAAGTTGAAGTTGAAATACCAACCGAGCATACCCTTCTTTACGGGTGCCTTTTTTTGTTCTCCCATATACAGCTCCTTTTCTGTTTTTTTGCAGACACCATGCCCCCGATAGGGGCTGCCCACACCTGCTGTAACTGTACACTACCGGAACCGATTTTTAAACAAAAATCTACTTAATTTGTGTATTGGGGAACAGAAGGCTTTTTGAGGTGATCGAAAGTAAACAAAGGGACGATTCACACTTCACGAAATTGATTTGCCCGAGTATGATGGTAGTATCATTCTCATCAAGGAGCGAGACATGAATCCATTGGCAAAAGAATTGAACGATGTGTTGGCTGGAAGCCTCGCATTTGACCTACTATCAGACTATGGTCGCCGTATGTATTTCCCGAAGGGGATCATTAGTCAGTCAGCAGAGGCGAAGCAAAAAGCGCACAAGTACAATGCGACTATCGGCATTGCCACAGAACAGGGAAATGCCATGTGCATTCCATCCATCTATGCGGAATTCACAGGAGATATGTCGAAAAACGATGTATTCCCCTACGCCCCCACCGCTGGAGATCCTGCACTGAGAAAAGCTTGGCTTCGAGAGATGATTAGAAAGAACCCCTCCATGGAGGGGAAAAGCACCAGCCTCCCCGTTGTCACCGGAGGCCTGACACACGCAATCAGTCTTGCAGCATCGCTGTTTCTCGATAAGGGAGATTCGATCATTGTCCCAGATATGTATTGGGGAAACTATAACCTCGTCTTCACCGAACAGCGCGAAGCGAAACAGGTCTCGTTTCCTCTGTTCAGCGATGGTGCATTGAACATCCAGGGACTTGCCGACACCATCGATTCGATCGAAGGGGATCAAGTCTCCATGATTCTCAACTTCCCAAACAATCCCACAGGCTACACACCAACTGTGAAAGAGGCCGATCAACTCGTGTCCATGCTCGTTTCGAAGGCAGAGCAGGGCAGAAAACTCCTCATCTTCACCGATGATGCCTATTTCGGACTCTTCTTCGAGGAAGATATCTGCCGTGAGTCGCTTTTTGCCAAACTCTGCGACGCCCATGAGAACATCTTCGCAATAAAGGGCGATGCAGCGACAAAGGAGGAGATGGTCTGGGGCTTCCGGGTAGGGTTCATAACCTACAACTCGAAGGGGTTGAGTGACTCACAGTACGAAGCTCTTGTAAAGAAAACCATGGGTGCTATCAGAGGCAATGTCTCTTCTTGTTCGAAACCTGCTCAAACCATTCTCCTGAAAGGGATGGAGAGCAAAACCTACCATGCCGAGAAAGATGCTGGAATCGTACAGATCGGCGAGCGGTACCGGCTCATGAAGCAGGCTCTCGCCCGTCATGCAGACAATGGGAATCTCACACCTCTCCCATTCAATTCGGGATATTTCATGTCTTTCATCTGTGCTGGGGATGCTGAGAATCTAAGGACCCATCTCCTCGATGAATATGGGGTTGGAACCATTTCCATCAAGAACGCATACCTGAGACTGGCTTTTTCGAGCACTGATTTGAACGAGATTGAGGATCTGGTGGATATTGTCTACCGCGCTGCGGGGGAGGTATTCTCCTGAACAGCTCTCTATAGTACACTCAATGGAAAGGGAGCTATAACGTGAACGAAGGATATTACCGGATAGGAGAATTGGCTAAGAAAGCCCATGTCACTGTCCGAGCTGTGCGATACTACGAATCTCTGGGTCTGTTGAAGACCCAGAGTCGTTCTGAAGGCGGCCAACGGTACTATTCAGATACCGATCTGATCTATCTGTTGAGAATTCTCCAGTTGAAACGATTCGGATTCTCTTTGGATCAGATCGGAAAGATCATACGTATGGGCCCTGAGGATACGACGGGGGCAAAACGGAGAATCGAACTACTCAAACAGTATCGACACCATATATCCGAAACACTCAGAAAGAAGCGAGAGCTCGAGACTCTGCTCGAAGAGCTCGACTGGCATGTTGCTCAGCTCGAGTCTGTGCGGGATGGCGGCTTTCAATCCTGTCCCGGCTCCTCCTGTCCAGACTGCGAATTCAAGGAACGGTGCGAATTCTATCAAGGCCCCCCGATAGAATCCGCCATTCACTAGTATATCCGCTACCGATTCATCCGATTGTACTCATCCATATACCGATTCAGGGTGTTCGAAATCTTCTGAACGGCCTCATCGGTACTTCGATTCTGCTCAAGCATCTCGATGATAGTATTCTGGATCTCGTAATAGGCTTGATAGCTGTTCGGCCACCAGACACTCTGTATACGGGGGTCACTATCGTTGAGCTGATCGATAGCAACCTTGAACAGAGGGTTCTCGGCAAGGTGTTCGGAGAACTCCTCCATCTCGTAGGTCGCGAGATTCACGGGGAAATACCCTGTTCTCATGTGCCAGAACAGCTGAGACTCCGCACTCACGAGATACTTAAGAAACTCCCATGTAGCAGCTTTCCGTGGATCGTTGTCATTCTCGAAGACAAAAATTGCTCCACCGCCGATATTCACACCTCCGGTCGACGATTCATTCACCATGGGCAAATACCCCGCACCGACTTCAAATCGATCACCCACAGAGCTCAGAATCGTCGCGAGACTGCTGGTCGAAATCGCAAACATGGCGGTTCTTCCTGCAATGAACTGCTGACGAACATCGCTGGTCAGATTCCCCAGACCTCCCTGCTCATACACCTGTCTCCACTCATCCAGAAACGTTGCAAGAGTCCCTTCGGTGTCGAACACCACACGTGTCGGATTCCCATCGTGACCGTTTCGCTTGTCTGTGAGGTAGGAGACTCCATTCTGCTGTCCGATCCAAGAGACCAGCTCGTACGAGGAGGGAACACCAGCAAATCCGTAGCGGGTGATGGTTCGTCCGTCCGCACTGGTTTTCACGAGCAACTCAGCATAATCTGCCAACTCTGCAAGCGTTCGAGGTGGCCGCTCGGGATCAAGACCGACCTCCCTGAATGCATCCTTGTTGTAATAGAGCAGAATGGTCGAAGCGTTGAATGGCATGCCGATCATGACATCTTTGTACGTCATGGAGAGCACCGTTCCCGGTTGCAGATCGTCGAGGGAAAAATCGGAATCAGATTCGACTAATTGCTGAACTGGAACCATGAATGCAGAATCACGCACATCCATGACTCCGGTCGCATCGACCTGAGCGAGGTCAGGCAGATCCTGCGCTCGTTCTGCCTGAAGACTCGCACGGAGCTTCGTAGCGACATCCGAGGCCTTTCCCTGGTAGACTTCTCGCACTACGATTTGTTTCTCTTTTCCGACGGTGGCGTTGAACTGTGCAACCAAATCGCTCATGACATCTCCAAGAAGACCACTGTTTGGATGCCAGAACTCGATTTCGACCACTTGTCCTTGCATATCAGAATCTACAGAACGCTCTTTCGTTCCTGTCGAGAAAAGTACCAGTGGCGCACACAAGGCCAAGATCAGAATACTCATAACGAATTGAAATTTTTTCATATACATACTCCCCGTATGGTTTGTTATCCAACTATGACTCCCGACGTAATTCCAGCTACTATGCGCTTTCTCAGCACGAGAAACAGAACTACAGATGGGAGGATGATTATGGTGATCGCTGCAAAGACTGGACCAAAGTCGAGACTGTCCGCGTATCTGAGCATGGTGATTCCTACCTGCACCGTCCGCATGTTCGGGTTATTGGTTACCAGCAGCGGCCAGAGATAGGTATTCCAGATGGTGACGAAGGAATGGAGTGAGAGTGTGAGCACTATCGAACGAGAGAGCGGAAGAACGACCTTAAGCAGAAAATTCAGATCTGAACAACCGTCCATTGAAGCTATCTCCCGGTAGGTTTTCGGTATCGTCTTGAAACTTTGCCGAAGCATGAACAACTGTACCGGACCAAGTAGATAGACAGAGATTATTCCGAGATACGTATCCACCAGACCCATTCTGCTCACCGCCAGAAAATTCTCTATTATCAGGGCATCTGCAGGAAGCATCATAGTTCCCAGCACAAGAAAGAAGAGCAACCTTCTACCACGGAATTCGAAGAAGGCGACTGCGAATGCTGCGAGCACGGCCACTACCATGCGAATGATGGTCCCAATACCGCTTGCGATGAGCGAATTCACCATGAACCGGACAAGAGGGGAGCCAGTTACGGCTCTCACATAGTGTACAGGGGAGAAGGAAGAGGGGAACAACTTAGGTGGATAGGAGGCAAATTCTCCGATCGAGAAAAACGATGCTGCAAATGCGTAGTAGATGGGAAACACTACGATCAGGCCGAGAAGTGTCGCAAAGAGCATCTTATTGATATTTCCTATTTTCCGAGCTTGCATCATTGGTAGAAGACCCTCCGACGCTCGAAGCGAAATGCCAGAAGAATCATCAGGAACGTAAGGAGAAACACCACCACGCTTATTGCAGAGCCTTTACTATAGTTCCCCCCTGAGAAACCCTCTATATACATTTGATAGACCAACGTCTGTGTCGAGCGGAGCGGTCCTCCTTCAGTCATAACCAGGACAGGACCACTGAGTAGCATACTATCGCGCAGTCGGGTACTCACGATGAACAGTATGGTGGGACTGATCAGTGGCAGCTGAATTCGAAAGAACTTTGCAACGGCTCCTGCGCCCTCCATTTCGGCGGCCTCGAGCAATTGGGAGGGAACACTTCGTAACGCCCCAAGGAGCAAAAGAAAGTCGAGTCCGATAGCCATCCATACTCCGAGAACGATGATGGTGAACATAGCCCAGACTGGGTCATTGAACCACTGTATCGAGAGCCCGAGGAGATAGTTGACGACCCCGATGGTGGGGTTGAACAGTGCCCTGAACACGAGAGCTGCTGAGCTCATGGCAACAGCCATGGGGAGAATGAACAAGGTCTCGTTGAATGCGGTGAATCGCCGTTTCCGGTACACGAGCAGTGCCGCTACCAGACAAAACACCAGATTGATCGGGACAAAGAACAACGCGAAGCGGAAGGTGTTGAGAAAACTGATCTGGAAATTGTGATCAGCAAAGAGATTTCTATAATTCTCGAATCCGACGAATTCGATGATCCTTCCAGAGAAGTTAACGAGAGAGAAACTGTTCGCAATGGTCTTGAAGAATGGACGGTAGCTGAACAGGTACGCAAGTGCCAAGGCTGGAAGCATGAAGAGATAGGGTTTCAGCTGTCGCGTTGAGAGACCGAATTTTCGAATCATACGAAATGTATACTAATCATCACCAGATAATTTTGCAATAGATTTGATAATAATTCCTTTCATTGAATGAAATTCCTGACGAAACTATCCACAACGTAAGGTTTTTCCTTCTGAGCCGTTTGCTAGAACTGCATAATAATTCCATTTACCTCTTGCATTTTATTCACCCTTGGATAAAAATCTGAACATGCAGTGGGATATCGCTCCAGAGATCCTCTCAGCTCTCATCATCGTCATTATCCTGGGCAACTCACGCAGAGGCAACGCAGTGCCTACGATACGGGACAAGACGTTCCGATTCTGTCTCTACTACACGATCTTCTGTACTGCACTGAACGTCCTATCGATACAAACCGTGTACCATGCTGCGAGTATCCCCCTCTGGGTGAACATGGTGGTCAATACCGCCTACTTCGCCTTATATCCCCCGCTCCCTCTCATCTTCATACTCTACATCCTCCTCTATGTATTCGAGTTCACACCTCAGGAACATCGGAGCAGGCTGCGCATCGTCATTGCCCTTCTCTTCCTGAGCATGACGTTCTACCTGGTCATTGTGGCTCTGAACATCTTTACCGGATGGATATTCCATTTCGATGAGTCCCACCAATACTTTCGCGGTCCACTGAATCGACTCTCTCTCGTAGTTGCATCTTTTCAGATCACGGTAACACTGGTGATCATATGGATGGAAAGGAAATATCTGGACCGCTCATTCTTTGAAGTCATACTCTGGCTCCCCTTTCTCTCGCTCGGTATCATCACCGTCCAGTTCCTCTACCCGAATATTGTGCTCACAGGTACGGCAATCACTTTGGCGATCCTCTCTGTCTATCTCAACTTCCAGACACGACGCATCACGATCGATTTTCTCACCCAATACCCGAACCGTGGTAGTTTCATCACCAGTATCAACCAAATTCGCCGATACAACAGGAAGGCGCTGATTCTCGTTGTCAGCCTCGACGATTTCAAGGCTGTGAACGACACCTATGGGCAGAGTCGTGGCGATCTCCTGCTGAAAGCTATCGCAGAGAACCTGCACGAGTTGATTCCTCAAGGGCAGGTGTTCCGGTATGGCGGGGATGAGTTTTCCGTTATCGTCAATGCGAAGTATGGGGAGAATCTTGCAAACAGCATCCTTCAAAGGTTCCATTCCAGTTGGCACATCGGAGGGCTCTCCATCCAGCTCAGAGCGTCGATCGCCACCCTGCATCTCCCCTTCCGCCCGGATGCAGACTCGGATCCGATCACCCTCCTGGACCATGCCATTCGAACAGCGAAGAACCGTGGTAAAGGACAGGTCGTCCACTGTGACGCCACGCTGCTCAGTACGATCAAGAGGAAGAATCAGCTTGCTGAACGACTCATGGTGGCCATTGAGGAGAAGACCCTCTACATCGAACTGCAACCCATCTTCTCCATCGAGAGTGGAGAGCCGGTGAAGGCCGAGGCCCTTCTTCGCATGAACGATCCACAGGTGGGAGTGGTCTCCCCTAGCGAGTTCATTCCCTTAGCGGAGGAGCTCGGGATCATCGGAGATCTCGGACGATGGGTTCTTGACCAGGTGTGTGCCCTACTCGATGCGGCAAGGGCGAAAGGGCAACGAACATACCCCATCTCGGTGAATTTTTCAGGTATACAGTTTTCACACACCCATGTAGTTCATGAGATTTTGGAGATCATACAGCGGTACCACATACCTCCACACATCATCAATATCGAGTTGACCGAAAGCACCTTCATCAGCTCCGACTACAATGAGGCTCTCTCAGTCATGCGCCCACTGATCGATCGCGGAATCAACTTCCACTTAGATGATTTCGGGACAGGGTACTCCAATCTCGCCTATCTCGTGAATCTCCCGTTCGACTGCATCAAACTCGACAAATCGCTTCTGTGGAATCTCAGTGAGAATGGACGGGCACACCGCCTCATAGAGAGCGTGATCAAGGCGGTCAGGGACATGGGCTTTCATGTGATCGTCGAGGGAGTGGAGAACAAAGAGCAGCTGGATTACCTGCATTCGATCGAATGTGACATGGTGCAGGGCTACTATCTGAGTCCTCCCAAAGCGCCGGAGGAGATTTTCTCTTCTCTTCAAAGCCGATCGAAACTCTAGACAAAATTCTGCGATTGACATACTATTTTTCTTGTTGCGGGGGTATAGCTCAGTTGGCTAGAGCGATAGGTTCGCAATCTATAGGCCAGGGGTTCGAATCCCCTTACCTCCAGAAAGCCAGAGTTGCACAGTCGGCTCTGGCTTTCCTAATACCGGGGTGAATCGGTCGCTGCATACTCCTCATACAGTTTCAAGACCTCCTCTTGACCGAGTTGACGAAGAGTCAGTACCGAAGTGTCACTCCTCCCCTGTTCGATGAAACGGTAGATGAAGTCATCGCGGAACCCGATCCTTTCCGCCTCCTGAGCGTCGCAACCATAATAGACGAACTCGATGTTCGCCCAGATGATGGCAGAGAGACACATCGGGCAGGGATACCCAGTGGCATACAGGGTGCAGCCTGCAAGATCGTGAGTCCCCAGAACGGAACCGGCAAGTCGTATGGCGTTCACCTCGGCATGTGCGCTGGGATCATGATCACGTAACACTGAATTCGCACCAACGGCAATCACCTGGTTATCGTAGATGATGGCGGCACCGAAAGGTCCACCGAACTGTGCACGCATATGTTCCCGTGCTTTTGCTATGGCAGCCTGCATCGCCTGCTCGAGTTCTCGTTCCATACCGACTCCTTCCTGGATAGTATAGACTGAAAACCGATCTCTGCCTAACCGATTTTCTTGGTATCCGCCGAATCCTCTGCCCTGAGCAGGACATTCAGACCATGTTTCTCGAAGATTTCCTGTGCCTCTCTCAGCGACTCGACCGATGGTTCGGGTGTCTTGAGCAACGAGTAGTGCAGCCCCAACTCCTTCCACTTGAACTCACCCATCTTATGAAATGGCAGCAGTTCGACCTGCTCGATACAATGATACGGGGCAAGGTGAGTAGCCAATCGGGACAGGTGTTCATGCTGCAATGTCCACCCGGGTACAAGTACGTGGCGAAGCCATACGCGCTTGCCAATCTGTTCAAGATAGTCAAGCGTGGAGAGTGTCTCTTTATTTCCGCGACCGGTCAGACTCCAACACATCTGATCGTCGATACTCTTGATATCGAGCAGCACCATATCCACTGCATCGAGCACTCGTCTGGATCGATCAAGCGGGACACTCCCTGCCGTATCCAAGGCGGTATGGAGACCGGCGGCACGAGCTCGATCGATGATATCCTTGGTGAACTCGGGTTGCAGCAACGGCTCTCCACCACTGATGGTCACTCCTCCGCTCCGTATGAAGGATCGATACGCGAGAGCATCGGCCACTAGGTCTGCCGAATCGGCTTCACTGCCACAAGTGATCTGCCAAGAGTCGGGATTATGACAGTATTTACACCTGAGTGCACACCCTTGCAGAAACACGATATACCTGATGCCGGGACCATCCACTGTACCGAAGGTCTCGATCGAATGAATACGTCCTGTAACTCCCATGCTATCCTCCTAGAGTACCTCGTGGAATGTTCTATGAATGACATCGAGCTGCTGTTCTCGGGTGAGCTTGATGAAGTTCACTGCGTAGCCACTCACTCGGATGGTGAGCTGTGGATAGAGTTCCGGATGCTCCATTGCATCCAGGAGTACCTCCCGATCCAAGACGTTCACATTGATATGGTGTCCAGTTTCGTGAAAGTATCCATCGAGAAGACTCACCAGATTCTCCGCCTGCTGCGTTCTGCTCTTTCCCAATGCACCAGGTACGATACTGAACGTATAGGAGATCCCATCCTCTGCTTCATCGTAGGGAATTGCAGTAACGCTCTTCATGCTTGCGACACACCCACGACTATCTCGACCGTGCATGGGATTCGCTCCGGGGGCAAAAGGCTCTCCCCGCTTCCTCCCATCGGGAGTCGATCCGGTCTTCTTTCCATAGACTACATTGCTGGTGATTGTGAGCACAGAGAGTGTCGGCACACTGTTTCTGTAGCTATGGTGACTTCGGAACTTCCGCATGAAACTCTCGACGATTTCGACTGCAATACTGTCGACCTCCTCGATATTGTTTCCATAGGCAGGGAAAGTCCCCTCGATCTCGAAATCGACTATGAGATTTCGTTCATCTCTGACAGGCTTCACTTTTGCGTACTTTATTGCACTGAGACTGTCTGCAACGACACTCAGTCCTGCGATACCTCCTGCCATGGTTCTCACAATCTGCTCATCGTGTAGCGCCATTTCGACTCTCTCATAGCAATACTTGTCGTGCATATAGTGGATTATGTTCAGCGTATCCATGTAGAGCTTTGAGAGCCAGTCGCACATCGTGTCGAACTTTCTTTTCACCTCATCATAGTCGAGATACCCATCCCCTACGGGTGCGAGTTCTGGTCCGACCTGGCTTCCATCGATCTCGTCCCGTCCACCATTCAATGCATAGAGAAGAGCCTTCGCCAAGTTCACCCGAGCTCCGAAGAACTGCATCTGCTTCCCTATGGTCATGGCAGAGACACAGCAGGCAATACCATAGTCATCGCCGTATTTCGGTCTCATCAGATCGTCGTTTTCGTACTGGATCGAAGAGGTTTCAATAGAGAGTGCTGCACAGTAGCGCTTGAATGCTTCTGGGAGTCGCTCGCTCCACAAGACAGTGAGGTTCGGCTCTGGAGCGGGCCCGAGGTTTGTAAGCGAATGGAGAAACCGGTAACTCATCTTGGTAACCATATGTCTTCCATCTGAAGCCATACCTCCAATGGTCTCAGTGACCCAAGTAGGATCCCCACTGAACAGCTCATCGTATGCAGGTGTTCTGAGGAACCGGACTATTCTGAGTTTCATAACGAAGTGGTCGACCAGCTCCTGTATCTCGGCTTCACTGAAGCGTCCCGCTGCCAGATCCTTCTCAGCATAGATATCGAGGAAGGTCGAAACTCTCCCCAGACTCATCGCTGCTCCGTTCTGCTCCTTCACTGCTGATAGGTAGGCGAGATAGAGCCACTGCATCGCCTCATGGGTATCTGATGCAGGACGGGAGATATCGAAGCCGTACGAGGCTCCCATCTCGGTCAATTCATGCAATGCGCGAATCTGTTCGCTGATCTCTTCCCGCTCCCTGATAAAAGCTTCATCCATGACATCGGTACGTAACCGCTGCTTTGCCACTTCTTTCAACCTGATCAGCTCCGCTGTCCCAAAGAGCGGTACTCTTCGGTAGTCTCCGATTATTCGGCCACGGCCATAGCTATCGGGAAGACCAGTGATCACACCACTATGTCTTGCCCGCTTCATCTCATCGGTATAGGCGTCAAAGACACCATCGTTATGTGTCTTTCGGTAGGTGAAGATATCCTGCACTCTCTCAGGAACCTCTCGCCCATAGGCTTTGAGTTCAGTATGGATAAGTCTGATGCCGCCAAATGGCATGATAGCACGCTTCAAAGGCTCATCGGTCTGTAATCCGACTATCGTTTCCAGATTCTTGTCGATGTATCCCGGACCGTGGCTGGTAATCGTACTGATCGTCTCACTGTCGATATCGTACATGCCGCCCCGTTCGCGTTCGACCGAGAGCAGCTTCTTCAGCTTCTCCCACAACAGAACGGTTCTCTGTGTTGGCTCCGAAAGAAATGACTCATCACCATTGTACGGTGTATAGTGGGAAATGATATAGTTTCTTGTATCCATGTTCTGTTCTCCTGTTGTCCACAGGTGTACCACAGAGAAAAAACAATTACTGTGATTCAAATCACACCCCATCTCGATCAGGAGGTAGCCCAATCTGCTTGCATCTAGTATCTTGTTTTTGGAGGGAAGCATGAAGACAAGTCCCCTATCGTGTGCATGCCTGAACGATCTCTGTCTCAGCAAGGTCCCACTCTTCGCGAGTCTGGATCACGAGATTCTGGCCACTATCACGACACAGATGCAGCACAAGTCGTACCAGAAAGGAGAGACCATCGTCCGTGAAGGTGAACATCCTCTCGGTTTCACCGTCATTCAGAGCGGTAGCGCAAAGGCCTACCGGATGACCAGCGATGGTCGTGAGCAGATTCTCTATATCTTTCCAACACACGACTATTTCGGAGCACGGTTTCTGTTCACCGAGGATGCAGTGCCCTACTCGGTCGAAGCTCTTGAGGAGACTCAGGTCTGTATCCTCTCCAAAGGACAACTCATGGAACTGCTGGCAGATCATCCTGCAGTAGCTTTGGAACTCATAGAGGCTATGGCACATCGCATGAGACGACTTGAGCTCATTGTGCAGAGCATGGGGGGACGAAATGCCGAAATGCGTATAGCATCCATGCTTCTCGAATTCATGGATACGTATGGAAGGCAGACAGCCAACGGTGTCGAAGTGGTGCTCCCGCTCAGTCGCGAAGGGCTTGCGAACTATCTTGGTATGGCACGGGAGACGTTGAGCAGGAAACTCACACAGCTTGAGGATGATGGGATCATCTCATTCATCGATAGCAGACGCATGATCGTGGAGCACAAAGAGCTGCTTCTGGAGCTTTCGGTCCTCGGTGAACAGTGATCGGTTGTATCAGCGATAGAGTAGCGCCATCACGATAATCATGAGTACCGAGACCACGGTATCGAGTGAGAGTGTGTTCGATACATAGTCCATGTTTTCCCTATCATCCTGCTTCATGAATATCGAGATCACGAACGGTGGTGGGGTGAGGAACATGACCATCATGGCGTATCGGTACATGGGAGCCATTCCCAAAAGTCGATCGACGATGAAGGTGTTCAGAATGAGCACCAGGACAAGCGAGACGACCTTGCGGACAACGATCGTTTTGAGCGAGCGAGCGAGGCCTTCACTTCTAAACGAAATACCATAGCCTATGGTGATCGTGATAAGCGGAACCGTAAGCCCACCGAGCATATCCACAAACTCTCCCAGACTCTCCAGAAGTGGCCCGACCGTTACCATGGGTTTCACCGCACTGGCAACCAGTCCGGCAAATATGGCAATGATCACAGGACTCGATATGAACTGTCTCAGCAGTGTTTTCGGGTCGCTCGCATCTCCTCTGACTCGAATGAGTAGTGCCATGAGTACAAAGAAAACAAACAGCACCTGCCCCAGATCGACCAAAGCGATCTTTCCCAGATGCTCCTGCCCATAGAGACCGAGGAAGAGGGCATACCCAAGCATGCCCATCTCGAAGCCACCCATCATGAGCGAAAAATAGGGAGATTGCACTTTCACTGGACGGGCCAAGGCTCTTCCTACCAACACCATAAGGCCGCACGAGAGGAACACAAGAACCACCAGCACCAAGTACCTGGCTTCAATCTCGATCGAGGAGAAAGCCTGAAACAACAGTGCTGGCAGTGCAAGGTTGGAGACGAGCTTCTTCATCTCCGCAACGGATTGCAGTGAGAAGAAGCGGATTCTGTTCAGCAGATACCCGACCACAAATAGGACAAGCACAGGAAGGACTGATAGGAATGTATCAAGCATACTGCTAAACCATCTCTAGAATGTGTTCGTGATATAGTACTCGAGCTGTCCGATCTGGAATGCACGGTCAGCGAGCACAGCTTTCACAACGTCGCCGATTGAGATGATTCCCACAACAGCGTCGTTGTCGACAACGGGAAGGTGACGAAAACGACCGGTGGTCATGAGCTGAAGACACTCATCGAGGCTCTGGTGCGGCTTCACATAGGTGACACCCTTGGTCATGACATCGGAAACGGGGATTGCAGTGGAGAACTCGATTCGGCCTGCGAGATGTTTGACTACGTCCCGCTCCGAAAGGATTCCCTTTATAGCTCCATCTTCTCCAAGAACCAGAATCGCTCCGATTCTATGCTGGGTGAGCTTCAAAATGGCTTGAGCCAAGGTATCTGTTGGGAGAACCGTTACGACTTCACTCCCCTTTTGATCCAAAATCGATCTCACTGTACTCATACGCACCTCCTCTTTACATGCGACTGATATGTTACTTCCCGATGTTACCGCGATGGTGTGTTTTTCGCAAGTGGATTCGGCGGGTTTCCCCGTTTTACGTCTGATGAAGCACCATTTGTATCACATAAGATACTACGACAACCGCTGTTGAGACGATGAGTCCGAGCATCATGGGGCGAAGCCCCGATCTGAGCAGTTGTCGGGCATCGGTTCTCAATCCGATTGCACCGAGAGCCATGACCATGCAGAACTTCCCGATCGATGCAATGATCTGTGTGAGCTCTTCATTGAACGCACCGACACTCTGCAGGAGCACGACTCCGAGAAATGCCAGGATGAACCAGGGAAAGACCGCTCGTAGGGAGAATGGTATGTGCTGTTCATGAGCAGTGGCGCTCCGCGTGGATCTAACTTGAATTATGGAGTAGATCAGCACAACTGGCACTATCGAGAGTGTTCGTGTGAGTTTCACCACAATGGCGAAGTTTCCCGCAGCCTCACTGAATGCGTAGCCTGCAGCAACGACCGAAGAAGTGTCGTTCACTGCGGTCCCTGTCCACAATCCGAATCCGAGGTCGCTCATCTGCAGAGCCCGCCCCATGAGAGGAAAGAGCACCACCATAAGAATATCGAACAGAAAGGTTGCCGAAAGCGCATAGGCTATATCCTGATTCTCTGCTTTGATGACCGGTGCGATGGCCGCGATCGCAGAGCCTCCACAGATTCCCGTTCCTGCGCTGATCAAGGCAGTCTGTCTCCAGGGGATTCCGAGCAGTCGTCCAACAAGGTATCCACCACCGAAGGCTGTCGCCAATGTGAATGCCATGACCACGAGCGAGATGGCTCCCACTTGTACCACCTGCTGAATGCTCAGTGTCACACCCATGCCGATGATCGCCATTTTCAGTAGTCTCTTTCCTGTGAAGGTGATTCCTTCCCGTACTGACGGGATGAGTCGGACGATCGGATGGAGTGTCATACCGATGAGCAAGGCGAACACCCCGCCGCTGACAATGTCATGTGGTAGGAGTGAACTCAGAAAGAGTCCTGCAAGTGCGACCAATGTAGCTGCTGCGAGGCCGGGAATATATCGTATTGTCGAGTGCATGAAGCGATAATACTGTTTTTGTTCCACAATTTCAAATGATACAGGGAGCATTTGGAACACTTTGTTCTCAGCGCAATAATATCTTTATCCACCCAGTCTCGCTTTATGCTCGCACCTATCGTCTCGACCTCGGCTTTTCAATGCTTCTCAGGCACAATGTTGGCTAAGACCATGCTGCCAGAGGTTTTCAAGTTTTAATCTTTTAGTTTCTGACACTATTTTTTCCTTTTTTTACATAAACATCATAACCTTTTCCATTTTCACCTGTTTCCTGTTGTGAAATATCAAAGGGCGCCATACAATACCGATGCAGGTATTAGTACCTTCAGGAGGAATAAAATGCATAAAAAGACATTGTTCGTGGTTCTGGTTCTACTGGTAGCAATGACTGTCTCAGTCTCCGCCGCCAGCGCAGGGAGTATCGGGTTCGTAAACTACGCGAGTTTGGAAGCATTTGAAAGTGGAGATTCAAATGCATATCTTCCTGGCTTAAGAGCTGAGTTATTTCTCAACGACTTCTTGGGTATCTCCGCTGACGCAATACTGCTTGATTCTTATACTTGGCTTGGATATGAAGTAACGGAGATGCTGTATTTCTTCAATGCCGTTGGAAGAATACCACTAGGATTCATTGAACCCTACCTTGCTGTTGGCCCCGGATATTATAGTATTATCATTGGAGACGAGGTCTTCAGTGATGATGATGCTTTCACTTTCAATGCAAGAGCAGGAGTCGATCTCAATATTTTCGATTGGCTAAGTGTTGGAATAGAAGCAAATTACTTTGTTGATGATTTAGAAGAATTTTTTAGCAACTTCAGTGATTACTTCACCGAGAGTAGCCTGAAAGGAAGCCTCATCGGCGTAACTGCAAAATTCAAGTTCTAGAAACCTTTTCTTGTTGAATTCTCTAGGCCAGAGTCCTCTATCGACTCTGGTCTTGTTACGTGGTACCATGCGACATGTTTCAGCGTGCACTGCTGTTCACCGGAGGACGAGGTCCAGCGGTGGACTTCGACCGGAGTCAGATACCCCCTTGTAGCTTTGTATGCGCAGCAGATAGCGGCATCGATACGGCTATCAGCCTAGGATACACCATAGACGAGGCAATAGGAGACTTCGACTCCATCAGTGGTATCGAGATTTTAGAGAGCATCTCTCATACACGATTACCTGCAGAGAAGGACATCACCGATACCGAGGCAATGCTCATTCATACACGAAAAAGAGGGATCACCGAGTATGTGCTGATCGGTGGAGGAGAGGGGCGTTTCGATCACTTGCTCCATCTCTATACCCTGTTCAGTCACTACATTCCTCCAATTCAGTGGATCACGGCACGAGAGCACATCTATCTGGTACAGGACTCGCTCACACTGCGCACGCTGGCCCATGCACCACTGTCCATACTTCCCGCTATCGTACAGGGAAAATCAACCGTGAGCTCAAAACAACTTCACTGGGAACTTTCCGAC
>Ga0334901_1001991_pt1 | contig 18713 bp, 14 predicted proteins | sample GraSluR3_MG_3_FD_207216 | JGI IMG/M metagenome (GOLD analysis project Ga0334901, IMG submission 207216) | Sludge microbial communities from methane-producing bioreactor in Wageningen University, Netherlands - Granular Sludge_15_08-R3 | ecosystem: Engineered > Bioreactor > Anaerobic >... | reverse complement strand
AGTCGTGCTCGCCAAGGAAGAGAGGAAGACACTTTTGTATCCTTTCTTGATCTATTGTAAATCTCGGAAAATAGCTCTTATAATTCCGGTTGAACGGAGTTAGTTCTCTGGCTATCACAAACCTGTAGGAACGACCAGTAGCACAGAACCTTGTATGAAAATCATCATCAACGCAATATACCTTGTTGATGCGGATATCTTTCGACAACTTACTCGTCAGAGCAAGCCTGATCTGTTCCGTTGTCATATCGACAGGAAAATCGAAATGGGCATACTGGTTGAGGGCATGGACACCGGCATCTGTTCTGGAAGAGCCTATTGTTCTGATCGGTTCTTTGGCAATTTCCCTTAAAGCTCTCTCCAGTTCGCTCTGGACAGTTCTTACCTCTCTCCCATTCCGTATTTTTATTACTCCGTTCTCCAGCTGTTTCTGCCAACCCTGAAAAGCCGAGCCATCATAAGCCAGAGAGATTACAAACCTGTTCATCTTGATTATCGCTCCTAAAGGGCTAGTATCAGGGTATAGAGAGCCAGAAGAAAGATCAAATAGACATTAGGCCAGGAATAGATACTTTCTCTATCTGGATAGGTGCACTTCGGCCTGGATGTCATCTGCAGTACAAGCTCTTCTATGGTATCTGTCTTTTCGTAGACATTGCCAAAAGAGTTGATGATTATTTTTACCACATCATCGATCCGTTTGATTTTACTCCTGGTTTCTCTGATTTCTTTCAGGAACAGTTCTACAAAAAGTCCTGTTGCCATTGAGAAGGAAAAGAGCTTCTTCAACAAGCCTCTCTGTCTTAACCGGTAGGTTTCATTGAGAAGCCTCTCTGTTGAGATAGTCTTGATAAGAAAAACTGAGAAAAGGAGCAGCAGTGCTATTCTACCGATAAAAATCAGTTGTGTAGAAAGCGGTATATTGAATAGGATGCCTAGTATCAGATAGGAAATAATGAAGGGAAGCAGCCTGAGTAGTATACGGGTATATTCTCTGATGATACGCCAGCCTGGTAATAACCAGACAATAGTCAGTAGAAAGATAGAGATAAAATAATACCATCTGAGGAAAATTACCGCATATAATCCAGCCAGAACGAGAAGTATTTTAAGATATAAATTCTCTGCAACAAAGAATTCGGAAAATCCCCTGTCAGCAGCAAGAATGTTATTCGTTTTCAAACTTCTCTTCTGGTAACCCTGAATCGGGCCTTCTGATCTCTTCCAGTTCCTGATCATCTTCTGTTTCTTCAGAAGTTGACGTCGCGTCATCGATTCTTTCCTGCTCGGATTCCTCGTCTTCCAGGAATGACGGTAGAGTATCGAGCACTATAAAGCTGTCATCCTGATAAAAATTACCGATGAAGCGACTGTATTCACTTTCACTGTCCCTGGCCAGAAGTTCCTCAAAATACGGCCTGGCATTCAGTGTATCGGCGAGACTGTCATAATAGGTATAGCCGATTGTAAAGATTGTTTTCTGATGTAATTCCTGCAGCTTGGTGGAGAGCAAGGATGGTGTTTCTTCTCTCTTCTGACTGAGTTCTGCTTCAATCGATTTTAACTTTATTACAGCCTCTTCGGGGTTATCATCGATCTGGCTGACTGCCTCATTGTATTCCCTCTCGATATTCAATTCGAAGGGGGTTGCAATGACGATCTCCTCACCGGCGAGCATTGCTTCTGTTGCATAGGTATATCTATTATCAGGATAATTCTCTTTCAGCCGGATAAAAAATTGCTCCGCTTCGGTTTCATCCTGGTGAATATTATACCAGATCCAGGCAGAGGCAAAACAAGAATAGGGTATAAACTCCTGGTCAAAGAGTTGCAAATCCTCTTCCAGATGGTTTATCTCGTTCTCCAGTGATGCAATCAGTATGCTGTCCTGCACCATCTCACCTCCCTCAACTCCTTCGTCCGTAAATTGTAGAGAATCGGGAAGAGAAGGTCCTCTCTGGAGTTCAAGTCTCAAGCTGTCGAGTTTACTCTCCAATCTCAACTCCTGATATTCGATATCGCCGTATACCGAGAGAGCAGAGTCTGGCATATTCATGACATAAAGATAATACTCTGCGAGTTTAAACTGCTCATCCATCAAATCTTGTGTACTGATCTGTCTGTCAGGCTGGTTGAACTGAATAATCTGGCTTACTACAGCACTTCTTGCGACACCCTTTTCTACGAAGGGAGAGGAGCGATATTCTGTCTGGATACGGTTATAATAGGTGATGGCTTCCTCATATCTGAAGAGTTCGAGAAAATACATCTCTGCCAGATAATATGAAGCTTCAGCCGCTATAGCAGTGCGACTGTTATTGGCTATCACTGACTCAAACAGCGCTTCTGCTTCATCGAAATCCTTCAGTCCCACGAGACATCTCGCCTTGAGCAGATTGAGTTTGGGAAATTCTGCCGGCTCGTATTCAATCCGTAATAACCTGTCGAGGATCTCCAGCGCTTCTGCATAATCATTAAGATGGTAGAGATTGAGGGCAATGTAATAGCTGGAGTTCAACTTGGTTCTACGCGAAGCTCGTGATTCTGTCAGAATCTGGAAAACATCCTTTGATTCCTGAAAGTTACCATCCTCGTAATGGGCCTGTCCGAGAGTGAAGAAAGCAAGCTCGAACTGCTGGGATCTGGGATACTGATCAATTATCATCTGAAGATATTCCTGAGCTCTTGCATAGTCCTGATCTTCCAGATAATAGTTACTCCTGAGGAGCAAAACTTCAGGATGAAGGTCTTCATAATCGGGATTATCTAATACGAGTTGTAATCGTCGATGTGTCTCAAGCTTATCCCCCCGTTCGAAATCAATTCTGGCAATATAGATATGAGCTTCAGGGATATGTTCACTTTCGGAAAAGACTTGTAAGAAATCGAGAAACCGCTCTCTGGCCTGTAAGGGATTATTCTTCTTGTAATACATCGACCTGGCAAGCAGAAAGAGAGCATCATCCGCCCAGTCGCTATCTCTATGTTCAGTCAGAATATAGGTGCATCGCTCTATAACCTTATCATAGTCCTGGATAGCCCTCGGTGGTGGCCTACCGGTATCTCTTATCGGTTGCTCCTGAGCAGATTCAAAGTACTTCTGAGCATTGTAGAATGTATTGTAATAGACACAGGAGATGAGTAGCAGGGGGATGATAATCATTAAGGAAGCAAGGGGAAACATCGAACGGATAGTCCTCAATCCGTTTTTTCTCATGCCCTTGTATCCGTGTTCGGATCTGTTTGCTCTCATTTGATTATCCCTGCATATTTTTATAGATAACGGGAACAAGATTAATTTATATCGATGAATTCTCTGGTGATTTCGATAATTCTCTCCGATTCTACGAACCTTTTCATGAAGAGGATATCGTCATTGATGTTTCTGTCTTTTTCCAGAAGAGTGACATCTTTTCTGACCTCTTCCCTGATCGCTTCGATGACAGGAGAGGAGGAGATTTCTCTTGTCTCCAGCCCCTGGAGAGCTATAAGGAGTTCGATCCCGAGAATCGAGGCTATATTATCGACTATCTCTCTCGCCTTTATTGCTCCAATCGTCCCCATACTGACATGATCTTCCTGGTTAGCGGAAGTCGGGATAGAATCTATTGAAGCTGGATGAGCACGACATTTATTTTCAGACACGAGCGATGCTGCAGTAACATGAGCAATCATGAACCCTGAATCGAGTCCGGGCCTTGGTGCCAGGAAAGCATTCAGGCCTCTGTTCAGGGCCGGGTTACATATCTGCTCAATCCTCCGTTCAGATATACTGCCAATTTCTGCCATGGTCATTCCCAGCACATCACAGGCAAATGCAACCGGTTGGCCGTGGAAATTCCCTCCAGAAATAACCTCACCTTCCTTTCTGAAGATGAGAGGATTGTCGGTTGCTGAGTTAATCTCTATATCGATCGTCTTTTTTACATATTGCAATGCATCACGGACAGCACCGTGCACCTGTGGAACACAACGAAGGCTGTAAGGATCCTGAACTCTATTACAGGCGAGGTGAGAATTCCTTATCTTACTACCGGCCAGTAGTTTTATCAGGTTTTCTGCCACCCTGATCTGCCCCTGATGAGGACGGACAGAGTGGATTAGCTTATGAAAGGCATTCGGAGTTCCCAATAAGGCATCTACCGATACTGCGGCAGCTATATCAGCGACTTGACAGAGATGTAGTGCTTTGGCCAGTGTGAGAGCACCGATAGCAGTCATGACCTGCGTACCGTTGTTGAGTGCAAGTCCCTCTTTCGCTGCCAGTTTTACCGGTTCCAAGCCTGCTCTTTTCAGGGCATCTGCACCTGTTAAGGTCTCTCCCTTGTATTCTGCATAACCTTGACCAATCAGAACCAGGGCTAGATGTGACAGAGGCGCCAGATCACCACTGGCCCCGACAGAACCCTTTTCGGGAATACAGGGATGGATACCGGAATTAAGCATATTGATAAGAGTCTCCAGAGTAGTTAGTTTTACACCTGAAAAACCTTTAGCAAGAACATTACATCGCAAGAGAGTTATTGCTCTCGTCTCCGGTATGGAAAAATTATCACCAACACCGGTAGCATGGCTGAGAATTAGATTTTCCTGCAATTCTGCCAGTTGCTCCTGTGGTATATTGATACCGGCAAATTTACCAAACCCGGTGGTTAATCCATAAACCACCTTCTTCTCTTCTACCAGTTTATCTACATATTCCCGGCATTTTGTAACCCGTTCTTTCGCATCTTCTGAAAGGGTAATATCAGCAATAGAGGTAGCAACCTGCTTTATCTTCTCCAGGGTCAGACTGTTACCATCGATCTTGATTGTCTTCATTTAACTAATTCCTTCTCTTCCGGGATTTCAGAACTCATCTCTATCTCTGGATGAAAACCCCGCGATATATATTTTTTTCAATAAAAATCAAGCAGATTATACTCATAACAATTGACCAGGATCATTAAAAGTTATATTCTGCTTTCAGCAGCGGTGTCAAACTCTTATGGTCATAATCAAACCCGATCTGCAGTCTATGCTCTCTTCTTTGGGCTGCAGCTATTCTGGCGGAATTAATTACACTTACGATATGATTGGCAACAATGACACCAATTACCGCCTTGGCATAATCTCTGTTATGATCAGCGTTTTTCCGCATTATGCTGTACTGGCGTCGATCTTCTCTTGTCTCCCAGCTCCAGAAGAGAGCTTCATCTAGAATGGCATTGTCCTGGATATACTGGTTCTGGGCAGCTGGATCGTCAGGGAATAGTGATCGTGCTCGCTGCAGGATCATCTCATTGTAACCACCTGCTTCGAAACTGGAACTGTTATACTTTGTCAGGAGATAAAGAAAATCGTCATCGTATTGGCCGGGCTGCAGCCCCCCATATTGCAGGGCATACATGTAAGACTCCTCTTCCCGCAATTTGACCTCTTCGAGAAAATAGAATCTTCCTGACCAGAGAAGTATCTCAGAGAGCAGAAAGATATATCCGGAGTTGTTTCTCATGCTTAACTCGCCCCAGCCAGGGATGAGTGCAGATTTGAGAATTGAGGGAAAGACTGCCGGCTGGCTGTCAGTTAGGCCTGATTCTTCCAGGAGTTCACTCTCTGTCTGAGCAGCAAGCGATTCACTAAAGGAATCAGCAGCTAACATATACATCGATACCAAACTGAGTAGAATGACTGAAACAACTATCTTAAAACTTGAATTCATAAGAGAGCATATACCCCTTTCTTCGAAAGTCGGGTTCGAGATTTATATTGGATAATAGCGATCTTTCCCTGTTAATATTACGACCCATGAGAGCAGAGTCAATCACTGAAATTACCCGGTTAATTACAGCGGCTCCGATCGCAAAGTTAGCCAGAATATCGAGTTGCTGCCTGTCTCGTCTCAGGCTTCTGTATTCAAGCCAGTTTTCTCTGCTGTCCCATTCCCAGCTTTCATCATCACTTATCATCCATTCATTACTGTAAAATTCATAAAGGTCGGGACGATATTCGTAAACGATATATCTGTTTCTCAGATACTGTTCGATCTCTTTATTGTATTCGTCAGAGCTGATATAATTATTTATCAGTCGGTAGTAATTATCTCCCGAATCGAACGGAACATCAGCATAATTCTCCGCGTACTTCATATAGGAGTTTACCTTCCAGTCGATCTCTTTACTAAGGCGGAAATAAGAAGCGATAATCAATATCTCGGCTCCGAGAAAGACAGCCCCACGAGTATAGTTCTGAAGATACATCTCTCCTGCTCCGGGAAGGAGGGCAGAATAGAGCATTGCCTTACCCGTCGAGACCTGCTTGGGGAGATTATCGTTTCCTGTTTGAGCAACCAGGGTGTTAGCGAAAATCATCATTAATATCAGTAAAAGTAGCAATATTTTTTTATTCATAGCAGCACCTAAAACTTGAGAGTCATATTCATAGTGGGGGTAAATTTGTTATTAACCAGAGCTGGACGGAGCTGGAAATTGAAGTTGGATGAATATCGTAATTCACGATTATAGACAGTAGTAACCCTGATAACATCGAGTGCACTGATTATCCGGTTGAATGCCAGCCCGAAGGTGATCAAGTCACGGTTATCATAATAGTGCTGCGCATCTCTTCTCATACCGATATATTTCTGGCGTTGTTCACTGTACGGCTCATCGTAACCGGGATATGAATCGGGATCTTCTGTTGAGGGGATATTCCCGAGCCAGATGCCGTCATTATCAAATACCCATTGTACACCATCAGTGAAATAGATATCATACCAGTCCTCCCAGCCGAAGATATACTTGTTATACTTCCCGATATCTTCATAGAAATGCTGGGTATTCTCCTCATCGAGCCGGAAATGGAGATCGTTATAAATCGGACTGGAACTGGAATGATTGATCAGATCATTCTGAGCTGTATACTGCCGTTCCCTGTCGTAGTGCTTATCAGCGAAGACATGATAATCCCGCTCTACCTGATCCCCTTTATTATCATAATAAAAGAATCCTGCCCAGAGCGCAACCTCCAGAATTGGAAAGATATAAGTCCCCAGCGATCTTTTATTCACGTAAAAGTGTCCACTACCCGGAAATATTGATGAGAGAATGATGGCAGTCGTAGCCGATTTTCGTTCTGTTCTGACACTATAATCATCCAACCATTCATCATCCTCGTCTGGTAAGAATACTTGCGCACAGAGATGAGTTCCTGCCAGAATCATAATCAGGAATAGGGTTATGTATTTCATTTTGAAAGATCCTCCACACTGAATCCTGTAAAAGGTATCAATACCATGGTTTCAATCTCTATGAGATGTCGAATCGTTATTGAACTGCAACAGTTAACCATAGCATTTTCTCCCTGAAATTATTTCTCAATAGCTACTTTGAAATCTACTTTCCGTCCGTTTGTCCTGATAATACCGAAGTATACGCCGGTTGCAATATTGCCCGTATTCCACAATATATCGTGTACCGATCCGATATTATCATCATAAACTCTTGTGAATAGCCTTTTCCCGCTTATATCATAGAGTTGCAGTTCAATCTTTTCCTCAGCACCCTCTACTCTGATCCTTACCTCACCAGCTCGGGCCGGATTTGGGAAAGCATAAGCCTTTACCTGCTCCTGAGGAGTTGTGTCGACTCGATGAATCCCTGAGTACATATTCCAGTTATTATGACGAAAACCGTTCCAGATAATCGGATTGAAATCTGTCGAGGATATAATGTTCTCATAGAGATAGTTATTGCTATCGGTAAAGAAGTAATAAAGCCTGCCGCTAATCTCTTCCCAGTAGAGATGATCGGAATAATCTGCAAGGTCTTCCAAAAGCGAAGTCGGCCTATCCCAGACAACTGAGTATTCAGGTAGAAATCCGCCGGCAAATTCATAGAACAGATATCCTTCATCTTCTACCGGTAACAACAGAACCGTTTCCCCTTCCAGTTCTATGACCCGTAGATCTCTATTCCCAGCAATATGTCTGTTCTCGATATAATGCGGATAACCTCTTTCCAGATTACCATAGAGGTCGAGGGCGAAGAGATATTCACCGGCAGCAAAGAAGATATTTACCTGATCTTCGACCTGGGCAAGGGCAAGTTGTGTTGGCTTTGCCTCTGTATATTGGGCAGGAGAAAAGATGCGATTGAGCGATTGATTTCTCAGTTTATAAAGATTACCTTCATCATCCTGTATGAAAAGAGCATTATGGAAATAATTCTCTTCGTCATTGTAGTATACCGGATAGTAACAACCTGTCAGACCGGGAAGATCATATACAGCCACCTCTTCTCTGCTTTTTTCCTCTTTGTGAACAGTCACTAAAGGAATATGAACCAACTTATCTCGGGCAGCAGCAAAAAGATCATTTCCATTGAAGGCAATACGGGCATTATCGAACAGAAACTCGGCCAGTATTCCTTCATCTTCGTTCCATATCTTGATCCCTTCCGTTGTCGGAATAAAGAGTAGCGTTTCTTGGTCTCTCTCGTACAAAATCGGAGATTCGACCACTTCTGAACCCAGTTCGACCAGAATCTGTTCAAAAGACCCGCGATTTTCGGAAATTCTGATCACCTTATCCCCTGAAGTAACATAGTGTTCTGTTGGATATCCTTGTTGTACATGGCTTATCAGAGGTTGGGTCGGTACATAAGGAAACTCGAAGATGTCTGATGCCTCATTCCAGTCATCATATCCCATCATGGTATCGTATAAATGTCTATAAAATACTACTCCTCCCTCAGTAAAAACGGGCAATTCTGTCAGAGCAGGAAAAATAAAGGTGGTCGCTGCTGGCTTTGCCAGGTGGGTAATGACCAGATCGTTACTCAGAACACCAGTATGAATGAAAGGTTCGAAAGTATATTTTAAGGACATCCGCCCAGCTGAGGAGCTAATATCATAAATCCTGTATATCGAAGGATAGCCGCTGTTGGTAAGGAGCGGTGGTTTAGAAATCGAAGAGAGTTCTCTGTTAAATACCTCTGGAGACCATCTCAGGAAATACCCCTCCGAATCGAGCACTGGTTTGTAACGGTAATAGGGTTCATATTCAGTGCCATACCAGTACCAGGAATATGGATTACCAATGTCATCGATATTATCAGCCTCGATTATCCTGATCCCTCTTCTGCTTCTGACTGTATTGATACTGTTATTATCATAGTTGCTTCTGAAGTTGCCCTCAGAATCTATTACACCCTCATTGAATATGATCTGCTCGTCAATATGCCAGGCGATAACACCACCCCCGAATGATTCACCCTGACTGTTGAGCCAACCAGGTAAAAGCCAGTCATATTCATATATAGGGCTCATTTCATCGTCATCATAAACTTCGATCGGATGGAGTAGGACCCGATAATCACTCTGGCCAGGGGTTATCGGTGCTGCACCTCTGAAAGCGATACCCCCATCTCCGTCAGGATCGACATGCCTGTTTTCCAAGAGCAGGTATTCGGTAGCATTCAAAGGTACTCTGACAAAATATGGTAGAGGGTTATCAGAATCAAAAAGACTTGAAGCAGCAGTTAGGGGTATTTCTTCTCCAACCGGAAAATCGTTGATCTGCTTGTAAACTCCCATATCTTTCAATTCATCACCCCAGACGAGCAGTCTGTGCCAGGCACCAGGAAGCGCCGGTAAACCACCTTCCAGAGCATACCATTCTCCGTCATAACCCTGCAATGAGAGTCGCCCTGCACCGCCGGAATCCATGATATCCCAGTATCCTACTGCTGGTGAGAAATTGTTTACATTATATAGATCTACAAACCCGAGAGAATGCCCGAATTCATGAGCTACAACAGCATTGATAACTCCATACCGTTCATCCTGACTGATCGTTTCCGGCACATTGCAGGCATGACTTATCTTGACCGTGCCATCATTTACCCAGACTTCTTTGCCATCCCCTATCTGTATGAAAAAAGAGGGTATATCAGAGGGTGTATCGCCATAGACGTCATGCTGCCAGTCAGATCCGGCATGGATAATCATAAAATGTGCATACTGAGCAAAGTCGATCTCACCGTCACTGTCGGCGATAGTAAAGATATCCCGGAAATATTCTTCTATTCTTTCGATAAAGAGCTCCTGATTATCCATCCCGGGATTGTAATATGCCATCTGGTTAGGAAGAGTATAGGCAAATTTCGGATCATTCTCCCTGGGATAGATATCGTAATCGAGCTCATAATTACCCAGACTGGCTGCGAGATAATAATACTTAAGAGCCTCCATATGAGCGGTAAAGAATTCATAGTCGTGTGGCGGAGCATCGAGTGATACCGGATATTCTGGATCCGGTTCCAGCATGAATTTCCCGTTTCCTGTTGTTCTGGGATCATTATCCTCCTGAAAATCTACGAGCAAAACGAGAAGACGATTGAAATTATCACTTCTTATCTCCTCTCTAACGACCTTTCGGGAACGAAAATAGGCCTCTGATGGATGGATACGTCTTTGAGTAGCTCTACTCTCTTCCGGAAGCGGATACTCCTTTGATACCTCCAGTCTTCCGGAATTATCATATATCTCCGTCCGGGCAAACAATGGACTGCTCAATACTCCAATCTGACAGATTAGGGCTGTCAGCAGAAACAGGATTACTTTATTTATAGCGTAAGCAAATTTTCGAATTATTGTTCCTCCTTGCTCGACAGTGCTGTCGGACATCAGACACCAAAATTTACCGGTTATGAAGAATGATGAAGGAATACCCTCCCAAATCGGCTTTAACTCTATCCTATAGTCAACAGGAAGGAGATAATCCCCTTCTCAGCTTTAATCGATTCCGAGGTCTATCGTTCAATTACCCTCTATAACCGGTTATCTTCTATCTCCTGATCAGAATTCCAGACCGAGGGAGAAGGTACGGTTATAATCTACCAGGTCGCCACCCTGCTGCATGGCAAAGTCAAAGCTCAGCGTATAGCGTTGAGAGAATGTATATTGAATACCGGCACCGAAAGAGGGTCCTATGATATCTCCTGCCTTATCGTAAATGTATCCTGCCCGAAGCGAGAGGAGATCAAAATAGGTATATTCGGCACCAACATTAAATATTGTTGATTCAAGTTCGTCTTCGAAAGGATCGTCATACCAGGCAGTAACTATTCTCTGATAGAAGGGGTCTTCATTTGCCAGCAGTTTATTCATGTCGGCATTAAGGGTCAGCCTGTTATATTCCGATTCCATCAGACGGTATGAGAGGCCCATACGCCAGTTCATCGGAAGCGGATCTGATTGAGCATCATCGACATAGGTTATATTCGGGCCGACATTCTGCAGGTTCAGCCCGAAATCTAATCTCCTTACCGGTAAACTGAAGTATGAATATGAAGCCCTGTTCATCCCAGTAAGAGAGGCTACTCCGTTGTAAGCAGCAAGAATACCGTTATATGGGCCAACCATAACCTGCCCAAAGTCCACCCCTTCAGATTTTACACCGAAGTCAAAGGCAAAGCTCATACCGCGTCCTTTAACACCGATTTCTGTCTGACCTGTTCCTTCTGGTGCCAGGTCACTGTAAATAAACTTGAAGGTCAACCCGAGGCCGAGATTATCTGTAACCTGGTTGGCATAACTGAGGGCCAGGGTTCCCTCCCAGCTGGAAAACTCACCGAGATACTGTCCATCTTCACTCATTCTGTCCTGCTTTCCATAGGTAAGAAAGATGGCATGAGCACCGATATTACCGATATCTTCAAAATACTGATTCCAGCCGAGATATTCAATATAAATGTCATCGAAAACATCAGCGAGCCAGTTAGTATGCATTCCGGCAAACTGTACTTTACGGTTGAAAGCCATCGCACCGGGATTCCAGTATCCGGCAAAGGCATCATCAACCTGAGCCACATAGGCATGTCCCATACCACCGGCGCGTGATCCCGGTTCTATCAACAGGAATATTACCCCTGCTTCTGAGACGGCATTCAATGCCTGGGGCAGCAGTATTCCTGACAAGACTATCAATGTAATGATCAGAGTCTTTATGTTCTTCATATATAAACTTCCTCCAAAATTTCTTCTCTATTAATCCTGAAAAGGAGAGTTGTTATCGGCATCAGCAAATTACTACCCTCCGTTTATTAAAACCTATAATGGTGCCGAAGGCCGGACTCGAACCGGCACGGGTTATAAACCCGGTGGATTTTGAGTCCACTGCGTCTACCAATTTCACCACTTCGGCACTGAGCGTAAATAATTCTGTTACTATACTTAGTGTCAAGGACAAGTTTCCTCGTCTGTTGATACCAGAACCAGCTTTACTTTCGGGCCGGCATCCGAATTCTTTACCAACAGTTCTGAACATGATACTTCATTACAAAAGATTATTAGTGTCAATCTGATTTTTGCTCTGTCTGCTCATTGAGCATTGCACGCAGAACCTGTTCACCACTCTTCAGAACAGGATCTCTCTCATGAAGATAGTCAGAGTAACTCTGTTCAACCTCGATATCAGGCACTATGCCTGAACGGGAAAGGATCTTATCCTCTCCGTAGATATCACGATGTGTCGATATCCAGACATAACCACCACCGGGCAGTTGATAAATGAGAGCCTGACCTCGCGAACCTGCTGTATGGGTTCCGACTATCTTGATATCGACACGGGCCGACAGGAGTGCTACCAGAAAATCTTCGGCTGCCATAGCCGTTTCACTGTCGATAAGGACGACAAGAGGGACTGTTATCTTCACTCTGTCGGGATCGTTCTCTATTCTGAGCGGTTCTTCTCTGTGCCAGGCATCACCGATTCCATAAGGAACAAATTCGTCAGGTGGCAGATAGTGATACATGGCGACCGGAGTTCCCCAGGCTCTGTAGAGCGAAATATTCTTACGAGTCTCCATCGTAGTTCCGATCAGGATCTCCTGGTCGGTCAGATATTTCAGTATCTCATTGCTTATCTCTATCCTCCCTCTTCTGTTTTCTCGTAAATCGATTATCAGGCCGGCAGCTCTCTGCAGGTCATCCAGAACAGACTCGAAATATCTTATGAGCAGTTCATCATGAAAACTCCAGATCGCCAGATAATAGATGTCATCATCGAGCCAGCGGCTGAACAGGAGTTCCTCTTTTGAGTCGATAAGTTCACTCCAGCGATCGTTCTGTCTGCTTCTTGTGAGAAGTACTTCTCCAGTCTGTCCTTCACTACCAGCAGCCTGTATATCTTCAAGTGGATAACGAAACTCGACTCTGACTTCACTATCCTTCTCCCCGAAAAAGAGCATGGACATAGCTTTATCATATAAAACTGCCTCGTTAGAGGCAGAAATGTAGGGAAGGACATTCTCGGCCAGATACTCATCAATCTCTATGCCGTCAATCCGCAAGATCTCGCTCCCAACCGGGAGTGAATCTTTATAGTTATTCCCGACATTGCTCACTATAACCCTTCCCTCGATCCATTTCAGCATCACGAGCGGATAATCGAGCTTCTCTGCAAAGTTCTGGGGAAAGATAACTCTCGTATGACAGTCCTGTAAAAGAGCGGTGAATTGCTGGATCAGTCGATAATAATCATAGATATTCCCGGTTTCATTCAACCTGGCCAGGTATCGCCTGTACTCTTTATCCCAATCGAGATCCTTTAGCTGCTGGAAGTGGGGATAGTTATAATCTGCCTCTTTCCAGATGAGCGAAAGTCCGTATATCTTATCTTCGAGTGTCAGACTCCCGATTTCATCCCAGCCTCCCAACAAGCGGGGCATCAATAATAGTCCTGCAATAATTATCAACCAACTATGACGTCTCATAAATTCCTGATCCTGGAACCTCCCTGAAAGTAATTTTCTTTTCATCAACTCTTCTACCAATACTGGCACTGTCAAGCTTAACAGGTAGATTCTGATCCTCTATTTCAGGTTACTTCACATTCTAAACACCGGAATCTGTAATATATTTCTTTTCCTCTGCTCCCGATTTTTTCCCAGGTTCAAGTTCTCCTGCCCTCCCGACAGCAGATCGAAGCAGGCCGTCTAACACACTGCAATTACCGGCCGGATTCTTTTACCTTTCTCTCTGTTGTCACCTTTCTTTCTTCAACCTCTGGGGACCACTGCAGTCGGATAGAGCCGACTACGGTGATCCTTAGAGTTTGGAGTGAGGCTGAAGAGAGATTCCGGTAAAAAGTAATCTCTTACAGTTTAGAGTTGACGAAAAGAGAGAAGAGAGAGATATGTATTGTAAAATAATCTTTGAGGGGAAGCAAATGAAAAGAAAATCGGGCAACAGCATCAAATTCCTTTCCGTACTGATAATTATTATGGGTATAATAATCGTCTTTCAAGCCGTCAGAATCAGCAGTTTGAAAAATAGGCTCAAAGGGCTGACTATCCTGGACTGGCATGAGAACTCTTTGCAGATTGAGAATGGATTGGAATTTGAAGATCAGGCGATACTGATAACCCCAGAATTCGTTGATAACGGATTTCAGCACCACTCCCCCTTCAACGACGAGCATACCTTTGCTGAACTGAAGGAGCAATACCTCCGTTATGGCGAATTCGATCTTTATGGGAGTGGACGCCGAACCGGTGATATCAGGCGAATCCACGAAGGGGTCGATCTCTATGTTCCGGAGAATACTCCAGTCTATCCGATCTTCCCTGTCGGGATTGTAACAGCGGTGAGTGATGATCCTGATTTTGTTTTTCAAACACACGGTTTTAGGGGTAATACACGGATTGATTCAGTCGGTGTCGAATATGGTAAGATTGTCAGTATTCTCTATCCGGAAGGGATATCCAGTCTTTATGCCCATCTGAACGAGGTATATGTAGAACCGGGTCAGTTCGTGACCTCAGATACGGTGGTCGGTCTGACCGGATATACCGGGAATATCCGTAACAGCGGTAAACCCTCACATCTCCATATCGAACTGCGGGATGAGGATAACGAGAGTTTCGATCCGATGAACAGGTTGCACTATCACTTTGCCTCACTCCGGAAATTTGTCGTCAACCTGAAGAATGAGGGTGTAATTTCTACCGATTAACCAAGTTATTAAGCAAAAAGAGGTAAGAACATCATGAAAAGATACAAAATGAGATATGCTGGAGACTATAAGGTCTATATCAGGACGATATATCTGGTCAGCTTGACTGCAGGATTAGCCCTGCTCCTCATCATTCCCGGCTGTGGTGAAAGAGCAAGAACCTATCACCCCGAAACAGAACTGGAAGAGTTGAGACGAGATCTCGGGATAAAGACCCAGACGAAATGGAGCCACGATGTAGTCAATCAGGTTCAATTTTATGACCGGGAAGGACGTCTGATAGAAGAACACTGGCTCAATCCCAGGGGTATCGTCGTGACGAGCAGGGTTCTGGAATACGACGAGGGGACAGGATGGCTCGACACGACCATCTGGCATCGTGGCCTGGAAGCCTTGAAGAGCAGGAATATTTTCCGTTATGACAGAATGGGTAACCTGATAGAAGAGAGTTGGCTGACACCGTTTGACGAGATAAGGACCAGAACCGAATACGTTTACGAAGCTGATAGACTTTTAAAGGAACTGAAGTACGACATGAACGACAATTTGATCAGTACCAGCCACTACAACTACGAAGAGGGGCAATTGCGCGAGCTGATCGTGAAGGACCGGCGAGATCGTATAACCAGTAAACAGGAGTACAGTTATGATACTTTCGGAAATCTGCTGGAAGAGTTATGGTTCGATCAGGAAGATGAACTCATCTCCCGAAGATTATATAGTTATGACGATGAGGTTGTGTCGGGTATGACCCAGTATGATAAAGGAGAGTTTGCTCATTATCTGGAGTACGAATATGATAGTGATGGGCTAATCCTCCGCGAGACGTGGTCGAATGCTGACGAAGAGATTTTCTTCGAGAATCTCTATACCTACGAATACTATTAAGCAGTCAAATATTGAACTGTAAGGCAGAATAATGAAATCGATCATCAAGCTGAAGGATTCCGAGGTGGGAGATATCACGATCGTTATTCCCAAGATCAGGGATTATCATAAGAGTTTTTCCAGTGTCGTTATTACCTATGAAAATGGTGACAGGCGTAGTATTGAGGGTAACGACCTGAATGAACTGATCAGGCAACTGGACGAGGCGATCGAGAAATATTACGCAGGTTAGATAGTTTTCAGGTCTTTACTAACCTGCGACAGCCTGGCCAGGGAGAGGTACCTCAGACGAATCTGTAGATCTCTTTGACCTCTCTTCTCTCTGGAGTTTCAATCTCTCTGTCGCTCTTTCTCAATTCCTCTTCCGTAGCTTGCAGGTCAGAATTAACCGGGAAACCGAGTGGTGTGAGGCAGGCAACGTAATAGCCTTCGGGAATCTCCATTAATTTCTTTACCTCCGGCCTGTCCATATCGGTTATCCAGCAACTTCCGATATTGTATTGAGTTGCAGCGAGGAGGAGATAGCTGGCAGCAATGCAGGCATCCTGGACCGGCCTCTTTGTTCCGGCGGGATCAGAACAGACAGCAACAGCTATTGGTGCTGCAGCTAACGGTCGGCTTGCTCTGTCACGTATGGCAGCCAGCGCTTCGATCTTATTTCTCTTGCGAGTAATTCGATAATAATAAGCCTGTGAGTTTCTTGAGGTTGGTGAATAGCAGCACAATTCAAAAATCTTTTCCAGTAGCTCGTCCCCGGGATCTTCGGCACGAAATTCCCGGACACTCCTCCTGGTGCGTAGTAAATCCGAGCCTGAAAGATGTTCGTCGAGAGGATGAAGAAAGGTTTGAAATTCGATCTTTCGCCCTTCCGGGTCTCGAGCAAAGAAGTGGTATATCCGGAAAAATGGATTTATTTGTGGAACTGCTTCGGTTATAGATTCCAGCTTACTGTAAAGCTTGTTAATACTGCCGGCTGTGGGATAGAAGAAGGTTATAATAGAACTGGTGTCTGCCCTGTCAGCCTGACAAAAACCGAAAAGCATATTTCCATGTTTCAGGATAACACACTTACCCTGGTCTAACCAGATCTCAGCTCCGGTACTGATAAGATAAAACCGAACTATTTCCTCTAATTGCGCTGTTTTATAGAATAATATACCTGACATGATTCTAAGCCTCCCTGGTCAGATCAATCAGTAAGAATAGGGACATTCCGGTGCTTTACAATCCGGATATATTTGATCATCCGGTTTGATAGTCTCAGCAGCATAAATATCAGCCCCTTTATCACGACAGTAAACGAACTGGTATGTCTTGAAGCCGCCGGTGAGGTTATAAACATTTTTAAATCCCTTCTGCAGAAGGATTCGACAGGCAAGATAACTTCTGTGTCCCGAAAGGCAGAAGGTTATGATCTTACGATCTTGAGGCAGTTCATCAAGCCGTTCCCTTAGCTCATCCAGGGGAATATTCTTACTGCCGGGAATCGTACAGCACTCGAATTCCTCCTCCCTCCTAATGTCTAGCAGCAGGGCATCTTTATTCTCCTCTTTGTAGATATCCTGCCAGGAAATGGTCTGGAACTTCCGATTGAGTAGATTCTCACCAACATAACCGGCCAGGGTGAGCGGATCTCGAGCTGAAGAATATGGTGGAGCATAAGAATGTTCGAAATCGGTCAGATCATAGACGGTTCCACTATTCTGCATGAAAGCTGCAATAACGTCTATCCGTTTATCTACCCCCTGGTAGCCGATGATCTGAGCTCCCAATATGAGTCCGTCTTTCGGGCTGCAGAGAAGCTTAAGCGAGATTGGTGAAGCACCAGGATAGTACCCAGCATGATCAGAATTATGCGTGGCAATTATGATGTAATCTATCCGATGTTGCATTAGCTGATGCTCTGAAAGACCCACCATCCCGGCAGTTAACTTAAAAATCCTGATAATAGCAGTTGGTAATGCTCCCTTGAACCTTCTCATATTGTTTCCGGCAACATTATCTGCTACGGCTCTTCCCTGTTTGTTGGCCGGGCCGGCTAGAAAGGCATTGAAATCCCGGTTCAGGATCAGTTGTTTTGTCAGGATAGCATCGCCGACTGCATAGATGTTCTCGTCACTGGTTCGGAGATACTCATCGACGATTATACTGCCGTTTGCACTCAATTTTAAGCCGCTACTTTTCAGCCATTCTGTATCAGGCCTGACTCCCGTGGCAAAGATAACTATCTCACCCTCTATCTCCCTACCGCTCGCCAGAATTGCGAACATAGAGTCTCCTCGCTCCTGGAGGGAAACTACCCTCTCCCGGAGATAGACTTCTATCCCCTGTGACTTAATATGCCGTCCCAGGGCTGAAGCCATTTCGAAATCGAAAAAAGGAAGTATCCGGTCCTCCATCTCAACGAGAGAGACCCTGGAACAGAACTTGTGCAGGTTTTCTACCATCTCAATACCGATATAACCTGCACCGATAACGATTGCCTTTTCAGGTTTTCTGTTCTCGATATATTCCTTTATCCGGTCAGTATCTTCAACATCACGCAAAACAAAGACGCCGGGCAGATCAGAACCGGTTATTGGTGGTTTGAAAGGTCTGGCACCGGGAGAGAGGATGAGTTTATCATAACTCTCATAATACTCTTCGTTCTTTTCCAGATCTCTGATAAGGACCCTTTTCTCTACTCTTTCGAGGCTTATGACTTCCTGACGTGTCCTGATCTCCAGATTGAATCGTCTGGCAAATTGTTCTTTCGTCTGAACAAAGAGTCTATCCCTGGTTGTGATCACTCCACCTATATAGTAGGGAAGTCCACAATTGGCATAGGAAA
>Ga0334901_1001976_pt1 | contig 18822 bp, 17 predicted proteins | sample GraSluR3_MG_3_FD_207216 | JGI IMG/M metagenome (GOLD analysis project Ga0334901, IMG submission 207216) | Sludge microbial communities from methane-producing bioreactor in Wageningen University, Netherlands - Granular Sludge_15_08-R3 | ecosystem: Engineered > Bioreactor > Anaerobic >... | reverse complement strand
CTTTGCGCGTCAAGAACCAGCTGGTTGAAAAGCTTGGATTGAATGCAGTGCTCATGCAGATTCCCATTGGGCTTGAGGACAGACTGCAAGGTGTCGTCGATTTGATCACCATGAAGGCAATCTACTTTGACGGACCCAGTGGTGAACAGCTCCGATACGAAGAGATCCCAGCAGAACTGGCCGAACAGGCTGCTGAAAAGCGGGAGGAGATGCTCGATGCAGTTTCGCTCTGCTCAGATGAACTCATGGAAGCCATGCTCGAAGATGCTGTTACTGAGGACCTTATCTACAAGGCGATCAGAAAGGGTACTATCGGACTGGAACTTGTTCCGGTATTCATGGGTTCTGCTTACAAGAACAAGGGAATTCAACCATTGCTCGACGCTGTGGTGAGCTATCTTCCCAATCCGACGGAAGTAAAGAACGTAGCTCTCGACCTCGACAACGAGGAGGAGGAGGTTGTACTGAAATCAGACGAGAATCTTCCTCCGGTCATTCTCGGATTCAAGCTCGAAGATGGACAGTATGGTCAGCTTACCTATATCAGAATCTATCAAGGAAAGATCAAGAAGGGCGATGAGCTCATCAATACCAGAAGCAGGAAGAAGTTCAAGGTTGGGCGCCTAGTACGCATGCATGCGAACTCGATGGAAGATATCAACGAAGCCGGTTGTGGCGATATTGCTGCACTATTTGGTATTGACTGTGCTTCAGGAGATACCTTCTGCCACCCCTCACTGAATTACTCTCTGACCTCGATGTACGTTCCGAAGCCGGTCATCAGTCTCGCACTGAATCCTGTGGACAAGAAGTCGGCCGACAATATGGCTAAGGCTTTGAATCGGTTCACAAAAGAGGATCCTACATTCAACACCTATGTCGATCCCGAATCGAATCAGACCATCATTCAGGGAATGGGCGAACTGCACCTCGAAGTCTATGTAGAACGAATGCGCAGAGAATACAAGGCGACGGTAGAGACCGATAGACCAGAGGTCGCGTATCGTGAAGCGATCAGCAAGCGTGCCGATTTCAACTATACTCACAAGAAGCAGACCGGTGGTTCGGGTCAGTATGCACGAGTCGCAGGGTACATTGAGCCGATCGAAGAGGGTGAGGATGCGAAGGACTACGAGTTCATCGATCAGATCAAGGGCGGTGTCATTCCAACAGAGTACATTCCCTCCTGTGATAAAGGATTCCAGAACGCCATCAAGAAGGGGACACAGCTTGGATTCCCTGTGGTTGGCGTACGTGCAGTGATCAACGATGGAGCCTACCATGCGGTCGACTCATCGGATCAGGCTTTCCAGACCGCTGCTCTCAGCGCGTTCCGTGAGACCTATGAGAAAGCCAAGCCGGTGATTCTCGAGCCGGTGATGAAGGTCGTTGTGGAAGGTCCCACCGAGTTCCAGGGAAACATCTTCGGTAGTATCAACCAGAGAAGAGGTATCATAGTCAGTTCGACCGAAGATGGAGCCTCCTGTACCGTGGAGAGCGAAGTCCCTCTTTCGGAGATGTTCGGGTATTCCACAGTGCTCCGCTCTCTGACACAGGGTAAGGCCGAGTTCACCATGGAACTTGCAAAGTATAGCCGAGTTCCTGTGAGCGTAAGCGAAGAGCTGAAGAAAGCCTACGAAGAGAAAAAGCGGAAAGAGCAGGGTAAGTAGCCCTTTTCACTCTCGATTTTTCAATCACAAGCACCTATGCCGGTCCGACTGGGCCGGCTTTTTTCAATACGGGAAGATTCTCGAAGAATGTTTTGCCGTTTGGAAAACCATGATATACTTTAGAGAGATCAACATCTCGGAGGATGCGTAGTATGGATATACAAGAGTTAAATGCTTTGAGCCCGTTGAGGGCGTTCGATGAATCATTGGATGGAGGCCTGGGCAAGGGAAATCTCGGAGTTCTGGTTTCTCGCCATGGAATAGGAAAAACCGCATGTCTGGTACACCTTGCAACAGACAAGCTTTTCAGAAATGAACACATCATCCATGTCTCTTTCTCCGGAAATGTCGAACATGTGATCAATTGGTACAAGGAGGTCTTCCGTCAGATCTCAGAAGACCGTTCTCTTGAAGATGCAGCAGAGATCTACAATGAGATTCTGGCAAACCGCGTAGTAATGAACTTTAGCCAGGAGAATGTCACCATTGACAAGGTGCTCGCCAGTCTGGAAACACTCATTCGACAAGGTTCCTTCAATGCCGATGCCGTCATGTTCGATGGATACAAACTCACTGTTGCCACAGAAGATGATGTTAGAAAGATCAAACAGTTCGCCATGGACATGAGAATCGAAGTCTGGTTCTCGGTCTCTCCTGTGCGGCCGGATGTCGATTTCGACGACAACGGTGTGCCGAGTACGATCCTGAAATACGAGGAACTGATCGATGTACTGATCGGCCTGAAGTACAATGAGGCTATGGACAAGGTGTTCATGACGCTGGTCAAAGATGGGGATCAATTGGATCCCAAGCCTATGCGCGTGACTTTGGATCCGAAGACGATGCTGATTTGTGACTGAATGAGAAAGCCGGGCGAAAGCCCGGCTCTTCTATACCCAGAGGTCGAGGGGTTCTTCCAAGTCGGTAGCACGCGGGCGGAGCATGACTACTGCCTGAGCGATGATGGCATACCCCTCTCCCACTTCTCCCAACAGCCCCTCTGCTGTCTTTGCCTTGACCGAAATATGGTCCAAGGGGATTTGACAGGTGGATGCGAGCGATTCGCGAATGGCTCCGATATGGGCTTTGAGTTTTGGTTTCTGTAGAATCACGGTGCTGTCTATGTTTACGATCTCCCACTCTGGGAACATATCCAGCGCCATGCAGAGCAGGTCTGTACTCGCGGCATCTTTCCAACGGTTGTCCGAGGGGGGGAAGTGTGTCCCGATATCTCCCATTGCCAATGCGCCAAACAGTGCATCAATAATGGCGTGAATGAGCGCATCGCCATCCGAATGGCCAGCTTCTCCTAAGGGGTGGTCTATGGTGACTCCCCCGATAATCAGCGGTCTCCCCTCGACAAGAGGGTGGATGTCCCACCCGGTTCCGATTCTCATAACGCTTCATTCCTTTCGGGTATGTCCCCTGCTATCGTGATTTTTCGGTTCTCGATGTTCCCTAGAGTGGTTCCCACCGTACCTCCCGAGTCTATGAAGATCTCTGTATCGTCAAGATAGGAACGTGTGCTTGTCGCCGCTTTTCGGTGTGCTTCAAGAATGTCTGGGAACCGGAAGATCTGCGGAGTCTGTATGGTCACGAGTCCTGTCCTGTCCGGATGAGCTGTAATCTTTCCCTCCGAATCGACTCGCTTGACTGCATCGTGAATAGGGAGAGTCGGAGCGGCACCTCCAAAGACTGTGGCCATGGCAAGAGTGGTGATAATGGTCTTCTCGCTCACCCAGGGTCGCGCCCCATCGTGTATCAGGGCATAGGTTACCTGAGGCGCATGCTCGTGCAATGCCTCCAATCCACGAAGCACTGACTCCTGACGATTCTCTCCCCCCTGGACAAGGTATATGGGAATGGTGTTTGCAAATAATAGATTGTCGAGTGCGGCTTCGGTCTCCTCTCTGAGGCCCTCGCCATAGGTGACTACGAAACAAGCAAGATTGGGAATAGAGAAGAACGGCTCTGCAGCGTGGTACAGGACACTTCTGTCATCCAGCAGAAAGAACTCCTTCTTCTGTTGAACTGCTCCTGAAGAGGTGAATCGAGTACTGGTGCCAGCGGCGGTAAGAACCACTCCATGTACAGGGAACGACACTAGGATTCCTTTTCTTTGGGATCTCGTTCAAGCTTGCCGAAAATTACCGCCTCCAGCTCCTCTCTCGGTTTGTCCAGCGCAAGTGCGGATTCGTCGATAAGGATTCTCAGAGCACTATCGTATAATTTTCGTTCCTGAACAGGCAGTTCCTTGATCTTGCTTCTATGGTACAGAATCTGTACAACCTTCGCTATCGATGCAATGGAACCCTCTCGTAGCAGATCCACATTCATCTGGTATCGTGCCTTCCAGTCGACAGGGACCTGTTCGAGTTTGTTGCTGATACCGTCTATGGCAGTTTGAGCTTCGGATGGATCGACAATTGCTCGTATTCCGAGTTCCTCAATCTTGGTTACTGGAACCATGACGGTCATATCTGAAATCTCCAAGAAAATTTCATAGTAGAGGGATGTGTTCCCTCGGAGCGTTTTTTCCTCGATCTTATTGATGATTCCAACTCCCTGGAGAGGATAGACCACATAGTCACCGATAGAGAAGTTGTGCTTATTTTCTGAAGATTTCATACATGTGATTATACCCGAAATCTGGCATGTGAACAAGTATGGTAAAAATTCTCCTTTTACGCTATATTTTCACGATGAATAAAAAGATACGTTTCAGTGGAATCCTGCTGCACCCCACCAGTCTACCCAGTGCTCACGGTATTGGGGACCTAGGAGACGAGGCAAGAAAATTTATCGATTTTCTGGAGAAATCTTCGGTAGGACTGTGGCAAATACTGCCACTTGGTCCTGTAGGTTTCGGCAATTCGCCCTATGCTGCCCGCTCTGCTTTTGCGGGGAACGAACTATTGATCAGTCTCGATACACTTGCCGATGAAGGCTATCTATCCATTTCAGATACATTGGAGCATCCGGAATTTCCTGAATCCTCGGTCGCTTTCCCACAAGTCGAATCCTACAAGAATCCGCTTTTGGTGAAGGCTGCAGATAAGTTCTTGCACAGCGCTTCTAAGCAGGAACAGACAGCATTCGAAGACTTTTGCGAACAACAGTCCGATTGGTTGCACGACTATGCTCTGTACCGGGCACTTATAGATCATTATCAGGACTCCAGATGGTTCAGTGAATGGGCTCCCGAGCTCACCAGAAGAGATCCGGATGCTATAAAGCGGTGGTCTCAACTGAAAAAGACGGAGATTGCTCGGTGGAAAGTCCTGCAGTACTTCTTTTTCAAGCAGTTCTCTGCGCTCAAGCAGTATGCGAATGCAAAAAACATCGCCATTGTTGGTGATATTCCAATATTCGTCGCTCCCGATAGTGTAGATGCTTGGAGCAACAGAACCTATCTCAAGATGGATGCGGATGGCTCCTTCTCCGCGATGAGCGGAGTACCACCAGATGCTTTCAGCGATACCGGTCAGCTGTGGGGGAATCCAGTATATGACTGGGATGCGCTAGAGGCAGATGGATTCAGCTGGTGGGTCAGGCGACTTGAGCACCAGTTTTCCCTGACCGATATCGTACGCATCGACCATTTTCGTGGGTTCGAAGCGTACTGGGAGGTCCCAGCAGGTCACACCACCGCTGAGCACGGTTCATGGGTGAAAGCTCCAGGAGAGCGACTTTTCTCACTATTGAAAGAGCGATTCCCGCTACTGCCGGTAATTGCAGAGGATCTTGGGGTGATCACCCCTGAAGTCGAACACCTTCGAGACTCGTATGGATTTCCTGGTATGAAGATCGCGCAATTCGCATTTGCCAAAACCGGTCCCGGAGAGCTTGATGCCGATAATGCCTATCTTCCACACAACTATATCGAGCAGTGTGTCGCCTACACCGGAACACACGACAACGATACGAGTCGAGGCTGGTTCGAAAAGCTCGATGATGGCATGCGGGATATTGTGAGACGGTACCTCAGCTGTTCCGATGACGGTGTTGTCTGGCACCTCATGCGGGCGGTCATGGCATCGTCTGCACACTATGCGATTGTTCCCATGCAGGATATTCTGAACCTTGGATCCGAAGCAAGAATGAACACCCCGGGGACCTGCGGAGAACCGAACTGGTGCTGGCGAGTGCACGAACATGCATTGCAGGATGAGTCGGTAGCGGCTATCAGGTCGCTGGTAAGGCCATTCGGGAGAGTTTCAGGATTGCAGGAGGTCGCAGAGGCTATGGGAGGCCTCTCGGTCACTTGATACCGAGGTGTTTCACCGGGTGGATGTTCAAGATATTGTCGTACCATCCGGTAACGGCATCCGATTGAATGATGTTTATGGAGAATCCGTGGAAGAGGGGAAATACGAGCGCTTGTTCGAGTAGATACTCTTCGGCGATTCGTGCCAATTCAGTCCGCTTTTCTGAGCTTTGCGCTACACGCATCGACCCTGCCAACAGGTCATCGTAGGTGGAGTCCCGAAATTTTCCGAGATTATAGCCACTGTCGCTGCTCCACAGGTGGAGAAAGGTGAACGGGTCGCGAAAATCTCCGATCCAGGTGATAAAAGAAAAATCGTAGGGCGACAACTCTGGATACCGCGCATACATGCCGAGTGGAACTACGTCGAGTACCACGGTAATGCCGAGGTGCCTACTCCAGGCATCTGCAATTCGCTGTGCACTCTCTTCGACCTGAGAACCTCTGTGTACTGCCATGTGAAGCGGTGGCAACCCCGCACCGTAGGGGTAGCCGGCAGCGAGCAGGAGGGCGAAAGCCTCTGGAACGGGATCCTCAGGATCAGTCAGAGGGCTGGATCCGGGCTCAACATGTCCGGGAAGCAATTGGGCAGTGGGAAAGATATGCCCGCTGGTATTTCTGATCTCATCCCAAGGTATCAGCAGGCTCATCGCCTTTCGAACAGAGGGATCTGCATATGGACCGCTTTCAGCACTGAAATAGAAAAAGCCGGTGGAGTACTCGGGCGCAATGCGCAGATCCTGAGGATTAATCAGCGCATCTTGGGAAATGAAGGCAAGTGACCAGTGGATCTCCCGATTCCGATAAGCTTCGGTGATCTGTGCCTGGCTCATAATGCGAAAATCGATATAGTCGCTCGGGACCGCCTGGTGCTGCACGTACCATTGATGCTTTTCGAGGAGAATCGAAGAGTCACTGAGAGAGACTATGTGAAATGGTCCCGATGAGATAATCTCTGCCGGGGATATCGTCTCCCCATTTCTCAGTGAGTGGTGGATTACGGAGAATGGGAGCGTGCTCAGCAGCGATGGTAGATAGGGAGCGGGGGAGAGTAGTCTGAGTTCGATTGTATGTGAATCGGCCAGCACGATCCCCTCGGGTGGTGTATCTGTCTCTCCTGTTCGGAACTTCGGGACACCGCGAATGGAATCCATCATAGAGCTGAGATAGGATTTCCCTTCTCCACTTTGAGACTGTCCTAAAAGCCAGAGCCAGGAGTCTACGACCGATTCGGCAGTGATCGGATCTCCATTCGAGAATCTGCTGTTCTCACGTAGGGTGAAGGTCCATGTGAGGCCATCGTCCGAAACAGCCACCTTCTCGGCCAGTGCAGGTATGGGATCTCCTGTTTCCGGATGAAAACTGAAGAGACCTTCGAAAAGTCCGTCGAGCACAAGAAGCGAGTTTGTGTCCGTTGCTCGTACCGGATCCAAAAGAAGCTGGTCTTCACTTTCGAGCATGCCTATGGTAAAGGTTCTCTCTGTGTCCGATACGAACCCTATCGGCTCTGGAACAGGTTGCTCCTCTGGTGCGCCTCTACCTATAAGCGGGGAGAGTGTGAGAAGGATGCACACTACCAATGCCCCGAATTTTCTCATGCAAGCTCCCTTTCGATAAGTGCAGCGACATCCTCGGCCATCGACTGCAGCTCCTCGGACATATGCTGCGTTCCAGAGATGAGCGTTGCTCTAATATCTTCCGGGCAGTACCGAGTCCCAGGAAGCGCCGATTGGAGAAATTCGATGAACTCGACTGAAAGGGTGTCGCTGAAGAGTGTGACCGACTGGACCACTCCCTTGTGAACCGAGCAATCGAGTGTTATGCCTCCCCAAGGGAATCTACTTGAGATCGGGTGGTTGAATTGAGGAGATGACCCAAAACGCCAGTTCCAGTCCGAGTACTGCTGATACGTCTGATACAGCGAGGACTCTCGAGACAAGCGCTCTATGGTCAGATCTTCGATTTCGCACCGCTGTCCATGCACAGAGAAGAATTGCTCAACGATGGCGTGGCAGAGCGAGTCGTGTGTGAGCGATCCATTGAACTCAGTTAAGTTAGCAACACGAGAGGCCACAGAACGGACACCTTTGGATTGCAATTTAGCTTTATCTGGAGTGAGATACCCGGGAAGTTTCTTCATATCGGTGCTTATGAGCAGCGTACCATGATGGAATGCACGATCTTTTGCCATTCTGAATGCACTTCCGGAGACCTTTTTCCCATCTACGAGAATGTCATTCCTCCCCGACTGTTCTGCAGTTATGTCGAACTCCCTCAGGGCGTCTGTGATAATCGAGAAATTCCGATCCTTGTCGTACGATTCTCTGGGGGACATGAACGTGAAGTTGGTATTCCCCAGGTCGTGGTATACCGCACCCCCGCCGCTCTGTCTCCGTGCAAGGGCAACGTCGTCTCTCTCCATGGCTTGCAGATTGCATTCGTTCCAAGGGTTCTGGAAACGGCCAATGACGATGCAGGGTTTGTTCCGCCACAGAAAGAGGACATGATGGTCTGCTGGAAAGGTCTTGAATATCCAATCTTCGGTTGCCAAGTTGAACCAGGGGTCATGGTGTTCTGCTGTGAATACTTGTACTTTTGGCACGGCAGTCTCCTCTTCCTCGAGTGAATTTCAGATAGCACATGATACTGTGTTTACAGAGGGCATGCAACATCCTATACTCCCTTCATGAATATCATTCTCTTCGAACAGTGGCCTGAGAACAATCGGATTTCACGCTCCGATCATCGTGGTGCGCACATCGTGAAAGTCCTTCGTCTTGGTGTCGGAGACCAGTTCACACTCGGTCTTGTGAATGGCGAGTGGGGTGTCGCGACGATACATGCGATCGAAGACGATGTAGTGGCCTTCCACTATGAGAAGCGCGGAGACAGCCAACCGTTGCATCCTGTGACACTCTTGGTTGCGCAGGTGCGCCCTATCTGCATGAAACGGATTCTCCGGGAGGCTGTGAGTCTCGGTGTGGAGCAGATCTTGATCACGGGAGCCGACACTGCTGAACGATCGTATGCATCGGCAAAGTTGTGGAGCACCGGAGAGTTTCGTGCATACCTGCTCAATGGAGCCATGCAGTCGGGACAGACCAGTGTCCCCTCCTGCTCCCTGTTTCCCTCACTCGATGCACTGCTCGATTCACCACACCCGTGGAAAAGTCGAATACTGCTCGATAATGTGTTGGATGGAGGCCCATTGAGCCAGGCACAAGGAATCGAATCGCCGGTTGTGCTGGCCATTGGCCCCGAACGAGGGTGGTCCGAACGAGAGCGATCACTATTTCTCAAGCATGGCTTCATGCCCCACTCGTTGGGAGAGCGGGTGCTTCGTACCGAAACGGCCTGCAGCGCGGCGACTGCCATACTGCTCGGTAGGCTGGGGTATATCTAGTGCACTGATACGTACAGGGAGCGATTGTCCCGAATGGAAAATTGTGGCAAGATTGAGAATCCAAAGGAGGAGTATGTATGGCACATTGTGTAGTTCCCGAGGCAGAAGCGATCCTCGACAAGGAGTTTCCCGTTCTCGACAAAGGGTTCGTTCGTCTTGTCGACTATCTGGGCTCGGATTCCCGTATCGTCCAATCGGCTCGTGTGAGTTATGGAGAGGGCACCAAGAGTTTCAGACAGGATCGAGGGCTCATCGCCTATCTCATGAGAAACGATCATACATCCCCCTTTGAGCAGGTGAACTTCACCTTTCATATCAAAATGCCTATCTTTGTTGCTCGTCAGTGGATTCGCCATAGGACAGCCCGGGTCAATGAGATTTCCGGTCGATACAGTGTTATGGCAAATGAAGCATATATTCCCGACCCTGATCAGGTGAGCATGCAAAGTGCCGATAACAAACAGGGGCGGTCGGATGAACCGGTGGATCCGAAGGTCACGAAGCGAGTCAGAGAACTGCTGGAGAGTGATCAGCGACGGGCGTTCGAAACGTATCATGAGCTCCTCGATATGGGGATAGCCCGTGAGTTGGCCCGGATCGATCTACCTTTGAGTCTCTATACACAATGGTATTGGCAGATGGATCTTCACAATCTGCTCCATTTTCTGAAGCTGCGTCTCGATAGTCATGCTCAGTACGAAATTCGTGTCTATGCCGAGGTGATCCTCTCCATGGTTCGTGCCGTATGTCCTATGGCGTGCGAAGCGTTCGAACAGCTCGTACTCCATGCAAAGCGGTTTTCCAAAGATGAGATCGAGGCTATTAACACGATGTTGGAGGGGAAAGAGAATCCTCTTACTGGTCGTCAGAGAGATCTGTTCGAGGAGAAGCTACGCTAGCGATCAAGCTGTTTTCCGTTCACCACGTGACTTCTTTCTTCTGAACATCCAACGAAAGAACCGTTTTGCCAACCGCTCCTGATTCAGCATGAGCGGGGAGGGGAAGTTCGGACGATTCATGAGTTCTTCGGGATGGTTCAGCATCTCCTGAAGAATCTGTATGGATCGGATCAGATAGAATCCATCGGAGATTCGCTCATCGACAGTCACACCGATCTCCATAGTGTCGACGAAGGAGATCTTTCCCTCCTCGTCGATCTTTCGCCGCCTTTTCAAAGCTCCCATGGTCACGAACAGGCTCGTGGTTCCCCACTCGTAAAGGTGGTGGTGTGGGCTTCCCAGTAGGCTAATACTGCCGAGATTAGCAACAAATGCACTTGCATGCAGACCGTCTGCATCGCGCAGAGCCTTGGGTGCCAGACCGTGGACGTCGAGAAACCGGATTATAGCGATAAGAGAACGAAGCATGATCTTGGGAAAGTGGAGAAAGAATCGGATTGCGGCATCGGTATCGTTTCCTTCTCCACCATTTCGGCCATTCTCTATGGTTTGGTTGATCACACTGGCAATCTCATCGAACGTCATGTCAGGCTCGAAATAGACAATCGACGAATGTTCTGGTGCCTCATCGGTATAATCTTCCTTCACCACGAAGTTGAGCGAGAGTTCATTGCGTTGCCAGCAGTCGTAGTTCATGATGAACCGGTTCAAATGCGGTCTGAATGCAATGGTTCGCAACAATGCGGCGAGAAATAGTTCGAACACTCGGTATTTGTGATCTCCTGGCTGGGTCCGGTTAAGCTGTTTGATGAACTGTACGCCCTTGGTCAGATCTACATCGAATTGGTGGTAGACAAGAGAGTCTACGCGTCGTGGCATGATATAGGGAAGCATACGCTTGTAGGGGATGAGATTCGAGACTAGGGTTGCATCTGGTCTACGCCTCATACTCTTCTGTACCCGGTTAACCCGTACTGTGTCAATGCTTTATATTTGAAGGCTCTGAGTTTGAATCCGCCGAGTGTAGTGCTCTCGCATAGCAGATTCAAATGCTGCGTTGTTCGCATAGGATATACCAAGCACCGGTTCCCACAACTCAGGAACCTCCATGCACAGATAGAAGAAAGGACCCTCTTCACCCTTCCACGAGTCGGGGAAGCAGTGGTAGGCATGGCTGAACATCTGTTGTTTCACCTCACGCGGATAGGAATACTTTCCTGCAGTCTCTTGCAGCTCCATCTGCAGGATTCTGCTAGGCTGCCCCCCTTCGCGGAGTTGTCTGAGCACCTCTTTAGTGAAGGTGAGCGTTCCAAGAGAGATCATGAGCACTTCGTCTCGGGAGAATCGATCTACGATGGCGCGTACTACCGATTGGTACTCCTGTTCCCACCCTTTGAAGTACACCATCGGGTGGAGATGGAACCCGACAAGCATTCCTGCATCGGCCGCAGCACGTGCAGCATCGAGTCGTCGCTCGAGCGATGCGCTTCCATGTTCCTCCTTCTCAATGATCGTCGGTACGTTCAGAGACCAGGTAGCGACTACCGAACGTGGGAAGTCGACGGTGCTTATCCAATCGACTCGTGCAGACTTGGTTTTCAATTCGACCACGATCTCTGGGTGCTTACGTGAAAAGTGTGCCAAAGCATCGAGCAATCCATGTTCGTTTCCCCACATGAGCGAGTCCGAAGATTGACCGGTACCGATATGCCAGGCATCCTCTGGAAGTTCAAGATGCTCCAGTCGTTCTCGCAGGTTCTCCACGAACACGATCTCATTCTTATGGTAGAAGCTCTGGATCGAGCAGTATGAACAGGCGAATGCGCATTGTTGTACCACATCGAGTGTCAGAAGATTGCAGCACCGGGTCTTCTCTCCCGACACTGGACAGGGGCAGCGTCCGAGCAGACGGACATCGTCAAGCGTTTCGACATGAGTGACCTTCGATGCAAGTCTGGGAGAATCGAAGAAGTCGGCATAGTCGGTTGGATTTGTTCGCAGAGCCGCTATTCGATCCATTGTCTTTCCGAAGATCGCCTTGAGCTTGGGTTTACCGGTACGGTTTCCCCCTGCCGATTCATCCCAGAATGTAGCGATCGGTGGTTGTCTCCAGAGCGAGAGGTCGATTGCCTGTTCTATCAGCATGCGAGCCTGCTGATACGAAAGGTGGTATCGTTGCATGACCGAGACAAGGAAAGCTCGGTCGGTCTCGGTAAGCGATGAAGCGAGAGGATGGGCATGCAATGCGGCTTCCGGGGAGTCTTTGACCATGGGGCCATTCTAGCTGTATTCTTGCAATTTCATCAATCGGAGGCTATGCTGTTTTCTGTATGGAATCCAACCCCAAGGAACAGGCAAAATCTCTACCTCATCTTCCCGGTGTGTATCTCATGAAGGATGCATCGGGGAAGATCATCTATGTGGGGAAGGCCAAGGACTTGAGAAACAGGGTCACCTCATACTTCCTTGGTGGCAAGGATATCAAGACGAAGTTCCTGGTGAGCAAGATCGCCGAGATTGAGTATATCATCACCGGCAACGAGTACGAGGCCCTCGTTCTGGAAAACAACCTGATCAAGCAACACAACCCTCACTACAACATCTCGCTCAAAGACGGTAAGAGCTATCCGTTGATCCGTATAACCAACGAGCCATTTCCGAAAGTCTTCAAGACACGGAGGGTGATACGGGATGGCTCCGAATATTATGGTCCGTATCCCGATGGGAAGAGCCTTACCCAGTATCTGGATCTGATAGATAAGATGTTCCCCCTGAGAAAGTGTGGAATCCCCCTCAGAAAGCGCTATACCCCCTGTCTCTACTACCATATCGGGAGGTGTTGTGGCCCCTGTGCCGGTTTGGTCACAGAAGAGGAGTATGCGAAACATATAGCCAAGGTCAGAGCCTTTCTACAGGGGAAGGATGACGAGCTGGTGAGGCAGGTGAGAGAGGAGATGCTCGCAGATGCAAAGGAGCAGCGATACGAGGCGGCAGCTGAAAAGCGGGATATCCTCATAGCGCTCGAATCGGTATCGCGTGCTCAACAGGTGCAGGACTTCTCCACCGAGAGTCGTGACTATGCCGCCTGCGAGATGCGGATGCACCTTGCTACGGTCTCGATCATGCAGATTCGCGATGGAAAGCTCATGGGCAAAGCACTCTACCGAGCTGAGACGTTCGGCGATGAGACCGAGACGTTGTTGAACTTTCTCACCCAATACTATAGCGATGGGGGCAATATCCCCCAGCAGCTCTTCGTGTCTCACGATATCGACAAGGAGCTGGTTCAAACCTACTTCTCAGAAGCGTTGCAGGTACCGACCGAAGTCTCGATCCCCGAAGAGGGGAAGCATTACCGCGTGCTGAGAATGGCTGCCGAGAATGCGGGGCGCGATGTAGAGAAACGGCTCAAGAGTCGAGAGAATCCAGAGGCCTTGGAAGAACTCATGGAGGTGCTGGACCTCGAGTCTCCTCCGAAGCACATAGAAGGGTTCGATATCGCCCAGCTAGCGGGGAAGTATACGGTGGCATCGCTCATAACGTTCAAGGATGGAAGTCCGGACAGAAGCAACTATCGCCGGTTCAATATCAAGTCTCTGGACGGGAGGATAGATGATTACGGTGCCATTCGCGAAGCGGTGACACGTCGGTACACACGGCAGATACGGGAACAACAGGCTCTACCCGATTTGATAATGATCGATGGCGGTATAGGGCAGGTGCATGCGGCGAAAGAGGTGCTTATGAGCCTTGGTCTCGATTCGATCCCTGTCGTTGGTCTGGCAGAACAGTACGAGGATATCCATTTCCCCGATGAGCGCCCTCCTCTTCGGTTGCCCGAGGGGTCAGCCGCATTGAAGGTGCTCCAGGCTGTGCGAGACGAAACCCATCGATTCGCTACGACACTGAATCAACAACAACGTTCGCGCGATGCTACGTTCACACTGCTAGAATCGATCGATGGCGTCGGGCCAGCCCGAAGTAAACGCATCATGCAGACCTTCGGTACGCTTGATACGCTTCTATCATCATCGAAAGAGGAGATTGCACGACTTGCGAAGGTTCCTCTGCCTGTGGCGGAGAGAATTCTTAAAACTTTGCATCTGTAGCGAAGGAGAGTGTTTCGAGTTGTGCCGGATCGGCCCCTTTGTTCACCATGATACGACCGAGTAGCCGTTCGAGGAGCAGCGAGTGCAAATCTGATCCCATCTGTCTGGTCAGTATATCGTATTCTCCGATCGCTGCGATGATCGATCTACTCTCGCGAAGCGGATATCGCTTGACCGCTTCTGCATAGATTCCGAGGTCCTTCTTCCGCTTGATCGCGACGGTCTTTCCCATGACTGAGACCGCATTCACGGCATCGTCCCAGCGGTGTCCTTCAGCGAGGAGCTCCTCGAGCGAGACAAGCCGTCTGAATTGCCACAAGAGTCCTGCGAGCAGGGGAATCGGGTCACCATCGCCCGACCGAATGAGGGTGTGGAGGATATCGAGTGCACGTTCATAACTTCCGGTTGCCATGTGTTCGAACAGGGAGAAGACACTCTCCTGCCGTGTGTGTTGGATGAATCGTTCGACATCGTCTTCGGTCACTGTCGCACGGTGCTCGGTCGCAACGAACTGCATGAGCTGGAGTGCTGTGGCGCGGAGTTCCTGCGTGGTGTTTTCCACCAGCTCGAGCATCATGTCCACTGCGTCTCCGGTGATTGCGAAGTCGGATCTGGAGAACAGACCACGGACCCATTCCGGCTTTCGGTTCTCGAACATCTCCCAAAAGATTTTCGTCTGACTCTTCGGAACTCGAGAAGCGATTTTCTGACTCACTCTGGTCTCCGAACTGATAATCACCAGTGTTGCTGAATCGCTCGGCTCCTCCAGGTACGCTTCAAGCTCCTTGATCTGGGAACTCTGGAGTAATTCTGCCTGACTCAGGATAACCAAACGATGCTCTGAAAAGAGTGAGTTGTTCTGTAAAGCAGTAAAGATCTCACCATTGAGAGTCTCGAACGGGTAGAATCGATAGATCTCGGGATCCGCAGAGAATTCAGTTCTCAGAGCCCCTCTGATCTCTTTTAGGCGAGCTCCTTTCTCTCCTGTCTCAGGGCCGAGGAGGAGGTGTACGCGAGGTGTGTGTTTCGTATTACCGCTCATAGTCTCGTATGATCATGTGGAGTTTACCGAGTATCGTGACATCTTTTGAATAGAGTGAACCATATTTTGGATTCTCGGGTCTCAGTTCAATCGCGTGTTGTGCAAGGTAGTATCGTTTGAGTGTGACACGGTTGTCCTCTCCCACACGAGCCACGACGATCTCTCCATTGTTCGCTGTTCCGGTCTGACGTATGATTGCAAGATCTCCGTCGAGTATGCCTGCATCCACCATACTATCTCCTTCGACATGGAGGGCGAAGTAGGGGCCTTTTCCGGGGATGAGCGATGTCGGGATCTGGAGTTCGAACTCTCTGTTCTCCTCTGCCAGGATGGGGAGTCCTGCTGCAGTATTACCAAGCACCGGTACAGAGATGGTTTCCACCGATGCTGCGACCGAGAAACCGACGACGCCGGTTGAACGGGAGATCCCTTCCGAAGAGTGGATCGCTCCCTTGCGCTCAAGAGCCTTCAGATGATCATGAGCGGCTTTGACCGTAATGCCAAAGTGCCTCGCGATATCACGAACTGCCGGGGCATATGAGTTTTGCTCGATGTACTGCTTAATGAAATCGAGTACCTCTTGCTGTCTTGCTGTCAGACCTTTCACGACGTGCTCCTACTCTTCGAACCGGTTGAGGAACAACTGCTCGATTGCCTGAGCGGCCTCTTCCTCATCAGGTCCGTCTGTTGTGATTATCAGACGGGATTTGTACGAGGCTCCAAGCGTGATGATTCCCATGATGGATTTCCCGTTGATCTTCATTCTATCCTTCTCCATGTAGAGGTTGGATGTAAACTTGTTAGCTACTTTCACGATGAGTGCAGCTGGCCTTGCATGTATGCCGGCACGATTCAGGACTTCGACCTCTCGTTCAACCATGGTCAAAATGTCTCCTCGTTGTTATAGTATAGGTTTCTTGCCGATTCACTCTCCAGCCATTTGAGTACGCTCTGGTCGAACTCCTTGGCAGAATAGTAACCAAGTTTCTTCAAACGTTCATTTCTCGCAGCGGTCTCTATGATGATCGGGACATTCCTTCCCGGCTTCACCGGAATCTCGAGTTTGGGGATGGTGATACCGAGAAGCGATTCTGAGAGCTCTTCTCCGACCCGGTCATAGTTCTTGTTCGAATCCCACTCTTCGAGGTGAACCAGCAGTTGGACCTGTTTCTTGTCTCGTATCGATCCAACACCGAATAGATTCGCCAGATTGAGTATGCCGATTCCACGTATTTCCATGTGGTGAGCCAATAGAGGGTTCTCTCCACTGCCTATGAGGTAGGTGTCGCTTATGTTTCGGAGCTTGACCGTATCGTCGCTAATGAGCCGATGCCCTCGCTCTATGAGTTCCAGGGCGGTCTCGCTCTTTCCGACACCACTGTCTCCGGTAATCAACACACCAATGCCATACACTTCGACCAGAACGCCATGAATCGTGAGTGTCTGAGCAAAGATCTCGTCCAGCATCTGAATAAGGCCACGAGAGAAGTCGGCAGAGCCGAGCGCTGTCTGTAGGATGGAGCACCCGGACCTCTCCGCAATTTCAATGAACCGCAGGCTTGGACGACCACCATCGCAGAATATGCAGGTGGGGATCGGATAGCTGAAGAGTTTTTCCAATGTAGCCAGCTGATCTTCCGATTCGAGCTTTTTGAGGTAACGCTGTTCACCTCGACCGAATACCTGGATACTTTCATGACTGAATTCGTCGAAGAATCCACTTAGAGGGAGACCGGGACGGCTGATTTTTGCATTGGTGAGTTTTCGTGACAGACCACTTCTCCCCGCAATGCAGGTGAGCTGCAGGTGATTGTGCTCCTTCAGATCAAGATCGAGCAGATCGAGAATGGAAAATTCCACAATGGTCCTCCTTCCGAACTATACCATATCTTAAGCGGATAAGTGAGCGTTTGTTAAGTGGTTTCCCCGTTTTCGGGGAAATTAAATGCCCCGGATCGCTCCGGGGCTCTGCTTCTGGTGGCTTCCCAGTCTGGGAAGCCCTATTTATGCTCTTGAATTTTTCCCTTCTCTTTTCGTGCTACCGCCTCAAGTTTATCGACCAATAGTTCGATACCTTCGTACAGTTCATAGCAATCTGTGCTGACCATCTTGATCGGGCCCCAGGAGAAGTGGACTTTGCCGTCCAAATGATACCCTTGTCCTACATTCTCTTTTGTGACCGTAATGGTCAGATCGTGGATGAACTGTTCCGCGAATGAGAGTTTCTGGAGTTTCTTGTCAAAAAACTCGAGAGTCGTGTCGCTCACATTGTAGTGGATTCCTTTGATTTCTAGATTCATAGGTCCTCCTTCCAATAGGTCGTATGAAAAGGATACGGCTGACGATGTGAAAAGTCAAATGGAAAGGCCCAGAACAAGATCTCGTGTAATTCCGTACCATAGAATGCTTTTGACAGGTTGTACACTTTTTTGATGAAACTTCTCACCTCGGTGGGGTAGGTGTGATATAATTTTTTACCATGAGATTATACAGGGCCTCCTGGCGCGTACTTCTTTATCTCGGTGTCACAGTCGTTCTGCTCATTACCCTAATCGATGTCTCTCGTGTCTCGATCGGAGGCATGTGGGATACCACGACACATACACTGCGGGATGGATGGACGCTCTCGGTCAATGGAGAGGTCCGGTACCGAAACCTCTCTCTACCCACGGTCCTAGGCGATACCGACCTGGATGGACAACACGTGGTACTGTCTCGTGTCATCGAAAAACCGCATGATCAGACGAACAGCATCATGTTTCGTACATCGCAGAAAATAGTGCAGGTCTTTCTCGACGGTGAACAGCTCTACTCGTACGATGGAAATCTTGCAGAGAGGAGGGTGCAGGTCCTCGGCTATATGAACCACGTGGTATGGCTTCCCGCCGACAGTGATGGAGCAAAGCTTGAAATCGAGATGACGGCAAACAGCAGCCGTTCTGCAGGCACGTTCTACCCTGTCTATATTGGGACCCGCACATCGCAGCTCGTGGCACTCATGCGCTATGATGGCATCTCTTTTGTATTCGGCACCCTCATCCTACTCACTTCGCTTACCGTCTTCCTGCTCTCGATCGGACTCTTCAGGAAACTAGCCATTCATCGGAGTGCACAGGCCTTCGCAGGGATCGAACTCTGCGCCGGGCTCTGGATGGTGGGCGGAAGTATGTCCACGCAACTGTTCATACACAATCAACTCATCCTACTCACCTTCGGTGTCTTTGCCATGTACATGCTACCGGTGTTCATAACTCGGTTCGTACAGCATACATACAACATTCCTGGATCCCGCGCGCTAAACCGTATCGTGCTCCTATTTCCCCTCTGGTTCATGATCGCAACCGTCCTCCAGTACGTAGGAGTATCGAACTATCACACCTGGTTCACTCCTACGGCTATCGTGCTGTTGATCTACCTTCTCGTGGTGGTTAC
>Ga0334901_1001973_pt1 | contig 18850 bp, 20 predicted proteins | sample GraSluR3_MG_3_FD_207216 | JGI IMG/M metagenome (GOLD analysis project Ga0334901, IMG submission 207216) | Sludge microbial communities from methane-producing bioreactor in Wageningen University, Netherlands - Granular Sludge_15_08-R3 | ecosystem: Engineered > Bioreactor > Anaerobic >... | reverse complement strand
GATGGAAAAGTTCTAGATACAGCTGATTTCATCGGAAAACAACGTAAAGGGCGAACGATTACCATCTTAGGCGACACGAGGCCCTGTGAGACGTCTTTGCTTCTTGCGAAAAATGCTGATTTGCTTATTCATGAAGCGACATTTAGTGGAGATTGTGATCAGCTTGCTCATGATTATCACCATTCTACGTCACTGCAAGCTGCTGAAACGGCAAATAAAGCGGAGGCAAAAGCTCTGATTCTCTCTCATTTAAGTTCAAGATATCAAAAAAGGGAACAATCAGCACTGCTTAATGAAGCAAAAGCAGTTTTTCCATTAACTTTTCTCGCTCATGATTTGTGGACTTATGAATTAAAGCACCCATCACGGCATTGATCATTCAAAAATCTTACTCGATGTGTTGAAGAATTTCATACAAGTCGGTGAGGGTGAGGATATAATGATGACATCCGTTTTCATTGCTGCGTTTGTTATTTGTTTCTTGTCCTTTTTTATAAGCAAAAATAAGGCTCCCAAATGTGGGAGCCTTATTTTTCATGTATGTTGATCGTTCATTAAGTAAACAGATTACTTTGCTTCTGTTTCACCGTAACCATATGCACCGTGTTCGCTGATATCAAGACCTGCTTTTTCAGCCTCAGCAGATACGCGGAGACCCATGGTTGCTTTCATGATTGAGAGTACAATCAGCGAAGCAACAGCAACAAAAGCGAATGCTGCGATAACGCCGAGTGCTTGAACGCCTAATTGGTGGAAACCGCCGCCATAGAAGAGTCCGGCTTTACCAACACCAGCGAGTGCAACAAGCTTAGGAGCTGCGAAGAAACCAGTTGAAAGAGTACCGATAACACCAGAGATGCCGTGTACAGAGAAGGCATAGATCGGATCATCAAGACCTTTGCTTTCAAGGAAGATTGAAGTCCAGTAAGTGAATGCACCGGCAACTGCGCCAATGACAATTGCTGCCCAAGGTTCAACAAACGCACAAGATGCTGTGATCGCAACGAGTGCGGCAAGAACACCGTTGCACATTGCACCGATATCTGCCTTTTTAGAAATAAGCATTGCTGCGAACAGAGCACCAAGTGCGCCAGCTGCTGCTGCTAGGTTCGTTGTCAAAGCTACATAACCGAAGAATTGACCATAACCAGATGTTGCTACACCTGTTGAAACGGTACTGCCGGCGTTGAATCCAAACCAGCCGATCCAAAGAATAAATGTACCAAGATATACAAATGGAATACTGTGTGCCGGAATTGTTTTTGCTTTTCCATCGACAAACTTGCCGATTCTAGGTCCGAGAAGCAATGTACCAACTAATGCTGCCGTTGCACCTTGAAGGTGAACGACTGTTGATCCAGCGAAATCCTGCATGCCAAGAGTGGACAGCCAGCCGCCGCCCCATACCCAGTGACCAACTACCGGATAAATGATCGCAACGAAAATCGTTCCGAATACGAAGTACACAGACAACTTGGCACGTTCTGCAAAACCGCCCCAAGCAATTGCCAGCGATACAGCGGCGAATGCGAGCTGGAAGAGGAAGAAAATTGAATCAGCGCCGCTCGGGATGCCGCTCAAGAAAAATTTAGAAGTACCGATAAATGCATTACCATCGCCAAAAGCGACCCCATAACCTACTGCCCAGAAAACAATTGAGGAAACGCCGAGTGTAATAATCTGCTTTCCTGTAATGTGGCCCGCATTCTTGCTTCGCAGTGATCCTGCTTCAAGAAATGCGAATCCGGCTTGCATAAGGAGAACTAAAATTGCTGCAACCATTACCCATAAAGAATCCAAACTTACTGTTATAGCATCTGTTGCTTTCATTAAGTTGATGCCCCCTTTTTTATGATGAAGTAATTATAACATATCATGTCAGTAAAAGTTACAACTAAATATTAAAAATATTCATTTATTTATGTAAGCCTTTTCAATTTCGGCATTTTTGTTACTATTTTGCAAGCCCTTTTTCCTATAATTCTGCGAAGTTCGACATATTTTGCTTCACTTTAGGTGATTTATAATGATTAAATTGATCTAGGCGATAAGACGGGGCTAACATTTGTTATCTATTGAATGTACTATTATTTATAATAGTATTTGTAATAAATGAGGATTCGACATTAAGGGAGTATTCATCATGTTTCAAAAGAAAATAATTGTTATTACTGGTGCTTCAAGTGGGGTTGGACGTGAACTTGCCTGTTTATTTGCTTCAAAGGGAGCTCAGGTTGTGCTGCTTGCTCGCAATGTAGAAAAACTAGCTGAATTGCAGAGACAAATTAATATTGAAGGCGGTTCGGCTGATTACTATTCATTGGATATAACTGACATCAATTCGATTCGCTTGATTTTTGAAAAAATTGTTTTGCGTTTCCAACATATTGACATACTGATTAACTGCGCCGGAGTTGGAAAATTTCAATTTTTTTCGAAAATGGGAAGCGACGTGATTGATCAAATGCTTGCGGTCAATGTACATGGACTCATTCACTGTACACAGGCTGCTCTTCCATCAATGGTTCAGCAAAAACACGGATGTATCGTTAATATTGCATCACTTGCAGGAATCATTACGACATCAAAATCGGTCGTCTATGGTGCAACAAAGCATGCGGTCATCGGTTTCTCAAATGGATTGAGGATGGAAACATTGAAGGACGGCATACGCGTAATTGTTGTAAATCCCGGACCGATTCGTACGCCGTTTTTAAATATTGCGGATCCTTCAGGACATTATTTGAAAAATGCAGGACGTTTTATGCTTGATGCACGTACCGTAGCGGAAAAAGTGATCAGTGGAATTGAAAAAAATAAGCGGGAAATTAATCTTCCTTGGTATATGGGTATAGGTGCAAAGCTGTATCAGTTAATGCCCGGAGTATTTGAGAAGATTTTCGGACGTATTATTAATATGAAGTAGGCATTTTTTTCAGTGACAATCTATATATTTTGCATATTACGTGCAAAAAGTGTATTATTGATTTGTAAGAAAACGCTTACATTATTGCGCGTTCAATTTTGTAAGCGCTAAATGACGGGAGGAGTCAGAATGCAAACTGAAACACAAGCATCCGCTAAAGACATGACCGTTGAGAAAGCAAAATGGATTTATACGAAAATGCAAGAGATTCGCCAATTTGAAACTGCTGTACATGAAATCTTCGCTAAGGGTGAGATACCGGGTTTTGTTCACTTGTATGCAGGCGAAGAAGCCGTTGCTGTCGGAGTCTGTGCTCACCTGACAGACAATGACAGTATCACAAGTACCCACCGCGGACATGGACATTGTATCGCAAAAGGTTGTGATTTGAACGGAATGATGGCTGAGATCTACGGACGAGCAACCGGTCTCTGCAAGGGTAAGGGAGGTTCCATGCATATTGCGGACGTATCAAAAGGCATGCTCGGTGCCAATGGTATTGTAGGCGCGGGACTGCCGCTGGCGGTCGGTGCGGGACTAACAGCCAAAGTAAAGAAAACGAATGATGTTGCCGTCTGCTTCTTCGGCGATGGAGCAAGCAACCACGGAACGTTCCACGAAGCAGTGAATATGGCTGCCATCTGGAAACTTCCCGTTATTTTCGTATGCGAAAATAACGGATTCGGTGAAGCTTCTACATTTGAATACGCAGCAGCAGCTGATTCAATTGCAAATTTTGCCAAGGTATATAAAATTGCAGGAGAAACGGTGGACGGAAAAGATCTGACTGCCGTGTATGACGCTGCAGGAAAGGCAGTTGCACGCGCACGCAAAGGTGAAGGCCCGACGATTCTTGAATGCATGACCTATCGCGATTTCGGACATTTTGAAGGCGATACGCAATCATATAAAGATAAAGAAAAACAACAAAAGGCAGTTACTGATGACGACGCTATTCTCAGATTTCAGGGCTACTTAAAGAAAAACAAAATTTTGTCGGCTGAAGAAATCAAGGGACTTGATGATTCAGTCAAGGCAGCCATCGATGAGGCGGTTCGATTTAGTGAGGAAAGTCCATTCCCTGATGATAAAGAAGTCACCACCGATGTCTATGTCTCATATTAAATCGATTGGATAAATCTGGAGGTGCTCGCAATGGCAGTTAAAATGAGTTATTCAGAAGCAATTAATGACGCAATTCGAGTTGCAATGCGTAAAGATGATGATGTTATCTTAATCGGCGAAGATGTCGCAGGCGGTGCGGAAGTTGATCATTTGCAGGATCAAGGCGCATGGGGCGGTGTTTTCGGAGTTACAAAAGGAATTGTAGAGGAATTCGGCCGTGATCGTGTAATTGATACGCCAATTGCTGAATCCGGATATATGGGCGCGGCTGTTTCCGCAGCGGCAACTGGATTACGACCTATTTCAGAACTGATGTTCAATGACTTTATCGGCAGCTGTCTAGATGAAGTCATGAATCAAGCGGCAAAATTTCATTATATGTTCGGAGGAAAAGCAAAGGTACCGCTGACCATTCGAACCATTGACGGCGCCGGATTCAACGCTGCGGCTCAGCACTCGCAAAGCCTCTACGCATTGTTCACACATATTCCGGGTATCAAAGTAGTCATACCAAGCAATCCATATGATATGAAGGGACTGCTGCTCAGCGCAATCTTTGATGACGACCCTGTCGTGGTATTTGAAGATAAGACTCTTTATGGAATGAAAGGCGAGGTCGGCGAGGGTTTCTATACAATTCCATTCGGAAAAGCTGAAATCAAACGTGCTGGGAATGATTTGACGATTGTCGGCCTCGGAAAACAAGTATATACCGCTTTAAAAGCTGCAGACAAATTGGCGAAGAAAGGTTTCGAAGCAGAAGTTATTGATCCTAGAACTTTATCACCTCTTGATGAAGATACGATTATCAATTCGGTGAAGAAGACGGGACGACTAATTATTGTAGATGAAGCTTATCCTCGTTGCAGTGCAGCTACGGATATCGCAGCGATCGTCGGTGATAAAGCCTTTGATTATCTGGATGCGCCAATTAAGCGTGTGACTGCTCCTCATGCACCAGTACCATTTTCTCCGCCGCTTGAGAAGTTGTATATGCCGACACCTGAGAAAATTATCGATGCATTCAGTGTTATGGTAGGCGATAAAGTTTTCTCAGCTGTGTAAAGTAATCAGCAATTATAGTAATGGGATGCTCCGTAATTGATCTCAGTATCCCTTCTGAGTTTATCCGAAAGGAGCGAGGAAAAAATGGCGGTAGAAATCATTATGCCGAAAATGGGCATGGGCATGGAAGAAGGAACGGTTGTCGAATGGTTGAAACAAAAAGGGGATTCGGTAAAAAAAGGCGAATCTGTTGTCTCAATTAGTTCAGATAAGATTGAAAAAGAACTGGAAGCGCCGGAAGAAGGCGTCCTTATTGATATTGAAGCAGATGTTGACGATGTTGTTCCAATTGGTCACCCGTTAGGATATATTGGTGCTCCAGGGGAAACAGTTAATTCAGAAGAAGCATCTGCACCAGCACCGGAAAAGAAACAAGATGTTCCAGTTGCTGCTGAAGCCCCTGCACCTGCAGCAGAATCTGCTCCAGAACCGGCGAAGGGTGAAGAACCGAGACTTCGTGTTTCTCCTGCGGCTCGCCGTTTAGCAAAAATCGAAAATATAGATTTAGCTACCGTTACCGGCACGGGGCCAATGGGACGAATTACAAAAGCCGATGTTGCTGCGGCTCAGACAAAAAAAGCTCAGCAGCCGGCTGAAGCATCTAAGCCTGCTCCAACACCTGCACCATCATCACTTAGTATAGGAACGGCAAAGAAAGTTACTGGAATGCGTAAAGTGATCTCAGATCGAATGTTCAACAGTTTGCAGACAACAGCACAATTGACTCTGCAGACCACTGTCGATGTCACAGAACTGATAGCTTTCCAGAAAAAAGCGCGTGAAGCGTATCAAATTAATGATGAAGTGCGTTTAACGATCACTGATTTCATTGCCAAGGCAGCAATTAACGCCTTGCTTGAACACAAAGCGATGAACAGCATCTATGAAGGGGATACGATTACAACTTTTGATGCCGTTCATCTTGGCGTGGCGGTAGCGCTTAATGAAGGACTCGTTGTACCGGTCATTCAAGACGCGGACAAAAAATCATTGAGTTCTATATCACGCGAGATTCGCAAAGCGAGCAAGCAAGCACGCGGTTCGGAATTGAATCAGCTTCAGTTAAGCGGATCAACGTTTACCATTACTTCACTAGGAACCTATGGCGTCGGCTTCTTCACACCGGTGATCAATCCTCCTGAAGTAGGTATACTTGGTGTAGGTACGATAAGTGAACAGCCTGTTTACTTTGGCGATGAACTAAAGAAACGCAGTATGATGCCGCTCAGTTTGACCTTTGATCATCGAGCAGTTGACGGAGCGCCGGCAGCCGCATTTTTAGCTACGGTTAAACAAAATCTAGAAGCACCATTCAAATTGGTACTCTAAATTTTTGCGTAAAGAGATTTTTATTAAATAAGATAAGTTTAATAGAATAAACGAGTCATGTTATGCAGGAAACAGATCCGGGTAAACGACGGCTGCTTCCTTTTTTTTTTGCAGAACTCACAAGGAAGAGGATCATTTAGTACAAATTTTTTTAACGTCAATGGTGCTCGAGTTTGATGTTAGATTTGGATTATATTGGATTAGTGATTGTGAAATAGGGTACAATGGAATAGTGAATGTTAGCCGTATTATCGGCATTTTTGAAAGATTGGGGAATGGTCATGCCGAAATCTAAATACTTTCGATTTGCAGTTTGGGTGCTTCTGATATTAATAATACTTATGGTAGGTTCGAAACTTACCTTTATTTTACAGCCGATTGGTGTTCTATTTACATCACTTGCGGCTCCTCTCATTATTTCCGGATTGCTCTTTTATTTATTGCGTCCTCTTGTTCGTGGATTAGTAAGGCTTAAAATTCCAAGAGTTGTTGCTATAATCATTATTTATCTCGTTGTCATCGGATTAATCACCTTGCTTCTCTTTAATTTTGGCCCGCTCTTATATAATCAGTTTCTTTCCTTAATTACAAGCATGCCGGGCTTGGTACAGCAGCTTGGCGAACAACTGGTCAACTTTCAACAGAGTGAAATTTTTTCAAAGATGCATTTGGATGAAATTCCATATCTTGATTTCGCCAACCGTTTTTCAAAATCTCTATCTGCAATGGCGACTACATTTGGAAATAATATTCTATCCATTATCCAATCGATTACAGGTACTGTGCTCATTATTGCCATCGTTCCCTTTATCCTTTTCTATCTTTTAAAAGATGGTGATCGCATGTCTCAAGGAATTATAAAATTCATTCCTGCCGAGCATCGCGAAAAAGCAGGAGAGATACTTAGGGACATGGATCTAACGTTGAGCGGATATATTCAGGGGCAGATGATTGTTTTACTCTTTGATTTTGTCTTCATTTATATTTGGTATCTGATTATCGGACTCCACTACTCGCTGGTACTCGCCTTAGTCATTTTGTTTACAAATGTCATCCCGTTTATCGGCTCATTTATTGCAACCATACCGGCTGTCATTGTTGCGTTTATTCAATCACCGATTCTCGCACTTTATGTTATCATCGGAGTTACCGTCGTTCAGCAAATTGAAGGCAATGTGATCTCACCGCTTGTCATGGGAAGAAAATTAGATATTCACCCGCTGACGATCATCTGTATTCTGCTTGTTGCAGGAAACTTGGCCGGTATTATCGGCATGCTGCTTGCCATTCCCTTCTATGCTGTGTGCAAGGTAATTGTGACGCGTGTGTACCAATTAATCCAATTGCGCAAGCAATAAAATTAGTTGGGGGAGGGATTAACATGGGGTACATACAGAATCTGAGGAGCAAGATTGGACATGAGCCTATTATTCTGGTTGGCGCAGTCGCAATCATTCACGACGACCGAGGAGCAGTGCTCCTTCAGAAACGCAAATATCCAAAGGGGAGCTGGGGACTTCCGGGAGGCTTGATGGAGCTTGGCGAAACGGCCGAGGAAACGGCGAGTCGAGAAATTCGTGAAGAGACCGGCTTAATGGTTCAAGGGCTTCATCTGTTTCAGGTATATTCCGGCGTGAAGACGCCGGCTGTAGCGGAAAACGGAGATCAATATTATCCCGTAACAATTGCCTATGAGGCAGATATGTTTGAAGGCGATTGGCGAATTGATAAAACAGAGTCAGAGCGGTTTGAGTTCCGAACACAAGAAGATCTTCCGGATTTTATTCTGAAGAACCAGAAAAGAATTCTTGATGAATATTTTGCGCTACAAAAGCAAAAGCATGTATAAAGAAAAGCACTGATCCAATACTCCTTGGATCAGTGCTTTTCTACCTAAGGGAATATAATATGGGATTCATTCGCTAATTGCAGTATCAAGGGCAATGTTAATCATGTCGTTGAATGTTGTCTGACGTTCGGCGGCTGTCGTATCCGGCTCGTCTGAGAAAATGTGATCACTGACCGTCAGAACAGTTAATGCTTGGGCTCCATATTTGGCCGCTAATGTGTATAGCGCTGAAGTCTCCATTTCTACTGCTAATACACCATACTCACCTAATTTTTTCACGATATCCATACTGTCACGATAGAAAACATCGGCAGATAAAACGTTGCCGGCTCTTAATGAAACGCCTAACTTTGTGCCGATATTATATGCCTTTTGGAGAAGCCTAAAGTCAGCGGTAGGTGCATAATCAATAGTTGGAAAAACACCGTGATTAACGGAGGAATCCGTTGTTGCAGACATAGCCAATATAACATCTCGAACATGAATTCCGTTTTGAACGCCGCCGCAGGTACCGACACGAATCAATTTCTTGACACCGTAGTCACGAATCAATTCATTAACATAGATCGATATTGAGGGAATTCCCATTCCAGTACCTTGAACCGAAATGCGTTCCCCTTTATATGTACCCGTAAATCCAAGCATTCCACGCACATTATTGTACTGGGTAACTTCTTTTAAGTAGGTCTCGGCAATATATTTCGCACGTAATGGATCACCAGGGAGCAAAATGCGTTCCGCAATTTCACCTGGTTTTGCTTCAATATGAATACTCATTTTATAGTTCCTCCCTCAAATTGAACAAGTCTTACCTATTTTATCACGCAAACATTGAGCTGGTTAAATTAATTTTGGTAGAGCTCAAGCGGCAGATCATCAGGATCCCTGAAGAACGTGAATTTTTTTCCCGTAATCGGATCTATACGTATGGGTTCTGTCTCTATCTCTTTGTCGTTTAGTTCAGTAACAGTTTTCTCCAAGTCATCAACAGATAAGGCGAGATGCCTGAGTCCACATGCCTCTGGATGTGTTGATCGCTGAGGAGGATTTGTAAATGAAAAAAGTTCGATTTGGCCGCAGTTGCCATTTCCGATTGCAAGATCCAGTTTATAGGAGTTTCGGTCTTCCCTGTAGATTTCGTTAATAACGGAAAGTCCTAACAGATCTACATAGAAATGTTTTGAACGTTCATAATTGGAACAGATGATTGCACAGTGATGAATGCCTTTAAAATCCATAGTTTCCCACCTTTTTTCATTGGCCTTATTTTATATAAATGCTGCTCGCTGTTCACGTCAGAACGGCGTAATTTGCATGATCTGTACACTGGAACAGCAAACTTGCTAGAAGCAAAGTATTCAAAAAAACGATTTACTTATTTTAAAGTATATCAAAAATACAACGTGAGAAGGTTTGAGAGCATAAACAAGAGACCATTGACAGTTAATTAAAAAAAACGGATACTATACATATGAACGGTTAGTCATATGTTTTTGGCCCTTATCGAGGAAAGAAGTGAACAAAATTTGGCAAATCATTCAATGCATAATCATGAAGTTGCGCACGGTCACACGCATCACCACCATACAGCGAATCAAAAGGCACTGCTTATCAGTTTTTTGATTATTTTCGGATTCATGATCGTTGAAGCCATCGGCGGTTATTTAAGCGGAAGCTTAACGCTGATGTCGGATGCAGGACATATGCTTAGTGATGCTGTTTCTCTGGGCTTGAGTTTTACTGCAATGGTGATTGGAAGCAAAATTTCTGTAAATAATCGGAAAACGTTCGGATACAAGCGATTTGAGATATTGGCAGCTCTATTTAATGGAATTTTGCTTCTCCTTATTTCAATTTGGATTATCATAGAGGCGATCACAAGAATTGCGCAGCCTGTTACCATTGCGAGCGGCGAAATGATGATGATTGCATTCATAGGACTTCTCGTAAATATTATTGTGGCAAAAATTCTAATGCAAGGCGAAAAAGATGACAATTTGAATGTACGAAGTGCATTTTTACATGTGCTTGGCGATTTGCTTGGCTCTGTTGGGGCTGTTACCGCATCGGCACTAATTATGTTTTTCGGTTGGGGACTTGCCGATCCGATTGCCAGCATGATTGTATCTGTAATTATATTGAAAAGCGGATGGAGTGTCACACGCGACTCGATTAACGTCTTAATGGAAGCTAAGCCCGATAATCTTGATCTGGATGAAATTCGCAGTCGGATTACAGCATTGGAAGGTGTTAACGGAATCCATGATCTCCACATTTGGACGATCACTTCGGGATTTTTTTCGTTAAGCTGTCATCTGACAGTCGAAGAGGGTATCAACCATGATGACATGCTGAGACAAGTCGAACAAGTGCTTGATGGCTATCATCTGGAACACTCAACGATTCAAATCGAAAGTGTCAATTTTCAAAGCTGTCATTCTGATTGCGCACATCAACGGCATGGATAATGTGTCGATATCAAACAGAGCGGAAGCAGGCGTAGGTAACACGAATACGCGGCTTCCGCTTTTTCAATGTGCACGATTGTTGCAAGCAATTGTTACCATGCCAAAGTGATGAATGAATTACTTATTTATAGTTAAATGAAAACAAATGTTCTATAATTAATTTAAAGCTGTCTTTTCTTTTGGAAGAGAACGGGGGGACACAGCTGGATGGTCACATTTCAATTGATTGAGTTGTGATCAATATGAGCGAACAGACTTAAAGATAAGATTATGAGACCTATTAAAAATCGGTGTCTACAGCAGATTGGAGGATGTTCAGATGGGTAATGAAGCTCTTCTAGTTATTGATATGAGCAATGATTTCGTTGATGATCGAGGTGGACTGACAGCGGGGAAACCAGCGCAGAGCATTGTTCCTTATATTGTGAAACTTGCTGATAGGTTTTTAAGCGAGAAGAAACCAATTTTTTTCTGCATGGACGCACATGAACCGAATGATCCACATTTCCAGCTTTGGCCGCCGCATAATGTAAAAGGTACATGGGGCGCTCAATTGTATGGACGGCTCGGAGAATGGTTTCAAACACATGAGAAGGACTCAAATGTCATTTTCATTCCTAAGTCTGAGTATGATGCTTTTATCCGAACGGACCTTGATCAGCAGCTAAAAGAGCATCGCATCGACACGGTCCACTTAACAGGAGTATGCACGGATATCTGTGACTTTCTGACTGCATATGGTGCGTATTCAAGAGGATACAAGACGGTCGCCCATCGAAAAGGGACGGCGACCTTCACGAATCAGCATGACTTATTTCTTAACCATATGAAGGCGATATTCAAAACAACACTTACGGATTAAGGGAGGAAAAGCGAGTTGGAAAACATACATGACCAGAAGATCAGGCGTTGCGCTTGGAACACAACAGACCCAGTCTATTTAGCTTATCATGATCATGAGTGGGGACGTCCCCAGTATGATTCACTAAAATTGTTCGAGATGCTCTGCTTAGAAGGAATGCAGGCCGGATTGAGCTGGATTACGATTTTAAAACGACGTGAAGCATATCGGGAGGCATTTGATGGTTTCGATCCTCAATCCATCTCGGCTTTTTCTGATGATAAAATTGAACAGTTAATGAACAACTCAGGGATTATCAGGAACAGGCTCAAGATTAATGCTATTGTTACAAATGCACGCCAGTTTTTTGAAGTTGAAAAAGAACAACCCTTTAACAAGTACCTATGGTCCTTTGTAGAAGGACAGCCAATTATTCATCATTATAAGGAAGCAAAAACCATCCCCGCATTAACTGAAGAATCAATTCTGATGAGTAAAGATCTGAAAAAAAGAGGTTTCAAATTTGTTGGCCCGACAATCTGTTACGCGTTTATGCAAGCGACAGGAATGGTTAATGACCATTTAACTGATTGTTTCTGTTTCCGAAAATTAACGGGCACAGCTAAGAGTGAATTGATCGAATCAGGAAATAGCAATGAATAACTAATCGAAATTTCGAATGGCCGGAATACACAGGCTCAGTGCGATCAGCAGAAGTGTCAGCGAGCTGAGCACGAGCATTGCAGAAACGCCTCCAAGTACATTGGCAAACCAGCCTGTGAACATATAACCGACCGGAATAAGTGCAAATGATCCGAGCATGTCAATACTCGCGACGCGCCCAAACGCTTCAGGAGCGACAAGATCTTGAAGACTTGTTTCCCAGATTAATCCGAAAGCCATGCTCCCTAAACCTTCAAAAATCATGAGTACGATGAGAAGGACGATATTATATACGAATGGCATGGCAATGAACGCGAGTCCGCCGAGAGCAATCCCAAGATAGGCAATGATACCGCGATGATGCCATGTTTTGCGCATGCCGAAAATAAAGGCAGCCAATGCAGCTCCAATTGCCTGCCCTGACATAACAAGGCCGTAAACGTAGGAAGGAAAGTGATGATGCACATTCATCAGCCAAGGAATGATGATGACGGTAATCCCTGTTGTGCAGATATTGATAAAGCAAAAAGCCATGATGGTTACCCACAGCCATGTATTTTGCTTAATGATCTCGATGCCGCCGAAACAGTCGTGTATAAAGGAAGTTTTTTTCGCTTCTAAAGCTGCTTTTCTTATTTTCCCTTCTTTGGTCAAATAGAGCAGACAGATAAAAGAGACAAGAAAAGTAACCCCATCAATACCAAATCCGATGGGTGCAGACCACACAGAGACGATTAATCCGCCTAATGCCGGTCCGAGCAACCGCATGCCTTGAATGCTTAATTGATTCAGGGCATTTGCAGAGGTGCGGATTTCAGGTGTGAAGACGGTCGCTCTCATTGCTGAAAAGGCGGGTTGAAAAAGACCATCCATGATTCCGAGTATAATTGCAAACATTGACAATAGGTGAATGGTTAACGATCCGTTTAATCCCATACCCATGATTGTGAATGCCATCGAGCAGCGAACGATGTCAGTCAAACGCATCAGTTTTGCTCGATTCACTTTATCTACAATGATTCCGGCAAAGGGCAAGATAATGACATTGGGAAGCATATAGGCAGTCATAACAAATCCCATGGCAAGCGTAGATTGTGTCAGTGAATAAACGAGAATAGGAATGATAATGCCTGTAATTGATGAACCGAACACAGAGAGCGTATTTCCGATCCATAATGCTCTAAATGCTCGTGATTGATAAATCGGCAGAAAGAAATGCGGGACACCACGTTTGGTAGGAACTGCAATATTTTCAGGACTCATTGTTTTCACCTCAAATAACAGCGCTTTTTAACAACCTTAATCACTATAAAGCAAAATTACTTATAAGTCATCAGCGAATGAGTCTTATTGTTAGGGATTAACCTGAAAAGAATGAAGCGGCGGTGAAAAAATGAACAACAGATCATTCAAGCAGAATGATCTGCTATGTTAAAATGAGATCGGAACAAGAATACTGCAACAATACCACTCTGCTGAGAAAGTATAAAATGATGAAGGATGTGTGTTTCATGGATGGTCTTACCGAAATAAAGAAAGACTCAAAAGAAATCTTCAAAGGAAGAATTGTTCATTTGTTTGTTGATCAAGTGGAACTGCCTAACGGGGAAACCTCAACGCGAGAGGTTGTAAAGCATCCCGGTGCAGTCGCTGTAATTGCTGTTAATAAAGAAGGAAAATTATTGCTCGTGCGACAATATCGTTATCCGTTGAACGGGATCATCTATGAAATTCCAGCGGGAAAACTAGAACCTGACGAGAACCCTGATGATTCGGCATTAAGGGAACTTGAAGAGGAAACCGGTTATCGTTGTAAAAAAATGGAGAAAATTGCTTCATTTTATTCATCGCCAGGATTCTCTGATGAATTGCTTCATGTCTATTTTACTGATTCGCTTATCGAAGGAAAACAGCATCTTGATCAGGATGAATTTCTGGAAGTGTGTGCAGTAAATCTTGATGAGGCGGTTCAAATGGTTAAAGATCACCGTATTTATGATGCAAAATCAGTTTATGCCGTTCAATATATGCAGCTACATTTAAAATAAAATAATAGCCTAGAGTCGTAAAATCTCTCAATTCGATCATAGTTATCCGTTGTAATCATAGAATGAAATTATAGATTTCATATGATCGAAATGCCGGGAGGTTGACAAAAATGATTGCAGAACGTCTAAAAAAGGTGCTTCATCAGCATATTAGCGATTACTTATCACTTTATACCTTTGTTACAGGGCTGCTGCTCATGGGGATCATATTTGGGGCCATTGTGGTAAACTGCCTGCCCTATGAATCCAAAAACGATCTGCTCCACTATTTGCAGCAATTTTTCGGTGAACTAGCAAAGAATCAGGTTGCTGATCCGAGGGCACTTTTTAAAGACAGCCTATTTCACGATTTACAGTATCTTATTTTAATTTGGGTGCTTGGTCTTTCCGTGATCGGACTTCCGCTCATCTTTTTGCTCATTTTTGTCAAAGGAATTTTTCTCGGCTTTACTGTCGGCTTTTTAGTCAGTCAAATGGGAATGAAAGGACTGATGGCTATTCTTGTCAGCATTTTTCCGCAAAATTTGCTGATCATACCTAACTACTTGTTTATTGCCGTTCTGTCCGTTGCCTTTTCATTGAAAATGATTCGTCAACTCTTGATGAAAACGAGAAATCAGCCAATGCTGCCGCAATTTATCAATTATGGTCTTGTTTTAGCAAGTACAGTATTAATAGCAGCAATTGCCTCTGGATATGAAGCGTATGTGTCACCTGCTTTAATACGCCTTTTTATAGCGTGATCGATTGCTAGCAAAAGGTAATTATAAATAAAATAATTATAATTTAAAAGTTATTATATTTAATTGACACCATTCTCAATAAGGATTATAATTTTCCTGTAAAAACCAGTAGTTATTTGCGGGTCATTCCGCATTGGTGCGGGTAGCGGATCGGATCGACCGTCATTTCATAATGGCCGCTAATCTGTTTTATGCATCGTTCTTGCAAAGGGGGGGCTTGTATGGAAGGCAGAATTAATCGAATTAAGAAGCAGCTTCATGGGCAGAAGTATAAGCTGACGCCTCAGCGAGAAGCGACTGTAAGGGTCTTGTTGGAGAATGAACAAGATCACCTCAGCGCTGAAGATGTGTATCTCCTTGTGAAAGAGAAAGCACCAGAAATCGGACTTGCTACAGTATATCGAACTCTTGAATTGTTAGCAGAACTGAAAATCGTCGACAAAATTAATTTTGGTGATGGCGTTTCACGTTATGATTTGCGTAGAGAAGGTGCAAGCCATTTTCATCATCATCTTGTTTGTATCGAATGCGGATCTGTGGATGAAATACAAGAAGATTTGCTTGGGGAAGTTGAAAAAGTGGTTGAGCGAAAATGGCATTTCAAAGTTAAAGATCACCGCTTGACTTTCCATGGGATCTGCCATCGTTGCTTGGAAAAACGTGAAGAAGAAAATCGTTTAAATAAAGAAAAAGAATCAGAACAGGAACCGGAAAAGGTGTGACTGTTCTCAATTCGGCAGCCTGAAACTTTCAGACTGTTTTTTCATTTATTCGGAATTTATCTATTTTAAGTTTCTACTTTTGATATGATTTATCCGCCTGTTTCATAATAATAAGAGAGCAACTTTATATGGACAGGCGGGATGAACAAATGAGAGATATTTTCCATGTCGGAGTAAATTTTATAAAAATATGCTGTCTGTTTGTTTTATTAACCGCTGTTTTTTATTTCGGTATGATGTGGATGGACCATTTTTTGGGTCAAGTTCATCGGTATGATGAACCAGGGTCGGGTGCAGTAGCAGTGATTCGCCATGAGCAATCAGGGAATGTCAAAGTGACACATACTCTTGATTTTTCACGGTTTTTTGAGTTTTTGAGAGATGGTGAATAAACAATTGAGGAAACTGGTAGACCATTTTTTGGATTTACTTAATAAGGAACGCGGTTTGTCTTCAAATACAATCGAAGCCTATCGAGGCGATCTGACACAATATACTGATTATTTAATCTCTAAGAAGCAATGCAGCGTATGGCAGGATGTCACTGAGGTAATCGTGCTTAATTATATGTATTTCCTTAAAGATTCAGGCTGCGCGCCGTCGACAATTGCACGAAAAGCTGCAGCCATCCGCGGTCTGCATCGCTATCTGCTCATAAGTAAGCAAACGACTGCTGACCCCGCCTATTCTTTGGAATTGCCTAAGATTCAGCGAAATCCGCTGCCACCATTATTGACAACTAATCAAGTGAAACAACTTTTGGATGCACCGGACCTGCGAACGAAGATCGGAAAACGCGACCGGGCCTTACTTGAGGTTCTTTATGCTACAGGAATGCGTGTTTCCGAATGCATTCGTCTTGATGCCGCACACGTGAATCTTGATTTGGAATTTATTCGCTGTTTGGGTAAGAAAGGAAACGAACGGATATTGCCGCTTGATTCCCTGGCCATTTCTGCACTCCGTATGTACATAGAATCACTTATTCAAGATGGAGAAAAAATAGATTTAAACCAACCGCTTTTCATGAACCGCATGAATAAACGCTTAACACGGCAGGGAATCTGGAAGATTCTCAAACATTATGCTGATCAGGCAGACATCTCTGTGTCTATTTCACCGGAAACGTTGAGAAAGTCGCTTACAGCGCATCTGTTGCAAAATGGTGCGCCACTCGAATTCATCGATGAATTGATGGGGCGTCAGCATACTTCTGCTACGATGCAATATCCGCGTCCAAATCGATTACCTTTAAAAAAAGTTTACGCAATGTATCATCCGCGTGTAAAATTAAAATAAGAAAACTCGTACATAACGACTGGAGCGATAAAATATGAAACCGATTGAAGAAGTAATGGAAAAACTCAGGAAGCAGACTGCACGAAGGCCGGAGATCGGACTAATTCTTGGATCCGGACTCGGTGATCTAGCCGACGAACTAACAAATGCAGTACAGATTCCTTATCGATCCCTCCCTCATTTTCCCGAGTCTACGGTTAAAGGGCATAAAGGCCAATTTGTCATCGGCGAGCTTGAGGGAAAGACGGTTGTTGCGATGCAAGGAAGGTATCATCATTATGAGGGCTATTCGCTTGCACAAGTCGCTTTTCCTGTTTATGTCATGCAGGCGATGGGTATTGAAAAGTTAATTGTGACCAATGCTTGCGGGGGAATCAATACGGATTTTTCTCCAGGGGATTTGATGTTGATCACCGATCATATCAACATGCTCGGCGATAGTCCGCTTATTGGACCAAATGATGACGAAATAGGACCACGTTTTCCCGACATGTCACACGCGTACAGCCCGGATCTCATTCAAAAGGCTGAGAGAGCAGCTGAAACACTCAGCATTCAAGTTCAAAAAGGCGTTTATTTGGCTACTCATGGGCCTCAATATGAAACACCTGCTGAGATACGAATGATGCGCGTAATGGGGGCGGACGCGGTAGGTATGTCAACGGTTCCTGAAGTGATTGCTGCCAGCCATCTACGGCTGGATGTGCTCGGCATTTCATGCATAACTAATATGGCGTGCGGTATACTGGATCAGCCGCTTTCTCATAAAGAAGTGATTGAGACGGCTGATCGAGTTAAATCAGATTTTACAGCTCTGATCAAGTCAATTATTCGTTCAATCTGAAATCAATTTCAATAAACAGAAAAAGAACCGGAAAAAATTCGGTTCTTTTTTTTATTTATTCGAACTTTAAGTTAGTCAATTGCCATATGAACACCATGCATTTAAAACATTGTCAGATTGCCGGTGTCCTTTGCGTGTTTTTCCGCGTAACGAACGAGAATAAATGAGGCAGCTGTCAGCACAATCAAGATGATGGCTAATTCGATTAAGGGGTTACATATGCTGCCCAATGTCTTCCCTTCCATCACAATGGCACGAAGAATATTCAAGACAAAGGTTAATGGGAAAAGAAAGGAGATTACTTTTGCCCAAATTGGAAATGCCATGAGTGGCATGCGCACACCGGAGAAAAATTCCATTGGCGCCTCAAAAATAGTATAGAGAAAGCCAGCGTCGCGTGAAAAGAGAAAAATTGTATTTAAAAATCCGCCCCAAACAATAGCCGACAGGAGAAGCACCATGACAGCGAACGGAAGGAGCCACCAATGTGCGACGTGGAGTCCGCCCATAAATAGAATGGTAAGTATGGCAAAAATTGAAAACATCCATACAGCTTCTACTAAATTTGCGGCGGCACGGCTGAACATCACCAATGTTCGAGAGGCAGGGGTGAGCAGGATCAGTTCCAAAGTTCCTTGCTGACGTTCATAGCCCATCATCCATGCTGATTGTACAAGGCTCCAGAAGAAGATATAGGCGAGGCAGCCGGTTATTAAAAAGAGTCCGAGCTTTTCAACCGGAACAAACCGAGAAAGCGGGCTGTTTTGTCCAAGATTAAACGGTTTGAATGCGAAGTAAGCATTGATGAACTGAATGACCGGCCATAGGAAGCTTCTCAGTCAAATCTGTTGGGACGCCGTCCTCTATACCCGAAGAGGGAACAAACAACTGCTTTGCTATAAAAAGATCAGGCGTGTCAACGTCAATT
>Ga0334901_1001972_pt1 | contig 18858 bp, 20 predicted proteins | sample GraSluR3_MG_3_FD_207216 | JGI IMG/M metagenome (GOLD analysis project Ga0334901, IMG submission 207216) | Sludge microbial communities from methane-producing bioreactor in Wageningen University, Netherlands - Granular Sludge_15_08-R3 | ecosystem: Engineered > Bioreactor > Anaerobic >... | reverse complement strand
GCTGTGGTTAAATTCAACGAAACCGAAACGAGCCTGGCCGAAATTACACAGGCTATCGAAAGACGCGGATATACAGTAAAGGAGTAGAAATTCACCTTAAATTCAGGTAATTCACCTTTGTTTTTCGTTAATTGGCGGATTGTGGCACTTTTTTTGTTTCTTTTTAAACCATTTTTACGGAGACAGAAAACAATTTGCCATGAATTACAAAGAAGAGGAAAATCAGAAAGTTGCAGCCGGTAAGGTTGCAATTTGGAATATACAGGTAGCGGTTTTTGAGCCGGCTGTATTTTTCAGCCGGTTGCTGCCGGCAGAATCAAAATACTGGAAGTTAAAGGTAGTGTTGAATTAAAAAAACTTCCGCCACCCGGCGGAAGTTTTTTATTGCTTACTGGTATTCATCCCAGCTTTTTATGCTGATGTCCTTCAAATCATATTTACATATTCCATAAATAAATGCGCTGGCCACCCGTGCATTGGTAATCAGCGGCACATTAAAATCGATGGCATTTCTTCGGATTTGATAACCGTTTTTCAATTCCCGTTTTGTGTAATTTTTGGGAATATTTACCAGTAAATCAATTTTTTTATCCCTGATGTACTCAATCGTATTCGGATGTCGATCTTCTTCGTCGGGCCAATGCAGCAAAGTGGTTTTTACCCCGTTGTCGCGGAAAAATTTATGGGTTCCTTCAGTTGCAAACAAGTTGTAACCTCTTGCCTCAAGCATTTGCGCACTTTTCAGCAACTCAATTTTTGAACGCGATGGTCCCGAGGAAATCAGCACATTTTTTATCGGGATTCTGTATCCCACAGAAAGCATTGCCTTCAGAATGGCTTCATAATAATTTTCACCAATGCAACCCACTTCGCCGGTCGAGGCCATGTCAACGCCAAGCACCGGGTCGGCATTCAGCAACCGGGCAAACGAAAACTGTGGCGCTTTTACACCTACATAATCAAGTTCAAACAGCGATTTGTCAGGTTTTTCAACCGGCACACCCAGCATCACTTTGGTGGCAATTTCGATGAGATTCAGTTTCATCACCTTCGAAACAAACGGGAAGCTTCGCGACGCACGTAAATTGCATTCAATCACTTTTATGTCGTTGTCTTTCGCCAAAAACTGCATGTTGAATGGTCCGGTAATTTCGAGGCCTTTGGCAATTTGCCGGGCAATCCGCTTAATTCTTCTAATGGTTTCCACATACAATTTTTGCGGCGGAAAAACAATGGTGGCATCACCCGAGTGTACGCCGGCAAACTCTACATGTTCCGAAATGGCATACGCAACAATTTCTCCATTACGGGCTACCGCATCGATTTCAATTTCTTTGGCTTCTTCAATAAATTCTGAAACCACCACAGGATGTTCTTTCGAAACGTTGGCCGCCATTTCCAGGAAATGCTCCAGTTGGTCGGCGTTGGAAACCACGTTCATAGCAGCACCGGAAAGCACATACGACGGGCGGATGAGAACCGGATAACCCACTTCGTCGATAAATTTGTAAATTTCTTCGAACGTTGAAAGGCGTGCCCAGCGCGGCTGATCAACTTTTAATTCATCGAGCAGGGATGAAAATTTTTCACGGTCTTCGGCATTGTCGATTTTAACCGGCGAAGTACCCAGCACCGGAACCTGCTGGCTGTACAATTTCATTGCCAGGTTGTTGGGAATCTGGCCACCCATCGAAATAATTACCCCGTGCGGGTTTTCCAAATCGATGATGTCCATCACCCGCTCAAAAGTCAGTTCATCGAAATAAAGCCGGTCGCAGGTATCGTAATCAGTGCTTACGGTTTCAGGATTGTAATTGATCATTACCGAGCGGTAGTTTTCTTTTTTTATGGCATTTATGGCGTTTACGCTACACCAGTCGAACTCTACCGAACTGCCAATCCGGTAGGCACCCGAACCTAATACAATCACCGATTTATCGTCGTTCAGGTATTCGATGTCATTTTCGCTGCCATTGTAAGTCAGATAAAGGTAATTGGTCATTGCCGGATATTCTCCCGCCAGCGTGTCAATCTGCTTTACTACCGGAGTTATGCCGTGTTTTTTTCTGAAATCCCTAACTTTCAGTAAATCTTCCTGAATGTTTTTATTCGCGCTGTTAAAAACCATCCGGGCAATCTGAAAATCTGAAAAACCAGCCTGTTTGGCCATTTTTAAAAGGTTTTGCGGAAGGTTTTCCAGGTTATTTACCTTTAGCAGTTCGCGTTTTATATTGATGATATTTTTCAATCGGAAAAGAAACCAGCGGTCGATTTTGGTTTTTTCATAAATATCGTCAACCGAATAGTTTTTGTTGAACGCCTCGGCTATGGCAAAAATACGGCGGTCGGTAGGATTGGTGAGTTCCGATTCAATTTCTTCGATGTTGATCTCTTCTTTGTTCCCCACAAAGCCGTGCATTCCCAGTCCAACCATTCGGATTCCTTTTTGAATGGCTTCCTCAAATGTGCGCCCAATGGCCATAATTTCACCTACACTTTTCATAGAGCTTCCGATGTTTTTGGAAACGCCGATGAATTTATTGAGGTCCCAGCGCGGAATTTTCACCACGCAATAATCCAGCGCCGGTTCAAATGCGGCTGTGGTTACTTTGGTTACCGAGTTTTTTAACTGGTGCAATCCGTAACCCAATCCCAGTTTGGCAGCCACAAACGCCAGCGGGTAACCGGTTGCTTTCGATGCCAGTGCAGAGGAGCGCGAAAGCCGGGCATTCACTTCAATTACGCGGTAATCTTCAGAATGCGGGTCGAGGGCAAACTGCACATTGCATTCGCCAATAACGCCTACGCGGCGAATGATTTTAATGGAAATTTCCCGCAGTTTGTGGTATTCTGAATTTGTTAAAGTTTGCGACGGTGCAACTACAATACTTTCACCCGTGTGAATTCCCAGTGGGTCGAAATTTTCCATATTACACACGGTAATGCAGTTGTCGAACCGGTCGCGAACTACTTCGTACTCCACTTCTTTCCAGCCTTTTATGGATTCTTCGACTAAAATCTGGGGTGAATAGGAAAATGCTTTGGAAGCCAGTTTTTCCAATTCATCATCATTCCCGCAAAAACCGCTGCCCAGTCCGCCCAATGTGTAGGCCGCACGGATGATGATCGGAAACCCCACTTTTTGCGCTGCTGCCCTGGCTTCCGCCATATTGGATGCCGCAATGCTCATCGGTGTTTTTACATTAATCTCACCCAGCATTTTCCGGAAAATATCGCGGTCTTCGGTGTCGATAATCGACTGAACCGGAGTTCCCACAACCTCTACGGTGTATTTATCGAGCACGCCGGATTCAAATAGTGCAACACCGCAGTTCAATGCGGTTTGTCCGCCAAAAGCCAGTAAAATCCCCTGCGGTTTTTCCTTTTTAATCACCTCTTCCACAAAAAATGGTGTAACCGGCAAAAAATAAATTTTATCGGCAATCTCTTCTGAAGTTTGAATGGTGGCAATATTTGGATTGATGAGGACTGTTTCTACTCCTTCTTCTTTCAGTGCCTTCAGCGCCTGCGAACCGGAATAGTCGAACTCTCCGGCCTCGCCGATTTTTAACGCTCCCGAACCGAGGATAATCGCTTTTTTTATTTTAGGATTTATCATGATAGATTGTGTTACTTGTTAACCGCCTGTTTGTAATTTTTAATACTTTGAATAAAATCATCGAACAGAAATTCCGTATCCGTTGGGCCGCTGGAGGCTTCGGGATGGAACTGTGTGGAGAAAAACGGTTTGGTTTTGTGCCGGATTCCTTCGTTGGTATTGTCGTTCACGTTGGTAAACAACGGCTCCCAGTCAGTTGGCAGCGTTTCGGCAGCTACTGCATAACCGTGGTTTTGCGAAGTAATGTAACACCGGTTTGTTCCCTCGAGCAAAACCGGCTGGTTGTGGCTGCGGTGACCGTATTTCAGTTTATAGGTATCGGCGCCGGCAGCGCGGGCAAGTAACTGGTTTCCCAAACAAATTCCCATCACCGGTTTTTCATCAGCCATAATTTTTCGAATGTTTTGAACAGTCTCGTTGCACATAGCCGGATCGCCGGGACCGTTGGAAATAAACACGCCGTCGAATTCTTCGCTGCTGAAATTGTAGTCCCAAGGCACACGTATTATGGTTGCACCTCTTTTCATCAGGCAGCGAATGATGTTGTTTTTTACGCCGCAGTCTATCAGGACAACACGGTGTCCGCCATTCCCGTAAACTTCACGTTGGGTGCAACTAACGCGTGCCACCAGGTTTTCCATATTCGGGTCGTAAAAATCGATAAGCTCGTCGTCAAATTCAATTTTACCCAACATCGAACCTTTTTCACGTAAAATTTTCGTTAAGGCGCGCGTATCCACATCAAAAATTCCCGGCACTTCGTATTCCTTCAGCCAGTCGGATAGACTTTTTTCGGCGTTCCAGTGGCTGAACTCGAACGAGTAATCCGCAATAATCAATCCGCTGATATGCAGTTTGTGTGATTCAAAAAATTTGTGAATTCCTTCTTCGGTTTCTCCATACGGAACACCGTAGTTGCCAATCATTGGATAAGTGGAAACCAGAATTTGCCCGGTGTACGACGGGTCTGTAAGGCTTTCGGGATAGCCCGTCATGGCGGTATAAAAAACTACTTCGCCGGCAACCGGTTTTTCACTTCCAAACGATTTTCCAACGAAAACAGTTCCGTCTTCGAGGGTGAGTTTTGCTTGCTTTACTTGTAACATGTTCAATTATCTGTTAAAAAAAATGCGCCTGCCCCGCAATTGGTTCAAACGCATTCCTTTGAATTATCTTTTTGTATTGTGCCTGTTTTATTCCCCATGAACTTTCTATTGATAAGTTTTTGTAAAAAACCGGGACAAAAATAGTAATATTTTCTATTAAAAAACTTGCATTGATAAAAAAATGTATAATTTTGCACAGAAATTGTATGATTATTCATTATGAAAAACCGGGTACAGCGGCAGCTTGAAATACGACGGATAATTGCTAAGGGAAATGTGCACAGTCAGGAGGAATTACTGGCTGCGCTTAAAATTAAGGGGTTTGAATTAACGCAAGCCACCCTTTCGCGCGATTTGAAGTTTTTGCAGGTGGCCAAAGTACCTCATCCGTTAAACGGATACATCTATATTATTCCCGATGACGGACAGGAAGACACGAAATCAATGCGGTCAAAAGACAATTTTCTGGCCGAAGGTTTTAAAGGTCTCGATTTTTCGGGGACTTTGGCAGTAATGAAAACATTACCCGGGTACGCGAGTACTATTGCTGCAGTAATAGACAGTGCCCGGCAGTGGGAAATTTTAGGGACTATTGCGGGAGACGATACCATTTTAATAATCAAGCGGGAGGGAACGAAAAACAGCGATTTAATTAATGCCCTGGTTTCGATAATCCCAAAGTTGAAAAACAAATTGTAGAAATGAAGGATTTAAAAAATATAAAAGTTTTGGTTGCCCGGGAAGAGCACGTAAAATATGTGGATGAAATAAACGATGCCATCGACCTTGCTTCGAAGCAGCGTGGTACCGGGATTGCCAGGAGAACATACGAATACCTTGCTGGAAAAATTACTGAAGGGAAGGCCATTATTGCACTCGACGGTGATACTCTTGCCGGGTTTTGTTACATTGAGTCGTGGGGAAACAAAGGCTTTGTAGCGAATTCAGGGTTGATTGTGCTTCCTGAATACCGTGGTTACGGACTGGCCAAAGACATAAAAAAGCGGGCTTTCCAGTTATCGCGTACCAGATTCCCGAATGCGAAAATTTTTGGATTGACAACAGGGCTGGCAGTCATGAAAATAAATCACGAGCTGGGTTACAGACCGGTGACTTATTCCGAATTGACTGACGACGATCAGTTTTGGGACGGTTGTAAAGGCTGTGTAAATTACGACATTCTGCAGCGCATGAACCGGACAAAATGTTTGTGTACTGCCATGCTATACGATCCGGTATGGGAAAAAGCTCCCAAAACCGGAAATGGTATTCGGAAAAGAAGCTTACTTGAAGTCGTCCAAAAATTAAAACCCAAAAACGGGTTTAAAATAAAAAAAGATGAATTGATAAAAAAAACAACAAAAGAGTGACGGGCGCCGTTATGTTAAATTAAACAGTAGAGCAAAGTAATCACCCAAAATGAATAGTTTTTAAATTGGATTTGGGCGCTGCTGTCACTCTTTTTTAAAGAAATCGCTATGGGGAAAAAATTGGTTTTGGCATTTAGCGGGGGACTCGATACCTCGTTTTGTGTGAAGTATTTAAAAGAAGAAAAAGGTTTTGAAGTTTATACTGCCATTGCAAATACTGGTGGATTTTCCGAAGCCGAGTTGAAAAAAATTGAAGAAAAGGCTTACCGCCTGGGGGCTAAAGAGCATGTAACCCTCGATGTAACCGGCGATTATTACGAAAAGTGTATTCGTTTCATGGTTTACGGCAATATTTTGCGGAATAACACGTATCCGATTTCAGTGAGCTCGGAACGGGTGTTTCAGGCCATTGCCACAATTGAATATGCCAAAAAAATTGGAGCCGGATACATTGCTCACGGAAGTACCGGCGCGGGCAACGACCAGGTGCGGTTCGACCTTACTTTTCAGGTACTGGCTCCCGAGATTGAAATTATTACGCCCATTCGCGATTTGATGTTAAGCCGGCAGGAGGAAATCGATTTCCTGAAAAAACACGGCGTGGAAGACGATTTTGAGAAAATGCAGTACTCCATCAACCAGGGAATTTGGGGAACCAGTGTGGGCGGAAAGGAAACACTTACTTCCGACAAAGGATTGCCCAACGAAGCTTATCCAAGCCAGGTGGAAGTAGAACAGGAAAAAACCATTGAACTGGGTTTTGAAAAAGGCGAACTGAAAACCATAGATGGCAAATCGTTTGCCAATGGCCCTGCAACTATTCAGGCGTTGGAGGAAATCGCTTCGAAATATGCCATTGGCCGAGATATTCATGTGGGCGACACCATTATTGGCATTAAAGGCCGGGTGGGTTTTGAGGCTGCGGCTCCGCTAATCGTTATTAAAGCGCATCATTTGCTCGAAAAACATACGCTTACCAAATGGCAGACCTATTGGAAAGAGCAATTGGCCAATTGGTACGGCATGTTTTTGCACGAAGCCATGTACCACGAACCGGTGATGCGTAACATTGAAACGTTTCTGGAAGCTACACAGGAAAATGTAAGCGGAAAAGTGGTTGTAAAACTGATGCCTTATCGTTTTGAACTGCAGGGAATTGAATCGGAACACGACCTGATGAAATCGGGTTTTGGCGAATACGGCGAAACAGTGAAAGCCTGGTCGGCCGACGATGTGAAAGGGTTTACAAAAATTTTGGCCAACTCGCTGAAAATTTACAATAAGGTGAATAAGAAAATTTGAAGGATGATTAAAGTTGGAATCATAGGAGGGGCAGGTTATACAGCAGGTGAATTATTGCGGATTTTGCTTTATCATCCACAGGCTGAAATTGTTTTTGTGCAAAGTTCGAGCAATGCCGGTAATTCGGTTTCCGATGTGCATGTTGATTTGCTGGGCGATACCGATTTGCGATTTACCGATGCCCTTCCGTTAAAAAATGTAGATATCATATTCCTTTGCATGGGCCACGGGAAATCGAAGGAGTTCATGGAAAAGAATGAGTTGCCTTCAAATTTGAAAGTGATTGATTTGAGTCACGATTTCCGGTTGAAACGGGAAGGAAATGATTTTGTTTACGGCCTGCCGGAATTGAATCGTGAAGCGATTAAAAAAGCAACAAAAATTGCTAATCCGGGCTGTTTTGCCACGGGAATTCAACTGGCGTTGCTGCCCCTGGCTGCTGCAAATCTGCTGGTTGACGAGGTGCATGTGCAGGCCATAACAGGTTCAACCGGCGCCGGACAAAAACCTACTGCAACTTCGCATTTCAGCTGGCGGAACAACAACCTTTCGGCTTATAAAATATTTGAACACCAGCACGAAGGTGAAATTTTACAAAGTCTTGGCCAGTTGCAACTGAGTTTTTCAGAAGGATTCAACTTTGTTCCCATCCGTGGAAATCACACCCGTGGTATTTTTGTTTCAGCCTACACCAAGTTTGATGGCGCGCTGGACGAAGCAAATGAATTGTACCAGGCATTTTACAAAGGTCACCCTTTTGTGGTTTTGACAGAAAAAAATCCGTCGATGAAACAGGTTGTGAACACGAACAAGGCTGTTCTTTATCTCGAAAAACATAAAGATAAGTTGGTAATCATCAGCCTGACCGACAACCTCATAAAAGGCGCCTCGGGCCAGGCGGTACAAAATATGAACCTGATGTTCGGTCTGGATGAAAAAACCGGGCTGAACCTGAAACCAGTTGCATTTTAAGAGGAGAGATTGGTGGTGATTGGTAGAGATTGATGGAATAAGAAAAATTACAATAAGTTACAATAAGCACTACTCAGAACTCATAGCTTTTAAACTTTAAACATTGAACTGAGAACTTTAAACTTCTTTTTGTATGAAACTTTTTGACGTATATCCGCTTTTTAATATCACCCCTGTAAAAGCCGAAGGCTGTTACGTTTGGGATTCCGAGGGAAACAAATACCTCGATTTGTACGGCGGCCATGCCGTTATTTCCATCGGGCACAGCCATCCGCACTATGTTTCGCTCATTTCGGAGCAACTCAAAAAAATCGGTTTTTACAGTAATTCCATTCAAAATCTCTTGCAGCAGGAGTTGGCTGATAAATTGGGGAAACTTTCCGGCTATGATGATTACCAGCTTTTTTTGTGCAACTCAGGCGCCGAAGCCAATGAAAATGCCATTAAACTGGCTTCATTTGTTACCGGCAGGAAAAAATTTATCAGCTATAAAAAAGCGTTTCACGGGCGTACTTCGGCTGCCGTGGCTTTAACCGACAACCCCAAAATCATTGCCCCGGTAAACGAAACCGAGAATGCTGTCATCCTTCCTTTTAACGATTTACTTGCAACCGAAACCGAACTGAAAACCGGACAGGTTGCGGCGGTTATTATTGAGGGTATTCAGGGAATTGGCGGAATAAACATTCCCGATTCCCGCTTTTTGGAAGGTTTGAAGGAATTGACAGAAAAATACGACAGCCTGCTGATTCTCGATGAAATTCAGTCAGGATACGGGCGCAGCGGAAAGTTTTTTGCCCATCAGTATTCAACTGTCAAACCTGACATTATCACTTTAGCCAAAGGAATGGGAAACGGGTTTCCTGTTGGCGGAGTGCTCATTCAACCGGAAATTAAACCCTGGCCGGGAATGCTGGGAACCACATTCGGCGGAAACCATTTGGCCTGCGCTGCCGGTATTGCAGTTTTGGATGTTCTTGAACAAGAAAATCTCGTTCAAAATGCGAATGCAACGGGGAATTATTTAATGGAAAAACTGGCTGAAATAAGCAGTGAAATACAAATTCGCGGAAAAGGTCTGATGATTGGGCTGGAGTTTCCGTTTCCGGTTTCGGAACTCAGAAAAAAGCTGCTGTTCGACTATAAAATATTTACCGGCGTTTCCGGGCAGAATATGATTCGGCTGCTGCCGCCTTTGAGTTTAAGTAAAATTGAAGCTGACATTTTTATAGAGGCATTTGTAAAAGCCTTTGCAGAAGTTTCTGCATCTTTGATAAAATAAACGGAATTGAACATGGAAAAGAAAAAAATAGGAATAATCGGAGTGGGAAATATGGGCGGCGCCATTGTGGTTGGTTTGCTGAAATCAGGATTTGTTGAGGCTGCCGATATTTTTGTTTCCGACCGAAAGGAGAGCATTTTGGAAGAAATGAAGGCAAAAGGCGTTCATGCTTCCGATGACAATCTTGCAACGGCACAGCAGTCCGATGTAATTATCACTGCTGTAAAACCTTACCACATTGAACATGTTTTGCAGGAAATTAAACCGGCATTAAATTCGCAGAAAATTCTGATTTCCATTGTTGCCGGTGTAGGTATCGACGAACTGACCCAAATGGGCGGCGACGATATTCCTATTTTCAGGGTAATGCCTAACACTGCCATTGCTTTGCAGGAATCGCTGACCTGCATTTCGGCAAACGGCAATACCGCTGCCCACCGCGATTATGTGATTGAGTTATTTGATAAACTCGGCAAAACCGTTGAAATTCCGGAAGAATTGATGGCTGCTGCAACGGTTTTATCGTCATGCGGAATAGCTTACGCATTGCGTTACATCCGGGCAGCTATGCAGGGCGGCATTGAAATTGGTTTTGGCGCCGAAATGGCACAGTTCATTACGGCGCAAACCGTAAAAGGTGCAACCGAACTGATTTTACAAACAGGTCACCATCCCGAACGGGAAATCGACAAAGTAACCACACCGCGCGGAGTTACCATTACCGGTCTGAACGAGATGGAACATAAAGGATTCAGTTCGTCACTCATTCAGGGTGTTTTGGCTTCCTATAAAAAAATTGAAAAGGATTTGATGAAATAACTGTGCAGTTCAGGTACAAAAAAATAACAGTAAAGGTGGGCAGCAATGTGCTGGCAAAAGCCGACGGAACATTGAATGTTTCACGCATTGCCCACCTGGTTGACCAGATTGCTTTCCTGCGTAAAAAAGGAGTGGAGGTTGTTTTGGTTTCTTCGGGTGCAGTGGCTGCGGGCAGGGCGGTGCTTAGTCCGTCGCGCAAAACTGATGCGGTTTCAAAACGCCAGCTTTGGGCCGCTTTGGGGCAGGTGAAACTTATCAGCCGCTATTCCGATTTTTTTACCGAACACGGTCTCACCTGCGCACAGGTTTTAACCACAAAAGAAAATTTTTCGAGTCGCCGCCACTACCTGAATATGAAAAACTGTATGGCGACTTTACTCGAAAATAAAGTCATTCCGATTGTAAACGAAAACGATACCATTTCGGTTAACGAACTGATGTTTACCGATAATGACGAACTTTCGGGACTTATCGCCTCTATGGTGAATTCAGAGGCACTCATTATTCTGAGTAATGTGGATGGCGTTTATACGACACATCCTGAAAATGAAAATGCTCAACTGATTCAAAAAGTGGGCATCAACGATGGCGAACCCGAAAATGCCATTTCGGGAAACCATTCGGAGTTTGGGCGGGGCGGAATGCTCACCAAGTTCCGCATTGCAAAAAAACTGGCCGGCGACGGTATCAGTGTGCACCTGGCCAACGGATTAAAAGAAAATATTTTGGTTGATATTCTTTCTAAAAAACAATTTGCACACACCTGGTTTGAACCGGCGCATAAACCCGCCAGCGGCGTAAAAAAATGGATTGCTTATTCAGACGGTTTTACCAAAGGAAAAGTGGTTGTGAACAAAGGTGCGGCTGCTGCATTAAAATCGGAGAAAGCAGTGAGCCTTTTGCCGGTAGGAATTGTTACCATTAAAAATGAATTTAAAAAAGGCGACCTGATTCGAATCGTGGATGAATCGGGAAATACAATCGGCTTGGGGAAAGCGCAGTATGGCTCCGACAAGGTTGAAACTGAAAAAAGGTCGGAAAAACAAAAAGCGCTGGTGCACTACGATTATTTGTACATGGAAAAAACGACTGCAACAGGTTTTGGCTGCTTCACGAAAGCTGAATCTGGTGGAAGAAGAAACGGTAAAACAGGTATTACTAGAATTAGCTGATGAAGCCGAAAAGAATACAGATTTTATTTTGTCCGAAAACCAAAAGGATTTGGACCGGATGGATCCGGACGATCCTAAATACGACCGGTTGAAACTCACCAAAGAACGCATTGAAGGTATTGCTTCCGATATCCGGAATGTGGCCGGTTTGGAAAGTCCGGTGGGCAAAGTGCTGAAAGAAACCGTTCGGCCCAATGGACTGAAAATTAAAAAAATGACCGTTCCTTTTGGCGTAATCGGGATTATTTACGAGGCCCGGCCCAATGTAACGTTCGATGTTTTTTCGCTTTGCCTGAAGTCGGGAAATGCCTGTGTGTTGAAAGGGGGCAGCGACGCCATTTATTCGAACACAGCCATTGTTTCTATTATTCAGAATGTACTGAAAAATAATAATCTTGACGAAAACACGGTGGCACTTTTGCCTGCAGGTCGCGAGGAAACCAACGAAATGCTGCGGGCGCACGGGTACATCGATTTGATTATTCCGCGCGGCAGCCAGGGGCTTATCAATTTTGTGCGCGAAAATGCCACCATCCCGGTAATTGAAACCGGCGCCGGCATTTGCCACACCTATTTCGATGAATTTGGCGATGCCGAAAAAGGCCGCGAAATTATTTTCAACGCCAAAACCCGCCGTCCCTCGGTTTGTAATGCATTGGATTGCCTTGTCATTCATCAGAGCCGATTGAGCGAATTGCCGGCATTTGGTCAACGGTTGGCTGAATCGGATGTAGTTATTTACGCTGATGAAAAAGCTTACGAAAAACTGAAAGGAAATTACCCGGAAAACCTGTTGTTCCCGGCTACAGAAGAGTCGTTCGGTACGGAATTTCTTTCGCTGAAAATGGCTGTGAAAACGGTGGAATCTTTTGAGGAGGCTTTGGAGCAAATCAACAAAAACAGCTCGAAACACAGCGAAGCCATTATTTCTGAAAATCACCAGCACATTGAAAAGTTCCAAAAACTGGTTGATGCATCCTCGGTTTACTCTAACGTATCTACTGCGTTTACCGACGGAGCGCAGTTCGGTTTGGGCGCCGAAATTGGCATCAGCACACAAAAGCTGCACGCCCGCGGCCCCATGGCACTGGAAGAACTAACAAGCTACAAATGGATTATCGAAGGCGATGGACAAGTGAGGCCGAAATAGTCGGTCAGAAATTGTATATTTGTTTGTTTCCAAGAGGAATGAATATTATTAAAAAAAATATCGAAAAGATAAATGTATTGTGCGCTAAGTACAATGTTTCTGAACTTCACGTTTTTGGTTCGGTTTTAACTGATCGCTTCAATAACGAAAGTGATGTTGATTTTTTGGTCGATTTTGACGATATGGATGTATTTGGTTACGCCGATAACTATTTTGATTTCAAATTCGCACTGGAAGGCATTTTAAACAGAAAGGTTGATTTGCTTGAAAAAAAAGCAATTAAGAACCCATTTTTGAAAAAATCTATTGAATCTTCAAAGAAACTTATTTATGGACAACGAGATAAAAACCTGGCTGTTTGATATTATTCAAGCGATTGAGGAAATTGAAGGTTATTTTGCCGAAAAACCAATGCAGTTCAAAGATTATTTGTCAGATACCAAAACCAAAAGGGCAGTAGAAAGAGACCTGGAAACCATTGGCGAAGCTGTAAACGGAATTCCAAAAAAGGATAAAAGTTTTCTGCTTGAAAATGCACAAAAGATAATTGGAACCCGCAATCGCATAATTCATGGCTACAATACAATTTCTGATGATTTAATCTGGAGTATTGTCGTGAATCATCTACCAAAGTTAAAAATCGAAATTAAGATTTTGATGGAAAATTAGGCCTGGCTTTTTTATGAACATTTTACAATAATTACTTTCATGAAACATTTCACTTCAGTAAAAGATATTCCCGATTTAAAAAAGGCGGTTGAGACTGCCATGGAAATCAAAAAGAACAGGTTTGCATACGAGTATTTAGGTAAGAACAAAACCATGGTTCTGATATTTTTTAATTCGAGTTTGCGTACCCGCCTTAGTACTCAAAAAGCAGCCATGAATTTGGGCATGAATACGATGGTGCTGAATGTGAACGAAGACGGCTGGCAACTGGAGTCGGAGCTGGGTGTTGTTATGGACGGCGATAAACCGGAACACCTGAAGGAAGCCATTCCGGTAATAGGTAAATACTGCGATGTGATTGGCGTGCGCTCTTTTGCAAAATTTCAGAGCAAGGAAGATGATTACGCTGAAAAGATTTTGAACCAGTTTATTGACTATGCCGGTGTTCCCGTTGTAAGCATGGAAGGCGCCACCCGCCATCCGTTACAAAGTTATGCCGATTTGGTGACCATCGAAGAGTTCAAAACAAAAGAACGTCCCAAAGTTGTGTTGACCTGGGCTCCGCACCCGAGGGCATTGCCACAGGCTGTGGCCAATTCGTTTGTGGAATGGATGCGGGAAACCGATTATGAGCTGGTGGTTACCCATCCCGAAGGGTACGAACTGGCGCCGGAGTTTATGGGCGATGTGAAAGTGGAATACGACCAGAAAAAGGCGTTTGAAAATGCCGATTTTATTTATGCCAAAAACTGGGCATCTTATACAAGCTATGGGCAAATTCTTTCCAAAGATTTTGGCTGGACGGTGAACGAAGAAAAAATGGCTTTAACCAGCAACGCCAAATTTATGCACTGCCTGCCCGTTCGACGAAATGTAGTGGTTTCCGACGGAGTTCTCGATGGTCCTTCTTCCATAGTAGTTGAACAGGCAGCCAACCGGGAAATCACGGCGCAGGCCGTTTTGAAAATGATTTTGGAAGGGAAATAAGCGAGAAATAAATCGTAATTTTGTCATAAAAATTACAAAATGGAGAAGAACATAGATGTTAATAAAGTCGTTACGCACTGGATTGACAGTGCTGAAAAAGATTTTGTAACAATGAATCATCTGTTTGACTCCAAAGATTATAGCTGGTCTTTGTTTATTGGTCATATTGTGCTTGAAAAAGTCTTAAAGGCAAAGGTGGTAGAAAAATCAGGGAAACATGCTCCTTTTGCCCACGACCTCACAAAGCTTGCTGCGCTCTCCGGACTGGATTTCACAGAGGAACAATTAGACTGGCTCGATACAATAACAACTTTTAATTTAAATGCCAGATACGATAGTTATAAGCAAGCTTTTTATAAAAAATGTACTCCGGTTTTTTCAGAGTATTGGATATCAAAAATTAAAGAATTGTACTCATGGATAAAGTTGAAGCCCTAAACATTGCCAGCAAATATATTGAGTTGTTAAAGGATAAATACACTATTAAAAGTGCAATTTTATTTGGCAGTTATGCCAAAGGTACTCAACACCCTGATAGCGATATTGATATTGCTATTGTATTGACACACTCAGATGACATAATAGATACTCAGATTGAATTTATGAAGCTTAGACGCAAAATTGACTTGCGCATTGAACCCCATCCTTTTAACCATGAAGATTTTAATGTAAATAATCCGGTTGTAGATGAAATTTTAAAATATGGGATAAATCTTAACGTTGCGTAGTTAAAAACCACAATAAAAGAATTATTGTGTTGAGTTTTTTTACATCTCTGCGAAAACAAAATAACAATGAATAAAAAAATCGAAATAATCCCGGCCATCGATATCATTGGCGGAAAGTGTGTCCGGCTTTCGCAGGGCGATTACAACCGCAAAACCGTGTACAATGAAAATCCGCTGGAAGTTGCCCGTATGTTTGAAGATGCCGGAATCAGCCGGCTGCACCTTGTGGATTTGGATGGCGCCAAAGCCAAACACATTGTAAACTATAAAGTGCTGGAACAGATTGCATCCAAAACAAATTTAATCATCGATTTTGGCGGCGGTTTGAAATCGGATAAAGACCTGAAAATTGCTTTTGAATCGGGTGCAGCCATGGTAATCGGCGGCAGCATTGCCGTAAAGGAGCCGGAACTGTATTTAAGCTGGCTCGAAAAATTTGGCAGCGAAAAAATCATTTTGGGCGCCGATGCAAAAAATGGGAAAATTGCCGTGAGCGGTTGGCAGGAAAGTACAGAATTACCTGTGATAGAGTTTATTGATGAATTTCACAAAAAAGGAATTTTCAAAGTTATTTCAACCGACATCAGCCGCGACGGAATGCTCAGCGGGCCGGCGTTTGAATTGTACGCTGAAATAATGGAAACTTTACCCAAAGTCGAAATTATTGCCAGCGGCGGCATTGCATCTATGGACGATATTTACAAACTTGCTGAAATGGGCGTTCCCGGAGTAATTACCGGCAAAGCCATTTATGAAGGAAAAATTGGTTTAAAGGAGATAGAAAAATATAACCAGATTTGGTTATAATTCCATAATATAACTATTTTAGGTTATATTTTTATTTTATAACCTTTTTAGGTTATATTTGCACTGTGAAAAAGAATAAACAAATAGCCGTTATAACAGGAGACATTGTAAATTCTTCAGTTTTAGATGAAGCACAGAAGAGTTTTATCCAAAACGGAATTGAGCAATTTATGCATGAGGGAATTCTGTTGAGACCAAGGTTTTACAGAGGCGATAGTTTTCAACTGGCTGCAAAACCAATGGTTGCATTGTTGCTGGCGCTAAAATTCAGAATGGAAGTTCGGAGGAAAAATGAGGCTGCCGACCTTAGAACCTCCATTGGTATCGGTGAAGTTTCTTCATGGAATGAAGATGTGTTACTGGCTGATGGTACTGCTTTTGTTCTTTCAGGCAAAAACCTGGACAGTTTGAAAAAGAAAGACCTCAATATCATTATTGTAACTGGAAATAAAGAACTGGACAGTGAATTGGAAACCTATTGTTATATGGCTGATGTCCTGTTAAAAAATCTTTCATCGGTTCAGGCGAATATGTTGTTTTACAGGCTGAACAGTTTATCTCAGGAACAGGTTGGGGAAATACTTCAGATTTCCCAACCTGCTGTGAGTAAAACGCTGAAAGCTGCCAACTGGAAAGTAATTGAGAAGTTTTTGGAACGCTACGAACAAATAATAGAAAAACACTATGGAGATTCTGAATAGCGTTTTTTTGCCGATGTTAACCGGCCACCTTATTGCCGATTTCTGGCTGCAGCCCGACACTTGGGTGCAACATAAAAGGAAAAACGGCTGGAAGTCGAAAAAGCTGATTTTACATGCCGGGCTTGCTTCACTTCTTCCGGTGCTTTTTACATTTCAGCTAAACCTGTGGTGGTTTTTTCCGGTTATTTTTGTGCTGCATTTTGTTACCGACATTTTTAAATCGAAATTACCGGATAAAATTCCGGCTTTTCTGGCTGACCAGCTTTTGCATATTGCAGTTTTGTGGATTTTGGCAACTCTCGCAACCCATGTATCGATCTCAGAAAACCTGAGCAGGTTTTGGATTTATGCTGCCGGGTTCGTTTTAGTTACCAACCCGACAGGAATTTTCACCGGCATGTTTTTAAATGCTGTAATTCCGGATAAAAACAAAAAGAGCAAACCTGATGTTTCAGCATGGATTGGTATTTTCGAACGGGTGTTGATTATAATATTTATAACCACCGGACAATTCTCAGCCATCGGATTTTTGATAGCCGCAAAATCGGTTTTCCGGTTTAACGATACCCGTGAAGACGGGAATAAAAAGGCAGAGTTTTTTCTTTTGGGAACGCTGATTTCCTTTACATTGGCGATAATTGTGGGATTGCTAATCAACCGGTTATTATCATCCGGGAGTACTTTAAACATTAAACTTTAAATATTATACTGCGAATGCTAGCAAAAAGAATTATACCGTGTCTCGATATTCGTGACGGACAAACCGTTAAGGGGATAAATTTTGTGGATATTAAAGAGGTGGGCGACCCCGTGGAGTTGGGCGCCAAATATGCTGCCGATGGCGCAGATGAACTGGTTTTTCTCGATATTACTGCTACCCACGAAGGCCGCAAAACTTTTGTTGAACTGGTGAAACGAATCGCCGCACACCTGAACATTCCGTTCACAGTTGGCGGAGGAATCAGTGAATTAAGTGACGCGGACAAGTTGCTAAGTGCCGGCGCCGATAAAATTTCTATCAATTCTTCGGCAGTGCGAAATCCGCAGTTGATTAACGATATGGCAAAAAGTTTCGGCAGTCAGTTTGTGGTGGTGGCTATCGATGCGCGTGGCGATGAAAACAACCACTGGACGGTTACCGTAAATGGAGGCCGTATTCCAACCGAAAAAGAACTTTTTTCGTGGGCAAAAGAAGCGGAAGATCGCGGCGCAGGCGAAATCCTGTTTACCTCCATGAACCACGACGGAACCAAAAACGGGTTTGCCAACGAGCAACTGGCTCAAATGGCCGAATCGCTGAAAATACCCATTATTGCTTCGGGTGGCGCCGGCGCCAAAGAACATTTTTTGGATGTTTTTACCAAAGGGAAAGCCGATGCCGGACTGGCGGCCAGCATTTTTCATTACAACGAAATTCCCATTCCTGAGTTAAAACAATATTTAAAGGAACAGGGAGTTGTGGTAAGGTAAATGTGGTTATGTGGCAGCATTCTTCGACTACGCTCAGAATGACGGGCACCCTGAGCATAGTCGAAGAGTGATTTCTTTTCAGACTCTCTTAAACTCGGTCGTGTATAACGACATTAAATTGTAAATCGTTAAATTCGCGGCAAAATTATTACAGATGAATCCATTTTCAGATATAGAACAAATTGACTTTAAAAAACTGAACGGACTTGTTCCGGCGGTTATTCAGGATAATTCAACCCAAAAAGTTTTAATGGTGGGTTTTATGAATAAAGAAGCCCTGGAAAAAACGCAGGAAATTGGAAAAATAACTTTTTTTAGCCGTACCAAAAACCGGTTGTGGACCAAAGGCGAGGAGTCGGGAAATTTCCTGAATGTGGTTTCTGTTTTGGTGGATTGCGACAACGATACGCTGCTGATAAAGGCAAATCCCGTTGGTCCGGTTTGCCATACCGGCGCCGATACCTGTTTTTTTGAAACGAATAAACAAGCGGACATTCAGTTTCTGAGTTACCTGCAGGATTTTATCGATAAGCGCAAACAGGAAATGCCCGAAGGTTCTTATACCACTTCACTTTTTAAAGAAGGAACTGCCAAAATTTCACAAAAGGTTGGCGAGGAGGCTGTGGAAACCATAATCGGCGCCATGGCCAACGACAATGAAAATTTAATTTACGAAGCCGGCGATTTGTTGTACCACCTTATAG
>Ga0334901_1001971_pt1 | contig 18858 bp, 16 predicted proteins | sample GraSluR3_MG_3_FD_207216 | JGI IMG/M metagenome (GOLD analysis project Ga0334901, IMG submission 207216) | Sludge microbial communities from methane-producing bioreactor in Wageningen University, Netherlands - Granular Sludge_15_08-R3 | ecosystem: Engineered > Bioreactor > Anaerobic >... | reverse complement strand
AGTGGGAGTTCTATCATTTCACGAACTTTTGATATCTCTTTTTTTAGTCCACCCACATCATCATAGGTCACATCGGGTACCTTTTTCTCCATGACTTCTACTGCTTCAGGTCGGACTTCTACCTGAGTGGTGTCGTTGATACGTACCACTCCTGCTGGACTGGATGAAACCACGGTGAATTTGATTTCTCCCAGAGAGAATGGTGTGGTGGCTTCGAAGAATTCACGGAATATGTCTTCAGAGCCTGGGAATTCCCTTAAAGTTTCTTTAGTTCTTCGGGGAGATACTAAGGCCAGTACATCACCCCTAGTAACTGCCCTTCCCATGAGGTTTCTTTTGATAATGTCTCCTGAGGCCATGATGCGCATACCCTTAGCTGCTGGGGCAATAACCACTTTACTGGCCATTCTGGGCTGTATTTTACGGATGGTGATGGTTTCTCCAATGGATGTTCCGGCATTGGAACGGGTAAGTCCATCCATACGTACAATTTCCAGACCTACATCTGCAGGGTAGGAGTTACCGGCAATGGCCCCGGTGGTTCTTTTACCAATTATTTCCACAATATCACCGGGAGATGCACCTATTTTACTCATTAACTCATGGTCTATGCGGACCATTCCTTTGCCCACATCCTGTTGCAATGCTTCAGCAACCCTTAACTCTATTTCGCCACTTTCAGGCAATTTATTACCTCCAGAGAGTTAAAACAAATTGTTTTGATTGTATTGTTTTATCTACATCTATCTTGACTTATTACTTTTCTGGTGAGGTTTAATCTATGTGGAAGATGATTTAAATTTTTGTTGATTTCCCCCATAGCCGGGATTAACCTGGAGATTACTTCTCAGGTGCTCTCTATCTCTTCCCTTAAATATGTTAAATACCCTATTCCTTAATAAAAGAGGGATATAATGCAAAAAAGTTACAGAAACAATCAAATTCCAGATTTAAGAAGAAAAACTCAGTATAGGGACGAAATAGACCTACGATACCTGGGTATGCGTTACTTTGTGCCTATGATAATCATGATTACCGTACTCATGATAGGGGTGATGATGGTGGTAGCAGCTCCTAACTCTAATTTCCCGGCCACTATCTAGTTCTTTTTAAATTTCTGAGGGGGTCCTAGCTCAGATAAATAATTCAGTTAGAGTTTCAGTTAACTGAGTTAAAAGAAAAAAAATAGAAATTAATTATATACTTTTTATTATTAAGCCTCTACTCCAGGTCCTGTTTCGACATCTGGTGTCTCTGGGGTTTCTTCTTGAGCTGGCTGTTGAGTGTTTCCCTGATTTGATGTTGTATCACTTGCGCTGGTGCCTGTATTTGTATTTGTTGTGGATGTGCTTGTAGTTGATCTGCTGCTGGTCTGATCAGAGGAAGTTTGCTGGGAATCTTCTGTGTTGTCAGGTTCTGTGCTGGTAAGGGTTTCATCCGTTGAAGTAGTGTTTTGTTCTGCGGTGCCCAATTGGGTTAAAGCCTGGTTTGAATCTGATTGTGAGCCTAAAGCCCCTGGAATTCCATAAAGACCAATACATAAAATCAATATAATGGGTACCATTCCACCCATTAATTTATGATCTTTGTTCATCTATATCTCACCTTGTTCAATTGTTATACACGAGGTATATATTAAAGGTTATGTTCTTTTAAAGAATTTATGTTATTTAAGTGAGTCTAATAACCATGAACTTATAAATGAATTTCAGTCTAAAGGTTATGACACAGGTCTAAAGGTTATGACACAGTTATTTATAAATCAATAAAAGGTAAAATATTCACTTTTACTAGGAGTAATATTGTACTAATTATATTGTACTAATTATAAAGATTTAATAATAGTCAGGACTCTATCTCTAGTGGAGGATCATAATGAAAGGAGCATCATCAAAAGATTTAATGATAATTTTGGTATTGGCAATAATCACCACCATATTTACTTCAACAGCCCTATTTAGAAACTACACCCTGGATATTGTCCTCTTTATACTGATTTTTATAGGCTCAGGATATGCATTAATCTCTGTTCTTTACCCTGAAGAAAATTTTCAGGGTCTTTTAAGAAAACCCATACTGATCATGGAAATGAGTGTGTTTTTAACCATTTTAACCAGTGTGATATTGAAATACTCACCATTAGGACTTCAATTAAGAGATTTAATTTTGATTTTATCACTAATCACCCTACTCCTTGCAGTTACATCTTATATCCTCCGAAGAAGTTATCTTAAACCAGACTTAAAAGAAACACCTGTCAGTGAGCAAGTTGCTGAAAAATCTATTCAAAAGACATTCCAACCTTCCAAGGAGGTAACTGAACCTTCCAAAGAAATAACTCTACCTTTCAAGGCGGTTTTACCTAAAAATATTATAATTTTCACCTTGCTGAGTTTACTGATGTTGATTACTGTTTTAATTCCTCCTTTGAACAAAACCCCTATCTGGATGGTTCCAGGTAGTTTATTCATATTATTCATACCAGGTTATCTGTTACTGGCTGTGATGTTTCCTAAAAATGATGACTTGGAATTGGTTGAACGTTTTGGACTGGGTTGTGGAGGAAGTTTAATTTTGACGTCTTTAATTGGTTTAGCCTTTAATTACACTCCCTGGAGTATTCGTTTAGAACTCATACTTATTGTTCTCGCTGTTTTCAGTTTAATCTTCTGTTTCATAAGTTTCATGAAACTGAAAAAAGTCCCAAGAGAAAGGAGACTACACATTCTGAAATTGGAGAAGGTGCTGAGTATTTTCCTCATCATCTGCATCCTTCTGACTGTAGCCACCTCTGTCTATATATTTTTAAGTCCAGAATCCCTGAATACTGGTCATTCCACAGGGTTTTATGTTAGCGGAGTGGAACTGAATAACAGTAACTACGCTCTCAATTTAACCTCCGGAGAAAAAACCAATCTAACTATGGTTCTGGAGAACCATGAAGGTTCTACAATGAATTATCAGGTAGTGGTAATGGTAAATAACCTCACTCTTAAGCAGAGTAATGTTACCCTGGAAAATAACCAGAGAATGGAGATTCCTCTGAATTTCACACCGGGAGTGACTGGAAAGAGGAATATGGAGTTCATCATTTACAAACTCCCTGATGAAAATCCTTACCAGAAATGGAATTTAGGGATGAATGTAATCTAAAACCTGGTTTTACAAATCAGATATCTTGAATCATACTAAAAGTACCCTGTAACTAATTAATGTAAAACATAGGGATCCCTTCAATTATTCATAGTAATCTTTAAAATAGTTAGGGGCATCTTAATAAGCATTCTCATCCATGAAAAGATTACCCCAGGTCCGGAAGAATATCTTTATATCCATCATAAGGGTCCAGTTTTCCACATATTGAATGTCATATTCAATTCTTTTGGTGATAGATGTATTTCCCCGGTAACCATTCACCTGTGCCAAACCAGTCATTCCTGGACGTACATGATGTTTGATCATGTATTTGGGAACTTCTTCTTTGAATTTACCCACAAAATGTGGGCGTTCAGGTCGGGGACCTATTAAACTCATGTCTCCTTTTAATATGTTAAAAAACTGGGGTAACTCATCAATACTGGTCCTTCGGATAAATGAACCAAACCTGGTCTTACGAGGATCATCTTCTGTGGTCCACTGAAATTTCTCTTTTTCCGTGTCCTGAACCTTCATACTGCGAAACTTGTACATGTAAAAACTTTTTTTGTTACGTCCCAATCTTTCCTGTTTGAAGATGATAGGCCCTGGAGAAGTTATCTTCACCATGATAGCTGTGAAAATAAGGAGGGGGGATAGGATTATTATGGCTAGAATCACAAGAGTTATGTCAAAAAATCTCTTTATGAACCTGTTAAATAGGTTATCCAGGGGCACCTGGCGGATTTGGATGATGGGGATTCCTTCTATTATGTCAATATGTGGTGTGGCTGGCATGTAACGATAATAATCTGGAACTATCTCTGCCCGTACTCCGCATTTCTCACAGGTTTCCACTATTGATTCTAGAAGTTCATAATGTCTGGGGGATAAGGTTACAATTACCCGGTCAACTAATTCATTGGAAATAATATCAGCCAGGTCTCCCACTGATCCTATAATTTTTGAACCATTACATTGGGAATTCTTTTCTAAATTATCATCTAAAAATCCCACAATATTATATCCCATATATTCATTCTGGCTTATGGTATGGGAAACTTTCTTACCCAGTTCTCCAGCTCCGATAATCAGGATGTATTTGATGTTATGTCCTCTGCTGCGTATGTACTTCAGGGACTGTCTGACGCTTAATCTTTCGATAATCGAAAAGGTGGTGCTGAATATGGCAAACATCGCCAGTAAGTATCTGGAATATTCAGTTAATTCAAATACAAATAATAGGGTTGTGACAAAAAGCAATCCGATGATATTGGCCTCAATGATCTTAAATGCTTCGGATAATATGTTCTTTTGGGTTCTTTGAGGGGAGTATAAACCAAAAACATAGTAGAGAAAAATATATGAAGGTATAATGAAGATGAGGGGCATCATATAATGGTTAAATCCCCAAATTCCCCTACCAAAACCTAGTAAATCTGTGTCAAACCGGATGTACCATGCTAAAACCAGAGATAAACTAATAACTGACATGTCAATGGCTACTAAGAGCAAGTTGAATAATCTTTGATTCTCCCTGATCATCTCATCACTATTATGTTAATTGTAATTAATTATTAGGCCTCAAATAATATTCTATATACTATTCTAATGTAATTGGTATTAAGTCTTAAATAATATTTCGTATACTGCTTAATATAAGTTTTAAACCGCAGAATCCCCAAATTCCCATATAGGTGATGCCAGTTATGATCCAGGGATACTTTTTCCGATAATGTTTATTATAAAAAAGGTACATTGAATTGTAAAATTCACGGGTAAGTCGGGATTCTTCAGGAGCATGTTTACTTCCACCCTTGTAATGTACTATTTCTGCATCAGCATAGTAGACGATCTTCCAACCCCCTGCCTTTATACGATAGCACCAGTCGATATCCTCGCCATACATGAAAAACTCCTCGTCCAGAAGTCCCACTAGATGTATGGCTTCAGATCTAACAAGCATAAATGCACCTGCTAAACAATCAACCTCATAAGTTTGGTTTTCATCAAGATAGGTGAGGTTATATCTGCCAAAACGTTTACTTCTGGGGAAAAGGCGTGACAAACCCAGCATGCGATATGCAGAAACACTGAATGTGGGGAAACTTCTCCTACATGCCTTATCCAGGTTACCATCAGCCAAGAGAACTTTACATCCTAATGCACCGATATTCTCATCTTTTTCAATGAAATTTAAGCAGTTAACAAGGCAGTTATTAAGAATCACTGTATCTGAGTTTAAAAGCAGCACATATTTGGCCTTGGTTTGTTTAAGGGCTAAGTTGTTGGCATGAGCAAATCCTTTGTTTTCCTGGCTGGCAATGAATTTGATCAAACCGTCCTTGCGTTCCTTTTTAAAATCTTCCTGTAACGTTTCTAGACTACCATCCTGTGAGGCATTATCAACCAGGTAGATTTCATAGCTGAAGGGGTGTTTTTTGTTGATTACAGATTCTATGGTTTGTTTGGTAATATCATAGGTCCTGTAGTTTACTATTATAATAGCTAAATCCATGTGAATCCCTTTTGAAGGACAATTCTAAGTTTGAATTTATCAATATCTATCAATGATACTCTATAGCAGGATGAAGATTTGAAGCACTGCTATCATAGATTTGTATGAGAACTATTCATTAAGTATGGTGAAATATATTGATTAAAGGCCCGTTAGGGCTATTATGATTTAATCTGTTCTAAGTTTAATGAGTTATGTTTAAATTTCTGAAAAAATGTTTACTAATCAACTTCACACACAAATTCTTTTACCAGAATTCTATAACCTCATTCCATTTAATACTGTCTTTTCTATTTATATGATTGAACTTGTACTTATTAAACATATACTCTGATTAATAATGGTTTTAAATTATCTACTTCAATGTTAGGGAAAATAAGATTACTGGTGAATGTTAAGGAGAATAGGATTACTGGTGAATGTTAAGGAGAACATAATTATTGGTGAAAAAATTTATATCAAGTATAAAATAACACAAGTTATACTCACTTTGGGTTTTGAGGAATGGAAGCATGAAAGTCAAATGTTCAGAATGTGGAAAAGAATATCAATTAAAGTCAGATGAAAAACCTTCAGACTTTCAATGCACATGTGGGGGAGAATTAAAACCTGAAAAACAAGCCCTCCCTGAAAATGAACCATTAAATAAGCCTGATAAACCTTCTTCTGGAAGTATCTTTAATGATTGGAAAAAACAGTACTTAATTTTGATAACTGCATTTATACTGGTTTTTTTAGTAATAGCCTTTGATGGTGCTGTTGTGTTTGAGGATTTAGTTGTTACCAATGTAACTGCCCCATCAAGTGGTGTGGGAGGTAATGAAATAACCCTGAATACCACGATTAAAAACAATGGATTTTTATCTAGTGGTGGTTTTAATGTCACCTTCCAGTTAACTCCTGAACAGAGTTCTAACAATAGTATATTCCTGGGGAAAATACGGGTTAGTAATCTCGCTGGTGGTGAAACCATGCAACCAGATCCCACGTTTACAATACCCACCAATGTTACACCTGGAAACTATTACATAAGAGTGGTTATAGACTCCAATAAGGAAATATCTGAATCAAATGAAAACAACAATGAAATGTACAGTTCCACAAAGATTACTATAAAATAAAAAGGGAAAATTAGTGTACAACTAAAAAGGAAAAACACAATTTTCTATAGAAGATAATTTACTTTTTTTTATTATTGTTTAGCCCGTAGCTATCTGTTATTTAAAAAAACACAAATTTAAAGGTGTTTTTAATTAAAAACCATTCAATTACAAAATAGTTTTTAAAATTTTCGTGTTTATATTCCACTTTATTCATCTTTTCTAATGATCTAAAACCCTCTTTAAGACCATTTAAATAGACCTTACCATAACCCATCCTTAAAAAAAAGAGATATTTAATGAAATAACCTATAAAAAGGAAAACACCATTCAGAATAAGTTGAGGCCAGGGCATGTTCTTGTAAGGCACATAAACATTATTTCGTGCTGCTAATCGGGTTTTAAATTCATTATAACGACTGCCACTGGATGCACTGCCAATATGATAAACAATTGCTTCTGGACAGTATAAGCATTTGTATCCATGGATTCTGGCCCGGTAACTGATATCAACATCCCCCATATAGGCAAAGAAATTTTCATCAAAGTATCCTATCTTTTCAAAAACACTTCTCCGGTAGATGGATGCACCAGCACAGGCACTGAAGATCTCCCTCTTCCGGTTGTACCCCTCTGCAGATTTACCATAACCTACCCTCCTTGTCAATCCTAGGATAGTGTATTCATCCCCTGCATCGTCCATTTTAGTCCTATCGTTCGATTGGATAATTTTAGGGGCTGCGGCAAAGAGTAAATCATCTTTTTTAAAACACTTTAGAAGATTAGAAATGCATTCTTCTTCCAGTTCCACATCATTATTTAAAAGAAAAATATACTCTGAATTTGCAGCTTTTATTCCCTGATTTACTGCTCTTCCAAAGCCTAAATTTGTTTTATTTTCTATTAAAATAGATTCAGGGTAATTTTCTGTAATATATTTTACACTTCCATCATTAGAAGCGTTGTCAATTATAATAATTTCAAATTGATAATTTTGATTCTTTAAAGACCTTAAACATTCTTTTAAAAAAGGTTTACCATTGTAGTTGGGAATGATGACTGTTACATTTCTCATAAACTCAACCTAAATGCTAATCAAAACCAGAGATGGGATTTCGGGGATCAACTCTCCTCACTTATCCATTCATCATATAAATCACATACTTCCTCAGCAGAGCCTTCTGCGATAAGTTCACCTTGATTTAACCATATTGCCCTATTACATATGGTTTTAACTTGAAGAGTAGAGTGAGATACAAAAAGTACAGTGGCATCCTCATTTAGAAGTGATTGCATCTTTTCCCGACTTTTTTGTTGAAATTTAGCATCTCCCACTGATAAAACTTCATCTACGATTAATATTTCTGGTTCAACCATGGTAGCTATGGAAAAGGCTAGACGTGCTCTCATTCCAGAGGAGTAATTTTTCAGGGGAACATCTATGAAATCTTCTAACTCGGAAAATTCCACTATTTCATCAAATTTCTCTTCTAAAAAACGTCGAGTGTATCCTAAAAGAGCTCCCTTAAGAAAAATGTTTTCTCGGCCAGTGTAATCAGGATCAAAACCGGCCCCCATCTCCAATAAAGGTACCATACTACCTTTTACTTGAATATGTCCTTCAGTGGGTTTCATAACTCCTGCGATAAGTTTTAAAAGAGTACTTTTCCCAGCACCGTTTAGTCCAATAATACCAAATTTATCTCCCTGTTTTACTTCAAAAGAAACACCTTTAAGGGCCCAAAATGGTTGATAATTTAGTTCTCTTTTCAGAAATTTAATAAAATACTCTTTAAGGTTGTCCGTTCTCTCTTTACTTAAATTAAATTTCATTTTAACATTTTCAACATTAATAACAGTTTTTTCCAAATGTTTCACCCTGTAAGCATGTTGTAAATTTTATACGTGTAGTATGAATTTATCCTGGTACTTATAAAACAGTGCTAAACCTACAATCATAGCTACTGCAGCTGATATTAATGCAAATATTAGTTGATGAGGATCATACAATTCACCATAAAGAAAAGCACTCCTACAACATTCTATAACTGCAAATATTGGATTATAATCTTGAATAAACCGGAAACTGGCAGGGACAATGTTGGGTGGATAAAATATAGGTGTGGCATACATTAAGAGTGTTAGAAAAACCCCATATAAATGTTCAAGATCCCTGAAGAAAACATTCACAGTGGCCAGTATAAGTCCCACCCCTATGGTAAAAAATAGTAATGCTAAGATAGGTAAACTGGTGAAGATTATGTAAATTGTAAATGGTGCATTGGTAGCGGCCATTACTAAAAATAACACCACCAATGATAATAAGAAGGTTACAAAGTTGGATAATATTGCTGAAAGTGAATAGATATATTTTGGCACGTAAACTGTCTTTAAGATACTTGCACTGCCGCGTATAGATCGCATTGCAGCCATGGTTCCTCCTGAAAAGAATGTAAATATTAATCTACCTGTTAATAAGTAGACAGGATAATTTTCAACTCCAAAACCTTTAAATAAAGTAGAAAATATGATGGTAAGCACGATCATAGTTAAAAGAGGCTCTAAAAAACTCCAGAACACTCCTAAAACTGATTTACGGTATTTGGTTTTTATGTCCCTGCTTACTAACTGGTAAAGTAAAAATTTGTATTTCCTGAAATTATACAGGAATCTGTGCCCAGTAATTTTCTCTGTTGCCATATTTAAATTCCTTTGTAACCATTGCCTATCTGATGATATTCAAAGCCAATTTCTCGGAGCATGTCTTTATTATACTGGTTTCTACCATCGAAAATTATGTTATTACACATTCTTTTACTCATTTCCTCAAAATCTGGACTTCTGAACTCTTTCCACTCTGTTAACAAAAGTAATGAATGTGTATTATCCAATGCATCATATTTGTTTTTTGCATATTTAATGTATGGGTTATCTTTAAAGTAATAGTTTTTAGCAGTTTTCATAGCCTGTGGGTCATAAACTTGTACTTTGGCCCCCAATTCACATAATTTGTTAATAGTGACCACCGAAGGTGCTTCTCGCATATCATCAGTTTCAGGTTTAAATGAAAGACCCCATACTCCAAAGGTGAGACCAGAAATGTCTTTGCCAAATCTATTTAATATTTTATGCACCAAAGAAAGTTTTTGTTTATTATTTAATGCTTCCACTTCTCTTAATATATTAGCATCATACCCATAACAAGTTGCAGTTTTAATTAAAGCTTTGATATCTTTAGGGAAACAACTTCCCCCATAACCACAACCAGCATATAAAAAGTTGTATCCAATGCGTTTATCGCTCCCTATTCCCTTGCGTACATTATTGATATCCGCACCTACTTTCTCACAGATATTGGCCATTTCATTCATAAAAGATATTCGAGTGGCTAACATGGCGTTGGCAGCATATTTAGCCATTTCTGCACTACGCACATCCATGGTAATAAATCTTTCATGATTACTGGTAAATGGAGCGTATAATTCTTTCAAAGTTTCAATTACTTTCTCATTATCCGATCCAATTATTACACGGTCTGGTCGCATGAAATCTTCAACAGCAGATCCTTCTTTTAAGAATTCTGGATTAGAAACTACTTCTATATTAAGTTTCAGGTTCCTTTGTTCTAACTCATCAAAAATAGTTGCTTTAACTTTAGCAGCAGTTCCCACTGGGACTGTGGATTTGTTGACAACGATTAAGTCATGTTTTACTAGTTGTCCTACTTCTTTAGCAACTTCAAGAACATGCTGTAAATTAGCACTTCCATCTTCTCCCATGGGGGTGCCCACAGCAATAAAACAAAGATTTGAGTTATTCAAACTTTCTTTAAGATTAGTGGTAAAAATAAGATCGCCTTTAGACTGATTTTTAAGCACTAATTCTTCCAGTCCGGGTTCATAAATGGGAATAATGCCTTTCTCCAGGGATTCAATTTTGCCCTTTTCAATATCTAACCCATAAACAGTGTTCCCCATCTCTGAAAAACAGGCAGCAGCAACTAAACCAACATAACCTGTTCCTATAATAGTTATTTTCATTTTATCACTGCGAATTTGTAATTCCTTCCAAAATTTATTATGTATATAATCTATAATCTTTTTGTATTTAAGATCTACAAAATTCAGTTCTGTAACCTATGAAAAAGTTGAAAATATCGTTGTTTTATATTTAAATGGAGTATATAACCTCCTAAATAAAAAAACACTATTATTCCCCAGTTTTTTGAGGATTCTACAAATTCTTCAAATAGCTTTAATTCAAAAACGCCCCAGTCCTCTAAAAATAACTCCATTATTTTTAAATTCTTTAGGATTTAGAATTGGTCGAGTGCAAATAAAAATAGTGCTTTTTATCATGTCAGGAGATATTTCTCTGTATGAATCATGATCAGTCATCAAAACTACACTATCACAACCCAAAGCTTTTTGCATTTCAATTGGTTGCGCCCCCATAGAAATAATTGTGTCGTCTGAAACATAAGGATCATGAGCGAAGACTTGAGATCCTTTATCAATTAAATCATGGATAAGGGCTATTGATGGACTTTCCCTTGTATCAGCCACGTTACCTTTGTAAGCAACACCTAATAAAGCAATTTTTGAGTTAGATAATGATTTTCCAATTTTAATCAGTTCATCTTCAATTAATTTCACTACATGGTTAGGCATATGATCATTGATCTCCCTTGCTGTTTTAATTAATTTAGTGGGAGTTCCTCTTTGTTCAGCAATTTCTACTATAAAATATGGATCAATAGAAAGACAATGCCCTCCAACACCGGGACCCGGAGTATGAATATTTACTCTAGGATGAAAATTAGCAGCTTCTATGGCATCGATAACATCTATATTCATTGATTCACAAACCATAGCTAACTCATTAGCAAGAGCAATATTTGTATCTCGATAGGTATTCTCTATTAACTTAACCATCTCGGCAGTTACTAAATTTTTAACAATTATGACATCCCCTACAGTAATCCTCTGATAAATATTGGCTGCTTGTTTTGCACTTTTTTCATTTATCCCACCGATTACACGGGCATTATGTGTCATTTCATATAACGTGTTATTTGGAAGTGCTCTTTCAGGTGTATATGCTACGCCAAAATCTTGAGATACTTTAAGGCCACTTTTCTCTAGAATAGGAATCACAATATTCTCACACGTACAGGGAGGCACTGTACTTTCAATGATGACTAAATCCCCCTCATTTAATCCATGAGAAATGTTTTCACACGCTGAAATAACAGCTGAAAGATCAGAACAGTTATCCTCATTAACAGGAGTCGGAACAACAACCATCATGATGTCAGAATTTTTAGCAGCAGTTATACCATCTTTTGTTGCTGATAAAAAATTTTCAGCCACAACTTCTTGAACTAGTTCATTTAAACCTGGTTCCATAATAGGAGAAATTCCAGAATTAACCTCACGTACCACATCATGATTAATATCCACCCCAATAACCTGAAAACCGTTTTTTGCAAACAATGAAGCCGTAGGAAGCCCTATATGTCCCAAACCAAATAATGCAATTTTTTTCATATTTTAACCAATATCATTTTTATAATTATACTTAGTTTTTTCATAACTATTTAAATTACTATTATCTACTTGTAAATAGAGTCTATCAATTATTTTTTTTCTATTTTAAACAGAATTTTTACAATAAACAAATTTTGAGAAGGTTCAAAGCCTATCAAATACATTTATAAAATTATTAGGCGATTTAACTCTCATAATGATATTCTGACTTCATTATTTACTTTTTATTTAATAAAGTTTATCATAATGTGATTATAATCTCCTTAATGATTGATGTAAAGCCCATGTTTTTGTCCATTAGTTCAGATCGCTGAATAGTTCATTATGTTTTTATATGATCTTATCTCTGGTTGGGTCTGTTTATCTAATAACATTTTCTACTTTGTTAGATGTCGTATTGCAATGAGTCCTTAGAAATAAGGATCATCTTTTCATGTTGTGAAATATGGAATCTCTTGAAAAAGTTTCCACAATTTTATGGTCAAAAATCTTAATAACTTTTAGCTGAGATAATTCAAGTCCAGAAATTTTCAAACTTTTTAAAATATACAAACTTATTGCTTAAAAATATGATTAACATTAAAAAGTTTGTTAAAGAAACGAAATATGGACTAACTTTTTGGCAAAAATTAGAAAATGGAACCAATATACATATAAATCATCCTAAAACCATATATACCCAAGAAATAATAGAAAGAATTAATAAAGTATAAATTAATCGTATGCCCCTGAAATGTATAAATAAATAATTTTTTATGTGTGGTTAACTATGAGTGTAAAAGTTTCTGTTGTTGTGCCCGTTTATAATACTGAGGAATATTTGTCTAAATGTTTAGATAGTCTTATTAAGCAAACTTTAAAAGATATTGAGATTATCTGCGTAAATGATGGGTCTACAGATTCATCTCTTCAGATTTTAAATGATTATAAAATTAAAGATAACAGAATTAAAATTATTAACCAAGATAATTTAGGGCCTAGTGCAGCAAGAAACAGGGGATTATTAGAATGCAAAGGTGAATATATATCTTTTATCGATTCTGATGATTGGATTGAAACAAAAGCTTATGAAAAATTGTATGGATCATCTAAAAAAAATGATTTGGATTTAGTTTTTTTCCCAATATATTCATACGACAATGTTACCAATAGAATAAGTAATGACAACAATTCTTACAATTTAAACATTTTTGATAATGAATTTGATGGGAAAATATTCAATTATAAAGATGTTAAAAATATCCTATTCCATATTGCAGTGGGTCCTGTCAATAAGTTATATCGCAAGAAATTTTTAGATAATAATAAGTTAAAATTTGTTGAAGGCCTATTTTTTGAAGATATAGTCTTTTTTTATGATATGTTTTTAAGGGCAAAGAAATGTTCACTTTTGAGGGATGTTACTTATTTTAGAAGATACCGTGAAGGCTCAACTACTCAATCCCATGATGATAAATATTTTGATTTAATTAAAATTATTGATTTAACTATTGAAGTTTTTAAGAAAACTGGCAATTACAATGAATTTTTTATACCTTTAATGACGTTTATTATTACGCATTTAGATTGGACGTATTCATTAATTAACGAAAAATATAAAAAAACTTATTTTGAAATGATTAAAAAAGAGTTTGAAAATTTAAATATAAAAAATAAAGATTTAGAATCATTACCTCCTATTATTAAAGATAAATATCAGAAATTCACAGATAATTCTTCAATTAAATCTTCAACTGAGCCACTCATTAATTCTGATAAAACATTAGTAGTCGGTTATGCCTTCCCCCCATTTTCTGATACCGCAGCTATTACCTTAGCTAAGCGTGTTTTAAATATGGATGGAGTAATACATCTTGTTCAGAATGACATCAGTGAAATACGTGGAACAGATGAAAGCTTAAATAAAGTATTCGGAAAAAATATTAGCAAAAGATTTATTATTAATGCACCTACGACCTTTTTTAATTGGAATTCAATAAAAATTTTTGTAAATTCAGCGCTAAAAGAAATAAATAAAGATTACTCTGATTATTATAATCAAATATATAGTTTAACAATGTTTCCTGCTTCACATTTTCTGGCCTTTGAATACAAAATTGATAACCCCGAAACACACTGGATTGCTGAATTTTCAGACCCTATGCTATTTGATACTGAAGGAAATGAAAGAATAGGAGTCGAAATTAACAATGAAGAATATTTAAATAGAATAAATAGGTACTTAAAAGAACTTAACTTGCCTTTAGCAAAGAACAGCGTTAGTTTTTTGTGCGAATATTTGCCTTTTATTTTTGCTGATGAAATAATTTTCACCAATAATAATCAAAGGGAATTTATGCTCAACAAGTTTCCTTATAAAGAAATAAAAGATTTGGTAGTAAATAAATCTAAAGTTAAGCCCTATCCAATACTTCCTAAAAATAATTATCATCTGGTTGAAAGTGATTACTCTGTAGACAAATCATATATTAACTTTGCATATTTCGGGGTATTTTATGGAACTCGTAATCTGGAAAGTTTATATTATGCTTTTGAAAATCTTGAGGAACACTTAAAGAAAAAATTTAGGTTCCATATTTTTACACATACAACAAATCTTATTCATGATTTAACAGATCGTTTAAGTGTCGCGGACAATATCATTGTAAATCCTTTCGTTAATTTTTTAGAATTTTTAAACCTATGCACAAAATTTGACTGTTTAATTGTTAATGATGCAGAAGTCAAAAAACAATTATCGATAAATCCATATTTACCTTCAAAAGCAATGGATTATTTAGGTAGTGGAACGGACATCTGGGCACTATGTGAAAAAAATAGTCCTCTCGATGGTTACGAGTTCAAATATAAATCAGATCTCAACGATTATAATTCTTTGAAAAAAACTATGATTCAGATTATGGTTGATAAAACAGATACAGGGAAAATTAACAGCAAAAAACAAGATTACAAAAAAAATAAAAATAAAGATTTATTAGTTAAAGAACTAAGTGAACAAATATCTTTTCTTAAAAAAAGAAACAGAGATTTAAACATCAAAATGTTCGGATACGATTATAAAATTTCAAGTTTAACTAGTGAAATCTCAAATGAACGAAATAAAAATAAAAATAGTGAGGATAATAATCTAGAGAGTCTTAAAAAGTCAATTTCTGAAGTAGCCAACACTAAATCATATAGATTTGCATATTTCTTAAATAGAACTAGGAATAGTTTTATAAAAGGTAATAAAGAGGAAAGAAAAATATATCTAAAATGGATCTATTTGAAGTTATTTAGAAGAAATAACCCCTATAATAAAAGAAACAATCCATTATTTAGCATTGTTGACCGCATTAGTGATAAAAAGTAACTTTTACTAAAAGAACATAGATAAAAAGGGCAGCGAAATTATCAGATGTTGGATAATGTGTGGAAAAAATTTCCATATTTAAAATAATAGTTTTTTATCAAAAATGGGGAACATTAAATTACGCAAAAACAACAATCTAATGGAAAGATTCTCTAAACATATCCAAATAGTTTGCAATAAAAATTTAAAAAGGATACAATTATGAGACAAAATACTATTAACAGCCAAGATTATTGGGATCAAAGATTCAAATCTGGTGACTGGACAAATAATAAAGGCAACAAACAGACTTTGTTTCATTATAACCTCTTGTTAAAAAACATACCCCCCTGGTTAAAAATAGAAATTTCTGATAATAAAATGAGTATATGCGATTTAGGCTGTGGAATGGGAGAAGGAGTTTTTTTACTTAAAAAATATTTCAATAATTCCAAAATTACTGGTGTAGACTTCTCTAATTATGCTATAAAAGAGGCTAAAAAAAAATATTCTAATGTTTCTTTCATTTGTTCTGACATTACAAAAATTGAAAAACATTACGATGTTATAGTATCATCCAATACTTTAGAACATTTTGAAGATCCGAAAAAAGTGTTTAGTGATATTATAAAGTTAGCAGATAAATATTTTATTTTGATTATTCCATTCCAAGAAGAAAACTTATACAGTGAGCATTTTTATTCCTTTGATTATGATTTTTTCCCGCTAAGAATAAACGATCACGAATTAGTACATTATAAAGAGACGGGTAGAGTATTCTATGAACCTAAAAAATATTGGGATGAAGGACAAATTCTAATTGTCTATGCTAATAAGAAAAATATAGACATAAGTAAATTTTCTTTGGCAGAACTTAAAAATAATTATTTTAACGAATTTAAGTTAACAGAAAAAAAATATGAAGATAAAATTTCTTCTCTGAACAAACTCAATAAACAATTTGAAGACTTAAAAAACAAAAACAAAAAACTCGAATCTAATCTTATAAACAGCCAAGCCCAAATCAACGAACTAAAAATAAACAACAAAAAATATGAAGATAAAATTTCTTCTCTGAACAAACTCAATAAACAATTTGAAGACTTAAAAAACAAAAACAAAAAACTCGAATTTGATTTGTTTAATGAGCAAAAAAAAGCTTTACTTTTTAAAGAAATTAGTAAGAAGTACACATCTCAACTTTCATCTCAACAAACAAAAAATAAAATTCTAAAAAAGCAGTATGAGTCGTTACAAAAACAAGATGTTTATTTAAATAAATTAATTAACGCATATAGATCACGTAAAATCGTTAAAAGTTTGGACAGATTTTTAAAAATTTATAAATCTTTCAAATCTAGTTTAAGTGGAATCAAAAAAAAATCTTCAATAAGTGTTAGAAATGTAAATTCTGCATTACACAATAAAATCGTTGAAAATTGTGATAAGCTTTCAAAAGCTCGTTTAAATTTTTCATTCACTAACAAAGAACCAAAAAGACTGAATAATATTAAAGTAGCAGTAATATTAGATAATTTTAGCTATAACAGTTTTAAATATGAGTTTAAGGCAATTCCTATTAACCCATCAAACTGGTTGGAAACCTTTGAAAATGAAAAACCAGATCTTTTTTTATGTGAGTCTGCTTGGGCTGGCAATGATTCTGCATGGGCAGGTCAAATATATTCAAGCATTAATTTTAAAACCCAAAGAACACAAAATTTATTTGATTTACTTGACTATTGTAATGAGAATAACATACCCACTATTTTTTGGAATAAAGAAGATCCTACTCACTATGAAGATAAAGTATGTAATTTTGTAGATACAGCTTCAAAATTTGATCATATTTTCACAACCGCAGAAGAATGTGTGGAAAGATATAAAAAGGATTGTGGTCACCAAAGTGTTCATCTTTTAATGTTCGGAGCACAGCCAAAAATGTTTAACCCTATTGAGAACCAAAAAAGATCTAAGAATATTATTTTTGCTGGTAGTTGGTATGGGGATTTGCATGCTCAAAGAAGTAAAGAAATGATAGAAATTTTTGATAGTATTTTAGAAAATGGATATAACTTGAAAATTTATGATAGATCCTACTATACTCACAATAATGATCCAAATCGGCTTTTTCCAAAAAAATATTCAAAATACATAAATCCACCAGTAAACTTTGGTGAGATTGACAAAGTTTATAAAGAAAGTGAATACGCTTTAAACATTAACACTGAAACCAAATCAAACACCATGTTTGCAAGACGTGTATTTGAACTTATGCTATGTAATACCCTAGTTTTATCAAATTACTCTAAAGGAATGTCAGACTTGTTTGGTGATGATGTAATTATTATTGGGAAAGATGAAATTAATCTAGATAATTCTGAAGAAAAGAGAATTAATAATTTATACAACGTTTTAAAGAACCATACTTACTCAAATAGATTTAAACAATTATTAAATGACATCAATTACGAATATATTGATGATGACAATTCTATTTCTATTTACTATGTTGTCAGTGATCAATCTGAGATTGGAGACATGCTGAAACACTATAATTCAATAACATACAACCCAAAAAGATTAGTATTAATTTTTCCTAGCCCTGTTTCCAATCATCTAATTAAAAAAATAATCCAATCTTGTTCGAATGAAGTTTTAATATATTATTTAAATCATCTCCAAGAGTTAATTTCAAATAAACATAAAAATAATGAGCCATATCAAGAGAATCTTGAAATTAACAACATAATTTCAAACTCCACGTCCTACTTTATTTTCGCAAATACCCAACTTGAACCTGATTTCGTTGAAAAAGGTCTTTTACACTATTCTTATATTGAAAATAAGTTTGGAATTGCTTTGGGAGATAAATTCACATTTAAAAAAGTTAATGATGTTAACAACATTATTTTCCCTATTGAAATGTTTGAGAAAGTTTTCAATAGCATTTTCAGAGATACTCCAAATAAATTTTCAGTTTACACTTGTAAGATTACACCAGGGCGTTTTCTCAATTATAATATATAAAAATTGGCTTTGTAGAAACCCTTATTTTTTTTATTTGAAGTTGAGGTTTTTTGTAGATTTTTTTTGTAAAAAAAAAATTTTTAAGTTTTAAGTTTCGTTTTTCCTGTTTTCACTTGAAATTACAGCTACATATTTTTAAAACAGGTTGCTAAAGTATTTATAATTAGAAAGGGGAATAATATTATTATGATTAGC
>Ga0334901_1001967_pt1 | contig 18881 bp, 15 predicted proteins | sample GraSluR3_MG_3_FD_207216 | JGI IMG/M metagenome (GOLD analysis project Ga0334901, IMG submission 207216) | Sludge microbial communities from methane-producing bioreactor in Wageningen University, Netherlands - Granular Sludge_15_08-R3 | ecosystem: Engineered > Bioreactor > Anaerobic >... | reverse complement strand
TTTTATTATTAATAGAAATCATTCTATATGAACATAGAAAAGCTGTCAAAAATTACCTGGTTACTATTATAAAAATAATTATGATATATTTAATTTTCTCTTAAGGAATCATATATCCTTTAGCAATATTTACACGCAACACTACTATTAAGAACTATTCTGTCTATTTTTTGCTATTTTAGGGTTTCTTTATTAGAAATTCAAATTTGTTACAAAAAATGTTAAATAAATCATAAAAGATTTAATAAATAAAATAATTAACAAGAAAAATAACAAAGATACTTTTTACAAACTTGATTTGAAGCAAGAAGGAAATTTTGAAAAATATTTTTTACAATTCATGTTAACTGAAGATAAATATATTAAGCGCTACATTAAAAAATCTTTAATAGTTTTATATTTCATTTTATAACTGCCTTGAAATAGCATCTTGAATAAAGTTGTAAGTTTTTTTCATTGCATAATCTGGATTTAAATAATGCATTTTTGAACAAATCTCAATAGTTATCGATCCTTGGTATTTATATTTATTAAGCTGCTTTAAATAGACATTTATGGGACTATTCCCTTCTCCCCATGGAAGTTGATCGCTCTCATTTAAGTGAATAAAACCGATCTTCTTACCTAAATAATCAAAATATTCATCAAGAGATTCTAAATTTTTTTCCATATGTGTAGTGTCAACTACAGCATTTAAAATTGGAGAATCAACTTCCTCAAGCATTTTTCGTAAGTCTATTTTATTGCACACTAAATTTGATTCCACAATTTGTATTGGTTCTAGATATAACTGTTTTCCTTTTTCTTCAGCGTAATCTGCTATCTCACGTAAAGAATCTCTTGAGCGCTTCCACGCCTCGTCTTTTGACTCATCGTAAAGACCTGTTCCTGATACTAATTGTATAGAAGGCGCTTCAAGTATAATTGCTGCATTTATACCTCGTTTTAAATATTCTATCGCTTTATTTCTAATCTTTTTATTTTTATCAGCAATATTAAATGGCCATCCTATTACCTTAGGAGTAATATTGCTTATGTGCAAGCCTTTTTCTTTGCATTTTGCAAAAATATTTGAACATTTTGATTCATAATCTTCATCCAAAAGCAAATGTGGGTATCCAGTCCATATATCAATGTTTTTAAAGCCAATTTTATTAACTGAATTTAAAAAATATTCAAATGAAAAAAATTGATAGGAAATATTCATGGCAGCAATTTGTGACATTTCTATCTTTCTCATTGTTAAAGCCCCCTATTTTCATTTTAAGTAATTAGATATATATTCAAAACACATCTTCATATAGTAATGTGGATCCAGTTCGTATTTACGGTTATAAAGCTCAAAGGTAATAGCTCCTTTATAGTTAAAATCATCCAAGATATTAAGATAATCAATAAGTGGTAAGTTTCCCTCACCAGGCACAAAATGACCACCTGGTTTTCCGTCAGCAAAATGCATATGTTTCATATCTTCACCTAAAATAACCATACATTCTCTAAAATTTTCATTTGCTGTTTCTGTTGCACAATTATCAAGCATCGCTTTCAAAAAAGGTTTATTTACTTCATCAAGCATTTTCCTTGTTAGAGGAGTGCTATAAACTGTGTTAGTTGTAAACCATGAAGCCTCTTCAATTACTAAGCAAACATTATTCTTTGATCCAACTTCTGCAAGGGTAATTAAAGATTCCTTAGAACGCTTCCAAGCTTCACTCTTAGGTAAATCATAACTTCCTCTACCACCTAATACTTGTGTATATGGAGCTTCTAATATTGAAGTATATTCTATTGTTTTTCTTAAAATTTCTATACTTTTCTCTCTTAATATCTTGTCTTCAGATGCAATATTTATAGGATAATTACATTGCTCTAAAGTTGAACAACAAACTTGAATTTCTCTATCATCTAATTCTTTTTTTAATCTTCTAATTTCTGCAAAATTAGCATTAAATATATCAAAATGAGGACAAGCCATATAAAATTCAATTAAGTGTATACCTAAATCACTTATTGATTTCATAAAAAAATTTCTGGTATGTTTTATATAATGAAAATTTGAGGCAGCAAACTGTTCAAATTGTAAATTTTTCACTATTTATCTCCCATTCTCCATACAGTTTTACAAGGGTAAACCCTTGTAAAACTGTATATTGGTTCTTTCGTATTACCTTAAATCTTGTACTTTATCATATAATCCTGGGGTATCCCAAAAGTTTTCTGCTTCTAATTGATCTGCCAAAGGAGCCATTTTTTCTATAAAAGCTTCTTTATCAAATTCTACAAAAGTTACTCCTTCATCGATTAATTTTTGTTTATCTTCTTCCCATTTAGTATTAATTGTATTGTTAAAGTATTCAGATGCTTCATCAGCACATTCTTGAACAATTGTCTGTTCTTCAGGAGTTAGGCTATCCCAAGCAGACTTAGAAAGAGTTATGCATTCTAATGGGTAGGCATAATCAACTAATGTAATATAAGGTGCAGACTTATAAAATCCCATTGGATATACATTTTCATAAGTGCACTCACCTGCATCTACAACCCCCTGCATTAATGCATAAGGATACTCAGACCATGCAATAACTGTAGGAACAGCTCCAATTGCTCTAACATTTTTTTCAAAGATTGGGATATTTGGAATTCTAAATTTTACACCTTTCAAATCTTCAGGACTTGTAATTGGTTTTTTTCCGAAAAATAACCTAGGATTCTTTCTAAAATTATAGTTCAAAACATGCATACCCATATCTTCCAATTTCTGTAGGGCTTTTTGCCCTAAGTCTGATTCCAAATACTTAAACAAATGCTCATGGCTTTCGAAGGCAAATGCCATACTCATTATATTAAGATCAGCAGAATAAGAAGCATATGAATCAAAAGCATTTGTTAAACCTTGTTGTAAATCAACCATCATATTCTCAAACATAGAACTTTCATTGCCTAATTGCTCACCGGGGTAATACTCAAAAACTATTTCCCCATTAAGTCTTTCTGTACAAATATCACAAAAATACTGGCCTGCAATTGCCATAGCTTCACCTGGTGTCGCAGCAGCTCCAATCTTGTAAACTTTAGCAGACGATGGATTGAATAAAACGGCTACAAAAAAAATTGACAAAAAACATATTAACACCTTTCTTTTAATTTTCATTTTCTAATTTCTCCTTCCTTTATATTAAATTTTACTTACAAAGCACCCAATAATCTCGGGAGCCATAGTACTGTGTTTGGAAAAAAAGTAATAATCATGAGAACTACAACTAGTGGTATAATAAACCCCAATGTATACCTTAATGATTTATTAAAAGCTACACCTGTAGCTTTGCATGTTACAAAGAGTGAAGGAGCCATCGGTGGAGTAATTAATCCTATTACTAAATTAAAAACTGCTAATACACCAATATGTATATAGCTCAACCCGAGACCGTCAGCCAAACTTAACAGTAATGGAGTCATCATTATTAAAGACTGCATTGAACCTATAAAACAACCCATAAAAAGTAATATCATATTTAAAAGTAACAATACAACAATAGGATTTTCCAAAATTAATAAAGAATTTGATAAATATTTAATAAGTCCACTTGTTACAATCATCCAATTAAACACTAATCCGGTTGAAACCAGCGCCATAACCATGGCTGCTGAAGATAATGTATTTAAAAATGCTCTTTTTAGCATTGTAAGGTTTAATTTTTTATATATAGCTGCCAACAATACACAGTATGCACCGGCAACTACACCACATTCTGTTGGTGTAAATACACCCGATAAAATACCACCAATTAGAATAATAGGACCTCCTAATGCTGGAAATGCCTGTAACGTATAGAACCATCTATCCTTCCAAGAAGATTTAACAAGTGGGGGTGTTTTAATATTAAAACTTTTAACTGCAAAAACTATCCAAATAATCATCGCAAGTCCCATGAGTATGCCTGGTACCAATCCTGCTAAAAACAGGGTTAAAGTTGAAGTTGAAGATAAAAATCCCCAGATAACTAAATTAATACTTGGCGGAATGATTGGTCCAATTGTTGAAGAAGCAGCCGTAATAGCAACTGAAAAATATTCATCATATCCAGAATCACGCATTGCTTTAACCTCTATTGTACCTAATCCTCCTGCATCTGCTAAGGCAGAACCGGACATGCCTGCAAAAATCATACTTGCCAATACATTAGCATGTGCAAGGCCACCAGGGATATGTCCGAGCCATTTTTCAGCAGCTTTAAATATCCTGTCTGTAAGGCCGATTTCGTTCATAAAAATTCCCACAAATAAAAAAGCAGGAACTGCTAACATAGAAAAATCAGCAAAAGAACTTGATATTTTTTGAGCAAACATTACAAAGCTTTCTTGATTAAGAAAAGCATACAACATACTAGATCCAAGCATACTAAATGAAATAGGCACTTCTATGAGTAATAATACTACAAAAACACCAAAGCAAATCCAAACATCAAGACTAAGCAATACTTGAACCTCCTTCATTGTGTTCTTCAATTAATATAGAATCATCATCTGTTGCGATATATACAATTGTTTTAATAGCAGACATAAAAATTAACAACAAACCCATAACAATCATAGGTAATGCGTAATAATAAGCCTTAGTGAATGTTAAACCTCCTAGGGGCATCATTTTACTTTGCATTTTAAAAAGTTTGATTGCCCCTGAAGCAATTATCATTCCAGATAAAAAAACAATTAAATTTATAAGATGATAAATACTTTTATGAATTATTCTGGGACAATATTTCATTGTAAATTCTATTTTTGCATGTTCATTTCTCCAGTATACTATTGAAAATCCCAATGCCATTGACCATATCATTAACGCTATGACCATTTCATCTAATCCATAAATTGGGTTATTAAAAACATACCTCATAAAAACTTGCACAAACAGTATTCCTAAAAAAAGAGATGTAGTAATACCTGCTAACAAATAAATAAAGCATACAAATTTATCAGCATAATAATATATTTTTTTAGCTATCTTAACATTTGTTAAACTTTTTTTAATCATCATTTTTCTTCAAATATTTTCTCATACGAAATTTAGCAGTTTTTGCCACATCTATTTTTTTATAACCATTCTTTTTTGATATTATTACCCCATACAGTTCTTTGGCATTATCTATAGAAACTTTTTCCTCAATCACATCTATTAAAACAGCTTCAGGATTTCTTTCTAATGGGTTTCCATAACCACCAGAACCAGGAGTAAGAATTGCTATCTTGTCACCCTTATTTAAAATAATATTTGTAGTTTTTGAATCAAGCCGAACATTTTTTTTACCTTTTCTCTTTAAAAAATAAACTCCTCCAAGTCCATTTTTCCCTCCTTCAATTCCCCATGGAGGTATTAATTGTCGATCACCTAGCCCAGTAAAAGTTACATTATTAAAACGAGATTCAAATTCCCGCTCTATACCTAATCCACCTCTAAATTTACCTGCTCCACCACTATCTTTCCGTAAAACATATTTTTTTACTAAAATCAAAGGGAATTCTGTTTCTAATGCCTCTATTGGAAGATTTGAAGTGTTGGTCATATGAACTTGTACCCCACTAAGTCCATCTAAATTTTTGGTTGCGCCAGAACCACCTGCAATAGTTTCTAAGTATACATAAAATAATTCATTGTCCATTGGATCATGTCCGCTAAATATTGCTGTAGTGCAACTACTATTACAACCAGCAATTGCCCGTTCTGGCACAGCAGGGGCTAGGGCTCCAAACAAAACATCTGCTACCCTCATAGCCGTATCTATTCGCTCCGCTACAGGGAAGGGATTACTAGCACTTATAATGAGACCTGGTTGGGCAATGACTTTGAATGCCCGATAGATTCCTGCATTAGATGGAATATTTGGATCAATCAGAGCTTTTAATGAATAAAAAACTGTAGCTAGTAATCCATTGAATGTCATATTTATCGGTCCAGGTACTTGTTCATGAGTGCCTGTAAAATCAACAATCATGGAATCACCTTTTATATTTATCTTTACACATATTTTTATAGTCTCTTGGTAGGCGACTCCTGCATCATCCAAATAATCACTAAAATAATACTCTCCATCAGGTAAATTTTTGATTCCTGAACGAAGTCTTTTTTCAGTATAAATTTGCAGTTCATGCATACTATCTACAAGAAAGTTTTTATATTTTTTATATGCCTCAATAATCCTTTTAGCACCAACGTGATTTGCTGCAACTTGTGCTTGAAGATCTCCATAACGTTCTTGAGGTAAGCGGCTATTAGTCATTATAAACTCAATAATATCATTATTTATAGAATTATCCTTACATACTCGCACTAAGGGTATCTTGATGCCTTCCTGAAAAATACTATTCGCATCTCCTGCACAAGAACCAGGTACTTTCCCTCCCACATCACTATGATGTGCACAATTAGCTGCCCAGGCAATTAATTTACTGTGAAAGAAAACCGGAATTGCAACAGTAATATCTGGCAGATGTGTTCCTCCACCATTATATGGATCGTTGCCAATAAACATATCACCAGGTTTAATGTTTTCTAATGAATATTTTTTAATAATTTCCTTTATTATTCCAAGCAAAGAACCTAGGTGCATGGCAACATGCTCAGCCTGAGCAACCATATTCCCTTCGGGGTCAAATATGGCAGTTGATAGGTCTCTTCTTTCCTTCATGTTAGTAGAATAGGCACTTTTAATTATTGATATGCCCATTTCTTCAGCAATAGAAAGTAATAAATTACCTATTATTTCAACTGTTACTGGATCTATGCTTTTTTTCATACCTTAAACCTCATTATAAATTATAAGTCACTTTTAAATTATGAAAACCATCAGTATATGCAGACCAATTTGGCGGAATAATAGATGTAGAATCCATTTGTTCAATAATTGCCGGCCCATTCAAAGTGCATCCAGGTGAAATATAATCCTTTTGATATACCTTAGTTGCCAAATAAGAACTTTTTCCTTCAAACAGAACATCACGAATATCTTTTGGTTCTGGAATATCAATATCTTTATTTACTTTTTCTTCAACTAATTCAGGTTTCATAATAGTTCCCACGGCACTCACTCGATAATTTACCATCTGAATGCGCATATTTTTATTACAATATCCATAAGACTGATTATGTTCAAGATGGAATTTTTCAATCAGTTGCTTTAACATTTTCTTATCTATTTCAGGCTTGATTTCAATGGAAATTTCATAATTCTGTCGTTCATAACGACAATCAATATAACATAAGTATCTTCGATCTATTTTATTAATCTTCTCTTTATCCAACATCAAACTACTTTCATATATTAGTTTACCAAAAATATTCTTCACTATTTGCAGATTAGTTTCATCGGCAATCATGATATTAGAACAGCTCACATCAAATCTAGTATCAGCCATTAAGAGACCCAAGGAACAGAGTGTACCAGGAGAAGCTGGTATCATAACTGTTTTAATACCCATTTCCTGTGCAACTTCACAGGCATGTAATGGCCCGGCACCTCCAAAAGCCATGAGCGTAAAATCTCGTACATCAAATCCTCGTTCAACTGATACTAAACGGATTGCGCGCATCATGTTTGAGTTTACTACTGAAACAATTCCACTGGCAGCTTCACTAAGATCCAAATTAGATTTATCACATATGTATGTTTTTATTGCACCTGCTGATAACTCTGGATCAATTTGCATTCTGCCTCCTAAGATTATTTTTTGGTTTAGTTTTCCTAATACTACATTTGCATCAGTTACAGTTGGCTCTATTCCGCCTTTCATATAGCAAGCCGGCCCTGGATTAGCACCAGCACTTTGAGGTCCAACCTTTAATGCTCCACCATTGTCAATTTTTGCAATTGAACCTCCACCAGCACCAATAGTAACAATATCAATCATTGGAATTCGGGCAGGATACCCTTCGACCAATCGTTCATTTGATATTTGTACTTTATTACCTTCAATTAAACTAACATCGATACTTGTTCCGCCCATATCAAAGGATATAATATTGTTAATCCCACATTGTTTTCCAATATAAGAGGCTCCTACTACACCAGCACTGGGCCCTGAAACTGCTGTTTTTATTGGACAATCTATCGTTTCAGCAATAGAAATAATTGAACCATTAGATTGAGTAACATAGGGGGAAATCTTGATACCAGTTTTCAATATTGAACTATTAAAATTATTAACGTAATTTTTCATTACGGGCCCAAGGTAGGAATTTAATACTGTGGTGCTCATTCTTGAGTATTCTCTAAATTCAGGGACAACTTCATGTGAAATTGAAATGTACACTTCAGGATATTCCTCTAATATAATTTCTTTTATTCGCTTTTCATTAATGGGATTTATATATGAAAATAATGTACAAACTGCAATTGTTTCTACTTTTTGCGCTTTAAGTTCTCTAACTACTTTTCTTACATCATCCTCATTTAATTTATTTTCTATCCTACCATTAAACAAAATACGTTCATCAACCTCATACTTTAGTCCAGGAGGAATTAAGCTCTCAGGTTTTTGCTTTAGAAGATCATATAGTGATGGCCTTTTTTGCCAACCAATCTCCATCAGATCTTTAAATCCTTTTGTTGTTATAAGGCCTAATCGACCACCTTTCTTTTCAATAAGTGCATTCGTTGCTACGGTTGTACCATGTGCTAGATATTTAATTTCATCTGGACGAATATTTAGGTTTTTAAGTAGGTATAAAATTCCGCTTATAATAGATTTTGAAGGATCTTCAGGTGTTGAGCTTTGCTTATAATGAATGAGATTGCCATTATTAGTATCAAATATCGAAAAATCTGTAAATGTTCCACCAACATCTACTCCAATCATATGTCCTGTTTTCATTAAATGTCTCGCAATTCTTTTTTTTATTATAATATTTTTAATTTTTTATTTAACAATAACGGATAATGAAATAGAAAACCTATCTTTTTCTAGTTTCCTTTTTTTACTAAAAATACTTCAATTGGTCTTAAATAATTAAATAATTTATATAATTATTTGTATCTATATCATTATATAACCATATCCTAATTATATAACTATTAATTTATTCATGTCAATTTTTTTAAGGAAATATATTGCACATATTTTTATAATAATATTCAGAATATAATTTTTTGAAATAAGGCTACATTTATAATAATTGAATAAATTTTTTATACATATTTATAGATTTATAATCTGCTTCCTGGGGATTTGTGAAATAGCGTCTATCAGCTATCTCCATTGACAAATAACCTTTATAACCATATTTAGAAATCATCTTAAAATTATGCTCTAAGGGTAAATTACCATCCCCGAAAGCAAGATGTCCACCAGGAGTACCATCTATAACATGTATATGAACTATTTCGCTACCTAATAAATCAAAATAATTTTCCACTTTTTCTTTCAAAATTCCTACTTGGCCAAAATCAAACATTGCTTTTAAGTTGGGTGATTTTATCATATTCAGCATTCTCTTAAGATCTCTGGCAGAATTAATAATATTAGAACTTGCTGGTGAAAGATGTTCAAGTGCAATAATTATTCCTAATTTTTCTGCATATTCTGCAATTCTCGCTATTGAATCCGCAGATCGTTTCCAGGCTTCTTCTTTATTTTGGTCAATGTTGCCATACCCAGGCGTTAAAAGCATCATTTTGCATTCTAATTCTTCAGCATGGTTCAATGTTTTTAAATGATTGTTTATGCTTAATTCTCGCAAATATTTTTCATCTGAAGCAATATTGATTGGATATGTTACTTGTTCTGGTGTTAAACATATTAATTTAAGCCCATGAGACCTTATTTCTTTTTTCATCTTATTCAACATTTCTTGATTAAAATACTCTGCGTAATAATGAGGAGCTGCGCCCCATATTTCAATATTTTTTATCCCTAATTTAGTCATGGAATCCAAAAAGTATTTAAAAGAATGCCTAATATAATGGCAATTCATACCCGAAAGCTGGTTAATTGATAAATTTGACATTTTAGTTCTCCAAATTTTATTATTTATTTAATCTTATGCATTAATGCTTTATTCTTTTTATATAATTCATCATAAATTTTTCTATAAAATTTATATTTTGCATAATTTTTCTGATTAGGGAGAATTCTCTTTTTTACCTTAATTATATCTTCCAGTTCTGAAAAATTTTTAAATCTTCCACCCCCTAATGCTGCCATCAAAGCATCGCCATATGAAGCTCCTATACTTATCTCTGTAATCAATAGAGGCATATTAATTACATCTGCAATTATTTGCATCCAAACATGATTTTTAGCACCACCCCCGACAGCCACAATTTTTTTTATATTTACTCCACATTCCTTAAAAATATCGATATGCTGGTCTATAGAATAGGCTACTGATTCTAAGGCAGATCTGTATAAATGTTTACGCGTATGTTCTAATTTTAGTCCAAAAATTAAACCTTTAGCCTTGGGATCATTAATTGGTGTACGCTCTCCAGCCATATATGGAAGCATAATAAGTCCATTTGATCCTGGTGGAATGCAATCAATACCTTCAATCATAGACTCAAAGGCATTCTTTCCGGATTCCTTTTCCTTAGAAAAGATATCAGCAAATAAATTATCCCTAAACCATCTGGTTAAAGTTCCTGCTGTATTAGTACCTGCCGCAATACTATAGGTTCCTGGAATAGTAAAAATATTCCCCCTAACTCTATCATCCTCAATTAGATGATCCGTACAACAATACATAAATAAGGTTGAACCCAATTGTAACATTAAATCTCCACTCTTTAATACTCCAGCGCTAATTGCTTCAGCAGTTGAATCTCCGGTTCCAGTTAATACTGGTGTTCCTTTTGCAAGTCCCGTCTGTTTAGCAGCATCACCAGAAACATATCCTGCAATATCAGTTACTTTGGCAGTTTTAGCTAATTGATCTGGTCTGCAATATAAGCTGGAATATTCAACATCAACTGATCCATCTTCTTTGTATAATGGACGAAAAGAAGCTCTACTAAGAAATCGGTCAATCACATATTTTCCTGTAAGCTTTGCAACAATATAAGTGGAACCAGTAATAAATTTATAAGCTTTTTCATGAATATCTGGTTCATTATTTCGTAACCATAAAATCTTAGTAGCTATATCTCCAGAACAAATTGGCCTACCAAACAATTCTTGAACTTTTTCATTCCCATAATAATTGGTCAAATACTCTATCTCTTTTTGTGAACGACAATCAATACCATATAGAATAGCCTTTCTTAATGGATTACAATTTTTATCAACAGGCAGACAGTCACTACCTAGAGTGCTGGAACAAATGCATTTTATTTGAGAATTTTTTAAGCTTGCTTTTAGTAATAATGATTTGGAAACTTGACAGAAATCATTCCACCACACAAATTCTGCATCATGTTCATAATATCCCTCTTGGGGTTTCTCAATATCGTGCTTTACTATATGACTAGCAATAATCTCACCATTGTAATTAATAATTACACCTTTTGTTTCAAAAGTACCTATATCAATACCCATATAAAAATTATTTTCATGTATCATTTATCTTTTCCTAAATATATAAAATTTAACAAAATATTAACTTAAGATATCACGAAATTTCTGTACTTTAGCCATAAATTCTTTCACTCTTTGTAAATCAACATTGTTATCAAACTTCCCATCACTTTTAAAATAAGTGCCTACAAATGCACCATCAGCTGTTTTCAACTTTGATACTATATTTTCAGCATTACATCCTGTATTGCAAAAAACTGGGATATTTTTAGATACAGATTTTACTGACATAATAACTTCGGAATCCGTTTCAGAACCAGCACTTTCACCAGAAACACAAAGCCCATCAGGAAAACAGTGAAAAATAATAGATTTTGTAACTTTTACAATATCTCTTTCTCTTATATAGATATCTGATTCCGGATTAACTTTATAGAACATTTTTAGACTTGTAATTCCAAGCTCTATTTTTCTGCGAACACAAGCAGCAACATCTGTATTGATAATGCCACTCTCTCCAATATAAGCTCCAGTAAAAGCACTTCGAACAAAATGTGCTCCTGTAGCTGCAGCTAATTCTATAGATGCCATTGGATTTAACACCACATTTACTCCAAAAGGTACTTTGATTTTTTTCCTAAGTTGTCCAATTATATATCCCATAGCAGCAGTTGTGACATGACTTACTTTCTTTTGATAGGGAAGGCTAAATTCATTTGCAAACAGGATACCATCTACCCCACCGTCCTGCAGATCCTTTAATTCCTTGTTGGCTATATCAATAACTTTCTTTAAATTACCTTCTCTGTCATAAAGAGGATCACCAGGAAGTGCCTGAAGATGTAAAAGTGCAATAACAGGCTTTTCTACTCTAAATATATCCTTTATCCACATATATTTAACCCCCATAAATTTTTATTAGTTAGCTTATTTTTAAAATAATTTTGAAAATAACAATTATTTGTTATATATTGTTATAAAAATAATATATCACAAATATTTTTTCCAAGCAATCAAAACCCTTAGATAATATTATAATATTTTTTATTACTTTATTAGCTTTAAATCGTGTTGTTACTTATCTCAAATGTATTAATTTTAAACATTATGTGCTAAAATACTAACATAACATTCTAAAGAGGTATTAAAAATTGAAATTGACTGCTGACAATTCACTTCCGCTTTATGTAAAATTAACAAATCAACTTCGTAAAGATATTGAAAATGGTAATTATCAAAAAGGTGAAAAAATACCAACAGAACAAGAGTTATGTAAAATTTACAATGTAAGTCGTATTACAGTTCGTAATGCCCTCAAAGCACTTTCTAAAGAACGTCTCCTAGTTCGTTTACAAGGAAAAGGTACTTATGTTGCCAATGAAAAATTTAAGCGTGATATTTCACGATCTTCAAGCTTTACACAAATATGCCTTGAAACAGGTCAAATCCCAGGTGCAAAAGTTGTAAAATGTATTATTGAAGATGCAAACCCTTTAGATATAAAAGAATTAAATCTTAAACCAGATGATAAAGTTATTGCACTTGAAAGAATTAGATATGCAAACAATATTCCAGTTGCCTTTGAAATTTCTCGCTTTCCTGAAAGTTTTTCTTTTTTATTACAAGAAGAGCTTAATAATTCTTCACTAATAAATGTTCTTACAAAAAAACATAATATAATTTTGGGCTATTGTACTAAATGTATTGAATTAGTTTATGCTTCTTATGAATTGTCTCATTATCTAGAAATTAATGAAGGATATCCGCTAATATCAATAATAAGTCTAACATGTGATTCTGAAAACAAACCCATACACCGTTCATTGCAGTATGTAGTAGGGGATAAATTTAAATTCTATATCAATTAGTCAATCTGTCTCTTTTTTGAAGTTGTTATATTTTTGAACTTCTTCAATCTTAAGAATTACTGAGTACTTATTACTCCTATTGATTGAGCGGCTTAATTATATTTTTACTATTGATGGCTGTTATCACTTCATGCCTTATTCATATAAAATATGGTTTTTCCCAAAGCACAAGTTCTTTACCAATTTTTTTATTTAAAGCATTCTGGTAAATTTTATGACTCCAAGATAAATCTTCCATAGGTATTCCACCACTTATGAATATATTTTTTCTATGTCTAAAATTATTTAATAAAGTTTTGTTTTTTATAATATCATATATATTGACAATATCCCTCTTTTTTAATTTTTTTTCTTTTAATAATTTATTTAGGGTTATAGCTGGAATATCATCATAAGAGCTATCTAATGGTTCTATTTTTTTCCTTCCTTTGTTTTCATATACCCACCTGTAATGCATTTTCCAATCATCGATTATTATATTTGAATCTAGGTATAGATTTTCATTTGGCTGGATTCCCCCACTCAATAGAAGGCAAGATTCATTTTTCAAACAATTATTTTTAATAAAGGGGAGGTGTTCTCCAGATGCAGCTACACTTATAACATCACTATTTATTAATGCATTCTCAATACTATCAACTTTATAGACTTTTTCTATAGAATAATTTTCTTTTATATAATTACATAGATTACTTGAATTCTTGTCTACAATATCAAAAATTTTTACTTCTTCGATATTTTTCAAAACTGATAGCAGGCTCATGAAGCAAGTGCGGTTTATTATACCTGCACCAATGATTGTTAAAGTTTTAGAATCTTTCTTTGATAAATATTTTGCTGCTATTCCAGGTACTGCTCCTGTTCTCATAGCGCTGATTAAAGTACCATCCATAATAGATAATGGAGCACCAGTAATGGGATCATTTAAAATAATTAACAATATCGATCTTGGCAATCCTCTTTCTTCTTTATTTTTTCGATTAGAACCATACCATTTTGTACCACAAATATTAAATCGTCCTCCTAAATAGCCGATCATCGCCATAAACCTTCTATCGGGCCCCGATATAGGCATATTTTTGCCTCTAGGCTTATTAGGAAACCATATTCTAATCCCATGATCATGCTCATCTGGTCCACCAGCGATACAATCACCTGAAGCTAATAACTTAAATGATTCCTCTACCGCCCTTATACATTCTTTCATATTTAGAACTCCCGCTTTTATTGTATCCTCTTGAGATAAAAATAATACCCTTAAACTGCTATCCTCTTTCATATTCAGCCCTTTCAATAATTATAAATATTAAATACAATAATCATCTTAAATAATATTACTCTATTTAAACCTCTAATAAATTCTTGACATTTTTTTATTTTATCAAATTATAATTAAGTATACATTGTTTTTAGAAAAAATATCATTAAAAAACACCAATTAAGGTTTTGCTAAATATACTTCGGGGCAATCTTGTTTCTTAGAAAAAAATATGCCAAACCGGTTAAAAAAGTAACAATTGCTCCGAATCCAAAGATAGAACCCATTCCTGCAAAATCGGCAATTGCACCCAATGAGACTGCGCCTATTGCTTGTCCTAAATCAATTGACATAAAAAAGGTCGAATTAGCCAAACCACGGTTCTGCTTGCTGGCTGATAAAACAGCCAGAGTATTAAGCTGTGGCTGTACTACTCCCAACCCCAAACCATAGCAAGCACCAGCAACAATAAGATTAGTTAAACCATTACAGGCAAATAACCATATAAAATTGATACTGATTAATGTGATTCCTGTTATTAATACAGTAGAAGTCCCAAATCTTTGAGATATTTTCCCTATATATAGTCGGGATATTAAAATCATAATTGCTGATACTGTAAAATACATTCCAGGATTGTCGATACCTCGCTCTGCAGCATAAGGAACTAAAAATGCATTTATTCCACTAGTTGTAAAAGCAACAAACAGCATAAACAGTGCTGGTTTTAAAGCATCACCATTTACAACTTTTGATAATAGAAAATCAACTGTTGAATTTTTTGTAGGTAAAGGGGCTTCATCATAAACGTATAAATTTGATTTTTCTTCAACATTAATAGCCTTATTTTCTTTTTTATCAGTTTTAATTATAAACCTGAATAGTAACATTATTATAGAAAATATAAAAACAATTAAGAATGTAATTTGGAAACCAAATATATTTTTTAGCACTATTGCAAAAACAGGAGAAAATGATTTGGTTATAATTGCCGTTAAACCCATATAGCCAATACCTTCAGACATTCTTTTTTCCGGAATGATATTGGTTGCCATGGTCATCAATGCCGTACTATTAAAACTAAATCCAAATCCCTGTATAGCTCTCATTATAAATATAACCCAAATTGAAATATCAAACAGATAAAATCCTGTGGCAAAACAGTACGCGATTGAACCAATTAGCATAGTAATATAAGTTCCTTTTTTATCAACAAGTCTTCCAGAAGCAGGCCTGAATAAAGTAGCAGTTAACATATAAAAAGTTATCATCAGCCCGGCTATAGAAGTCGAAAACCCTAATTCTAAAACATATAAAGGCAATAAAGTTACCTGCATACCATTACATATTTTTAGACAAAGGTCAGCAAATATTATATTTACAAATTCAATGCTAAATATTTTTTCTTGTTTGGGTATCTGATTCTTTACCAATAATTACCTCTGATAATTCTCCTGTCTTGTTTTAATTCTTCGACAAACCAATAGAATTAGAATCGATCCATTATTTGAACTAATTTCGAGTAGTGTTTATGCTTTGATTCAAATTAGTTTAAAAAAATTGGTCATGCATGTTGCTTTTCCTATAGAACGTATTTGATAAAACATATTCTAAATAGGAAGGAGAACAGCACACATGACCAAAGATGAATATATTGTCAGTTATAAGTATAGTGTACTGCAACATGTACATAAAAACAACAATATTACTGATATATATAGATTGTGTAACATATCCAGAACCCCATACAATAGTGTTACGAGGTCTAAAAAGTTTGTTTATCTGGGTCTGGGATTAAGGGGATAAAGAACGTTCCAAACACAACATGCCCAATCAGGTCAAGCCGGACTATAAGGCAATCGTTTAAGTGCAGGATTATCCAACTTATAAGGTTAAAAGAGTCTCTAATAATATTAAAAAGAAAGTCAATAAATTTATTTAGTGCAATCTTTAATAAACATATGGATTAATATTACAAAAATTTTTGGTTGGTTTTATACTCCTGGTAATTGGAAAGGATTAGCAGGATCCTGAATATTGGTAAAATTAATCATATAATATCTGCAAGTAAGAATTAGAGTGTGTGCGATATGAGACTATAATTCTATTTCTATATGAATTTTATATGAATTATTTTTATCTGCTTTTTTTACTAAAAATTGATAAACTTTCTTACTACAGATTTAGATATTATAAGAATTTGGTGGCTTTAATAATTATTTAAAGATGGATTGTGGGGTACTGACAATATTTATAAAGGTACGGCGTTATATGCTTTTAATATTTTCAAAATTTTTAACAAGCCGCACCTTTATCATATTTCACGTTAGTTTCTTGGATTCTTCATTAAAATACCTTATTTCAATTTTAAGTGTTCGAGAATTTTCCTGCTAATCTCTTTCGAAATATATTCCTGGGCTTCTATTGTTCCGGCACCTATATGTGGAGTAACAATGAAATTATCAAATTTGAAAAGCTTTGAATTACCCGGAGGCTCTTTTTCCATTACATCAACCCCTACACCAGCAACTTTTCCATTTTCTAGTGCGTTATACAGGCTTTCTTCATCAACAATCGGTCCTCTACCAAAATTAAATAGATATACTCCTTCTTTCATCTTTTCAATTTGTTCACTGGAAATCATATGAAATGTCTGTTTTGTTAAAGGAGCATGAATAGATATAACATCAGATCTGGATAACAGCATGTCTAAGTCTACTAATTCAATATTCATCGATTTTGCTTTTTCTGTTGTAATATATGGATCGAATGCAATCACTTTCATATCAAATGCCCGGGCAAATTTTGCCAATCTTGAACCAATCTTCCCAATAGCTATAATGCCTAATGTTTTGTCCTTTAATTCATGTCCAACATAAACGGTCTTATCCCAACGGTATTTTTCTTTCACTGATTTTACAGCAGGATACACTCTTCTTATAACATTCAAGATTAAAGTCATTGCTAATTCTGCAACAGAATTAAAGCTGCCATCAGGGACATTATAAACAGCAATACCTTTTTCTTTACAGTAGTCTGAATCAATATGGTCTATACCAATTCCAGCCATTGCAATAACCTTTAACCTATCTCCCAATTCAAGCAATTCCCTATCATATTTCAACTCTGATCTGACAATTAGTGCATCATAATTACTGATAATTTTTTTTAAATCCTCCCTTTTAATATTAAATCTACAATCGACCTCCATATATTGTTTAAGTATTTCTATCCCTGTCTCACAAATTTCTTCAGTTATTACTACCTTCATTATTAATAACTCCTTATCATTATTTTATTAAAAAAAGATTGTATTTACTTTTTTTAGTGTCTCTAAATATTTAATAAATACTTTTATAATCATACAAACTTGCTTATTTATATTATTATAATTTCTAATATGATATGTATAATGTAATTAGTTATAGTCTTATAATACCGAAAGAAATTACAGTATGCAAGATTATCTATACTAAGAAATCACAATAAATATACCCTATTACCTTTGGCAAAAGGATAATTTTATAGAGGTTTCATCTGATAAACTCGACATAATCATGGACATATAGGTCAAATGCTCTATCAGGGTAGCGATATTCTACTATTTAGTGTCTTTTGTCAACTGGATAACAGTGATTGTTATTGGTTTTCTATGCTCTTATATTTCCTGAGAAATTCAATAGCTATATCTTCATCAAGGGGTTTGCTGATTAGATAACCCTGTATCTTATCACAGCCGTGTCTTTGCAGGTATTGCTTCTGTTTTTCAAGCTCCACACCTTCTGCGATTACATAATGACCTAAATTATGAGCCATGGAGATAATATCATCAGTAATTGTCTTCTCAGGCTCAAGGTACATCAATTTATCAATAAATGATTGATCAATTTTAAGGCAGTTGATATTTAACTCCCTTTCCCTTGCAAGGGAAGAATACCCTGTACCAAAATCATCAATAGCAATAATGAATCCGGCTTTTTTCAACCTGCCCAGAATGCGGTTTATTTTCTCATAGTCTGATTCAAATACCGACTCAGTAATCTCGATACCTATATTGGAAGGAATTATTCGCATTTTACTAATCATCTTAAATAACTTTTCGCAAAAATCTTTTTTTAACAGCTGAATGATTGAAAAGTTGATTGAAATTTTCACATTGGCATATCCATGTTCCTTTAACTTGTTCAGAAAAGAAAAAGACTGGAGGATAACTTTGTCTCCAATCGGAATAATAAGTTTTGACTCCTCGGCTA
>Ga0334901_1001961_pt1 | contig 18921 bp, 14 predicted proteins | sample GraSluR3_MG_3_FD_207216 | JGI IMG/M metagenome (GOLD analysis project Ga0334901, IMG submission 207216) | Sludge microbial communities from methane-producing bioreactor in Wageningen University, Netherlands - Granular Sludge_15_08-R3 | ecosystem: Engineered > Bioreactor > Anaerobic >... | reverse complement strand
ATAAAACGAAAGATATCTACTGATGTACTACAATTGTTGAGATATTATGGCTACATGATTGCCTATTAATTGCCTTTAGGATAATTAGTTATTAGCAATTCTTATTGTTTTTGCTGCGGAACTCAGGTAACGTGGCTTACCCGCAACTGTCAATGAAAACTCCCAGTCTGCACTGTTATGATTTGAAGAGTTAAAGAATTTCTCCCTTGTCAGAACCAAGTCTTTTAGCTATGATGCTGATGTCAGTGCGACTGTCGTATAACGGCTATTACCCGAGCTTCCCAAGCTCGTGACGAGGGTTCGACTCCCTTCAGTCGCTTACTTATCAATCACAAACCTAGAATTAATTTCTCTTTAACAGTTTTTACATGGTGATGTAATTTACCAAATTCACGCAGGTTATTTTTACTGTGCAATCGGTTTGAGATTAAGCTTGTACTCACGTGTTATTTGTAGATTGAACGTACACTTGTAGAACCCTAGGCTACGAAGGTGACTTAAAAAACTGAACTGTGATTTGAGAAAAACATTTTTACTAAAAGTCATTTTTACAACAAAATTTGGAATTTGCTGTAAACCTGATCAATTTTTGATATTTATAATAATGCCTCAACAAGAAAATTAATGCTATTGTTTGTCTTGATAGCAATTAATGTACTCTAATAAATTAGTAATTTATGAATATTATTATTGCATGAATTATTCTCTAGTTCACATAGTTATCCTTAAGCAACTTTAACACTATTTTTTTTAGCATGTTGATTGTATAATTATGCGGTATATTACATAATACTATAATATACTTTTATGGATTTATCTCAAAGCTCTAACATGGTGAGAGAGAGTCAGTAAAAGAAAAATAAAAAAAAGGAGATGCGTACATGAAGAAAGCTCTGTATGTAGGGTTAATGGTTCTAGCAATTGCTCTTGTCATGGTTTCTTGTGGAAAAAAAGAAGCTGAAACGGCTACTGCTCCAGCAACCACCGAGCAAACAACTGCTGCTCAACCAGCGGCAACAGCTGCAAAACCAGCACCTGTTGTTAGTACTGAGGATTCAAAGAAGGGTGGAGTACTCGTCTTTGGACGTTCTGGAGATTCTGTTAGCTTGGATCCAGGACGTGAGACTGACGGTGAGTCATTCTATGCAAGTACAGCAGTATTTGACACACTTGTAGAATTCGTACCTGGCGAGACGGCTGTACAGCCTGCCTTGGCAACAAGTTGGGAGATTTCTGATGATGGATTAGAATATACCTTCCACCTGCGCGAAGGGGTTAAGTTCCATGATGGAACTCCTTTCAATGCAGATGCGGTAGTTTTCTCGTTTGAACGTCAGTTCAAGGAAGATCATCCCTATTACAATCTAGGGCCTTGGAAGTATTGGGGTTACATGGACATGAACAACATTGTAAAAGACGTTGTCGCTGTTGATGACTATACCGTTAAGTTCCATCTTAAGAAAGTTGAAGCTCCTTTCATTGCTAACTTAGCTATGGATTTTGCTTCAATCGTTTCACCAACAGCTGTTGAAAAGTTGGGTGAAGAGTTCAAAAACAATCCAGTGGGAACCGGAGCGTTCACATTTGTTTCCTGGACAAAAGATTCTGAGATTGTGTTCAATAGAAATGCAGATTATTGGGGTGACACTGTCTATCTCGACAGACTTATCCTCAAAGTTATTCCCGATGCAACAGCACGTTGGCTTGCTCTTCAGAAAGGTGAAGTTGATCTCATTGACTTCCCCTCTAATGATGACATTCCTGCAATGCGAAAAACCGATGGGATTCAACTTATTCAGCAGGCTGGTTTGAACGTTGGGTATCTTGCTCTTAACACGCAAAAGAAGCCTTTTGATAACAAACTTGTTCGTCAAGCTATGAACTATGCTATTGATCAGAAAGAGATTGTAGCTGGAGTTTATGGTGAGGCCGGTCAGGTAGCTAAGAATCCTCTTCCACCAACCATGTGGTCATATAATGACGACATTGAGGACTATGGATATAATCCCGAAAAGGCTAAAGAATTGCTTGCTCAGGCTGGTTATCCTAATGGGTTTGAGATGGAACTTTGGGCAATGCCTGTTGCTCGTCCTTACAACCCGGATGCTCGCAAGATTGCAGAAATCATGCAGGCTCAGTTATTAAAAGTTGGTATTAAAGCAGAAATAGTTTCTTACGAATGGGGCACCTACCTCGACAAGACCGATATGGGTGAACACCAGTCTGCAATGCTTGGTTGGACCGGTGATAACGGTGACCCAGACAACTTCTTGTGGGTACTGCTTTCAGCTCCAGCTGCTGAATTACCAGCAGGTAACATTGCTCTTTGGAAGAATGCAGAATTCACAGATCTTGCAGCAAAGGCAAAAATCACCACAGACCAGGCTGAGAGAGAAAAATTGTATCGTGAAGCTCAGGTAGTTTTCCATGAAGAGGCTCCTTGGGTTCCTATTGCTCACTCTGTTGTGACCGTTCCTGCTCAGGATTATGTGAAGGACTTTGTGCTCTATCCTACTGGCAAGCGTGTATTCAAGCATGTTTGGTTAGAGAATTAGATTTCTTCTTAACGTTGAATTACTATATAATCACCCCCATTCACGGGGGTGATTGTCTGATGTTTTGTTAACTCCGAGGATTATATGATCAAACATATTCTTAAGCGATTAGCCCTGTTGATTCCAACTCTGTTTGGTGTCATTACCCTCGTTTTTCTTATGATAGCCCTTGCTCCAGGAGATCCTGCACGGATTATGTTGGGTGAACGGGCCAATGCCGAACAAGTGGCACAACTTCGTGCTGAGCTCGGATTGGATAAACCATTGATCCAACAATATGGCATATATTTAGGGCGTGTTGTTCGTTTAGATTTAGGGAAATCGATAGCTTCTGGACAAAAGATAGCAAGTGAAATTGCTGACCGCTTTCCAGCAACTATCGAATTGGCTTGGTACGCCATGATATTTGCCACAGTTTTGGGGGTGCTGCTGGGGGTCACCTCAGCAATCAAGCGAAATACCTGGGTCGATTACGGCACCATGGGAGGGGCCTTAGTGGGTGTGTCCATGCCTGTATTCTGGCTCGGGCTTGTCCTTATTATGGTCTTCTCTGTTTGGTTGGATTTACTGCCTACGGGTGGCCGTATGAATATCCGTTACTATTTTACACCTATAACCAATTTCTATGTTATCGATGGAATCATTATGTGGTTCAGAGAGGGGACTCCAAAGTATCTCGTATCGGCAATACAGCACTTGGTGCTTCCGACTATTGCTCTTGGTACTATTCCACTTGCAATCATTGCACGTACGACCAGAAGCAGTATGCTTGAGGTACTCCAGCAGGATTACATCAAGACGGCTCGCTCTGCGGGAATCAAGGAGAAACGTGTAATCTACAGATATGCACTGCGAAATGCACTCTTACCGGTTATCACCGTTATAGGTCTACAGTTTGGACTGCTTCTTTCAGGTGCAATTCTTACCGAGACAGTATTTTCTTGGCCAGGCATTGGTCGTTGGATATACATAGCCATTGGAGCTAGAGACTTTCCTGCTGTGCAGGGTGGAATAATATTCATTTCCACGTTCTTCGTGCTTATCAACCTTGCTGTGGATATTCTCTACTCAGTGGTGAATCCAAAAATCAGATTACAGTGAGCGACAGGGGTATAATATGAAAACAACTGAAGTATTGGACAAACCAAGAATCAAAGAACCCACTCCGCTCCAGGAGACTTGGTACCATCTTAAAAAGAACAGGGGAGCCATGATTGGTCTTGGGATTATCTCAGTATTTATTCTCATGGCAATTTTTGCTCCGCTTCTCGCTCCGAGAGATCCTCTAGCTCAGGAAGTCTCGGAACGAATGACTCCCATGTTCACCAACGGATATGCATTTGGTAGCGATGACCTAGGTCGTGACATGCTTTCCCGTCTCATATACGGTGCTCGAATTTCCATGACCATCGGCGTAGTCTCTGTAGGAATATCATTATTCTTTGGGATAATCATAGGAGTAACATCCGCCTATTACGGTGGAGTATACGATAGGATTGTCATGAGACTTATAGACATTATGCTCGCGTTTCCCTATATATTACTCACTATTGTTATCGTATCAATTTTGGGGCCATCGTTAACGAATGCTATGGTTGCAATAGGGATTTCTCAAGTTCCGCGGTATGCACGTGTAGTGAGAGCCTCGGTGCTGGCGGAAAAAGAGAATGATTATGTACTTGCTGAAAAAGCGCTTGGAGCAGGTAACTTTGAATTAATGTTTCTTACCATTTTACCGAACTGCCTTTCTCCAACAATTGTTCAAGCAACATTAGGTGTCGGTGAAGCAATACTGAACTCAGCAGGTCTCTCATTCCTTGGATTGGGAGCACAACCCCCAACTCCAGAATGGGGGCTTATGATTGCCAGTTCCAAACAATTTTTAACAAATGCATGGTGGATTGTCACCCTGCCAGGTATTGCCATTCTGTTAGCAGTACTTGGATTTAATCTTTTTGGAGACGGCTTACGTGACATTCTCGATCCAAAGATGCGAAACTAGAAGGAACTAACTGTATATGGCAGATAAAAACGATCTATTGTTATCCATAGAAAATCTCAACTTTTCGTTCGATACCCAGCGTGGTGTAGTAAATGCAGTGCGAGATCTTTCCATTACCATTCGGAAGGGAGAAACGCTTACTCTGGTAGGAGAGTCAGGTTGTGGGAAATCTGTTACTGCCCATTCAATCAATCAGCTGAATCCAATGCCTCCGGGGCGAGTTGACAGTGGCTCAATACTGTTCAGAGGTAGAGATCTCCTAAAATTGAAAAAAGGAGAGATTGAGAAACTCCGTGGCACACAGATTTCTATGATATTCCAGGAGCCTATGACGGCTCTGAATCCAGTATTCACCGTCGGTTCGCAGATTGCAGATGTCTTCATGACTCATCAGAACGTCTCTAAAGATGAGGCAATGAAACGGGCGATTGACCTGTTCAAGTTGGTAAAGATTCCAGCACCTGAACGAAGGATTCATGCATATCCTCATCAGCTTTCCGGTGGTATGCGTCAAAGAGCTATGATTGCTATGGCTCTTGCATCTCCAGAACCAGGACTCATGATTGCTGACGAACCTACGACGGCATTGGACGTAACAATTCAGGCTCAAATACTGGATTTGCTTAATGATCTTAAAAAGCAGATAGAAATGTCGATTCTTCTCATTACTCACGATATGGGAGTCGTCGCTGAAATGGCCGACAGAGTAGTAGTTATGTATGCCGGTAGGAAGGTTGAAGAAGCTGACGTATTTGCAATTTTTGAAGAGCCAAAACACCCATATACACTTGGGTTATTGAACTCTCTTCCATCCAATACAAAGTATAAGGGTGCGAGAAGGTTGGAGGCGATCACGGGAACAGTTCCGGATATGCGAACCATCGGAGAAGGTTGTCCCTTTGAGAATCGTTGCACCTTCGCATCTGAGATTTGTGGTAGAGAATTTCCGACTGAAACAGTTCTGAACGAATTACATTCAGTGTGGTGTCACAATTACCAAAAGGTACAGGAGGGTTGATGCCGATGAGTGCTTCCAAAATAATTGAAGTTACAGACTTAAAAAAATATTTCACAATCAAGAGCGAAGGAGCTAACGAGTCGAAAGTTCTATTAAAAGCAGTTGATGGTGTCTCCCTGGACGTATTTGAGGGCGAAATTCTTGGTGTTGTTGGTGAATCAGGGTGTGGAAAGTCAACACTCGGGAAAACTATCATGCGCCTGCACGATAAAACTGATGGGCAAGTGTTGTACCGAGGGAAAGACCTGTTTGCAAAAGATCCCGAAGCCATGAAGGCTATGACCCTCAAGATGCAGATGGTTTTTCAAGATCCCTATTCATCACTGAATCCAAGAAAAAAAGTTTCTAAAATTATCGGGCAGCCACTCGATATTCACAATATAGGCACTCCTGAAGAGCGTATTGATCGAGTTGCCCAGCTCATGGATGAGGTAGGTTTAAATCCTCGATTCCGGTTACGGTACCCACACCAATTTTCGGGCGGTCAAAGGCAGCGTATTGGTATTGCTCGTGCGTTAGCATTAAATCCTGAGTTTATTGTGTGCGATGAAGCTGTTTCAGCTCTGGATGTCTCCGTACAAGCACAGATACTTAATTTGTTGCTCGATCTTCAGGAAAAGTATGGTTTTACGTACTTGTTCATTGCACATGACCTAGCCGTTGTTGAGTTTATTGCAACACGAATTCTGGTTATGTATTTGGGGCGGATTGTTGAAATTGCAGACAAACAGGAATTGGTTGGCAATCATGTACATCCCTATACTCAGGCACTATTCGAAGCCTTTCCTGCGACCGATCCTCGAGCTCGAGTAGGAAAGAAGAGAATTGTCATGGGCGATGTTCCCTCACCGATTAATCCTCCAACCGGGTGCCATTTCCATCCACGATGTCCCTATGCTGTAGATAAATGTCGTCAACAGTATCCGCCGTTGAAGGAGATTTCACCTGGGCACTCCGCTGCATGCTGGGTAGTACAAAACGATATATAAGTAGGGTTATTTCTATTATATTGCATAAAGCCGGCTAGTGAACTGACCGCAGTTCATTATATAGTCGGTTTTTTTGTGAGTAAATTCTTTCCTGCCCATGCAATTGCCCACGCCCCTGTCGGTGCTGTGAGCACAATGCTCATAACCGCTACTGCTAAAATTATCTCTCCCGGAGCTGTTTCCATGCCACGTGCCTGCATTGCCAGTAATGGTGCCGAACCAATAGCAGCTTGTACAGTGGCTTTAGGGAGATAGGCAATCACCACAAATAGACGTTCTTTCCATGAAAGAGGTGAGCCGAGTGTACAGAGAAGTGAGCCGATGGATCTAAAGAACAAGCCAACGAGGATTAAAGCGGCTCCTCTGAGACCTGCTTGAGCTGCTGCTTGAAGGTTAACCTGAGCTCCTACCATAGCAAACAGAATGATCTCTGCGAATACCCAGATTTTCCCAAGCTTAAGTGAAATCTCATGAGCCATTCGTTCCCTTCGTTCAAGGATGATATAACCGATTGCCATCACTGCGAGTAGTGCAGCAAAGGGTATATGCTTCGTTTCCAACATATCCCCTAGATGTACCAGCACAATCGATACACCAATAATGGAGAGCGCCCGTTTTGTAGCCCTTGGGTTGAAACGATCAAATATGGTATAGAGAACAATACCGGCAATTATGCCAACACCGATTCCCCCTACGATAGCTAACGGAATTCCCAATATCTGCCAACCCATAGTAATTTGGGAACCTGTGTAGATACCAATAAGTACGCTGTATGCAACGATTACCACCACATCATCTATACTGGCAGCAGCAAGTATCAATGTTGGAATTCCTTTATTTGTTCCTCGACCTTCATGCATAAAGCGAACCATCATTGGGACAACCACGGCAGGAGATACTGCACCTAAAATACACCCGAGGAGTGCAGACTCCATTCGAGACAATCCAAGAAAGAGTGGTCCTAGTAAAGTGATTGCTGCGACTTCAAAAAGTGCTGGCAGGAATGCAAGAAGCAGTGCTTGTGTGCCGACTTTCTTTAAACTTTCTTTAGATAATTCAAATCCTGCCCTTAAGAGAATGACAATGAGTGAAATCATGCGAAGGTCGGCACCAATTTGGAGAACTTCTGGATGAATAATTCCCAATACAGACGGGCCAAGAAGTATTCCCACACCGAGCATTCCAATAAGTCCTGGGATACCGATCTTTCTGAACAGCCAATCGACTATTAAACAGAGGATGATGATTTCAGCTAGATTAATTGCCATACTGCCTCCTGTTGCACATACTATCCAAAAAAACACTCTCAATGAGTGAGCATTTTTCTCCAAAGAGTTTGTACTATACAGGAGTTATTAGTGGAGTAAATCCACGGTTGTATCCATCACGGATAGTGGCGAACCCCATCGCCAAGGATATCCTACAGATTCGTTGCATAATGGTCAATCGACGAATCTACTAATTTCGTAGTATCTTGAAGTAAGAGGTTCTCTATGGCAAACGAGCTATTCAATTCAATCGCACAGGTATATGGATGGTTTCATCGGTATCAAATGAAGCGTTTTTCAGAAATTCTCGATGCTCAAGCTGAAGCTATTGATTTAGCTTCTATGAAAACAGTGTGTGATGTAGGATGTGGAACAGGTGCTCTCTGTGCTGTATTAGCAAATCGTGGTTTAGTTGTTACGGGGGTTGATCCTGCTGAGAAGATGTTAGCTGTCGCTCGCACTAAAGTTCCCTACAACCAAGTTTTATTTATTGCTGGGGATGCTATTACCGGATTACCGTTTGCCGACTCCAGTTTTGATCTTGTTTTTACCAGTTATGTTGCACATGGGATGCCAGAGGTTTCTCGCAAGCAGTTATATAGGGAGCTCATGCGTATAGCAAAACGGATAGTTATTGTGCATGACTATAATGAAAAGCGAGCTGTAATGACGACTATCATTGAATGGTTGGAAAAGGGAGACTATTTTGGTTTCATTAAACGGCCAAAAGCAGAGATGGAAGAACTCTTTCCGAGTATAACCACGATTGAGGTTGGGAAACGAGCTGCGTGGTATGTATGTCGTTGTGAAACTACATGACAAGACTTCCGAGCATAGCTAGGAAAAAAGCACTACAGTACATGAGAAAGATACGAGAAACACTTGCCATTGACGGTCCTTTTGTCTCAAGAGAGAACCCCCGAATCTTCATCTGTCGATAAGTTCTCCATGCAGGTATAAACGCAACAATCATGCAAGGGATGGTTGCTAGAGGAACGAGATTGAATATCGCGTAGAGGATGGGGAGAAAGAATGAAATAATCACCATGAATCGCATGAGCAGGTGATTGCTTTCCTTGCTCAGTACAATCGAAAGGGTCCTTCTTCCAGCAATGGTATCTGCTTTACGATCACATGTATTATTCACCGTGAGAATCATACCAATGAGAATAAGATGGGGTAGGGAAACTAGTATGCTTCTCTGTACATCGATGGAGAGTGCTTGTACGTAATAACTAATACCGAATAAGACGGTGCCTAAAAAGCCACCAGCGAACAATTCTCCAAAAGGCGTTCGTGATATGGGCAACGGCCCGCCAGTATAGAGAAACCCAACTATCATGCATATACCACCCACTACAACCAACCAGAAGCTAGTCCACCAAGCAAGAAGTAACCCCAGTACTCCCGCTGATGTAAAGAGGGCCAAAGAAATGTACAAAGCCAATCTTGGATCAACCCCTTCGTGAACAAGAACTTTATCGCGTTCAAAGTTTAGCTCTGCTTTATCAGTTCCACTGATATAGTCAAAATAACTATTAAATCCAGTAGTTCCCATATCTACAAAAAGAACTGCAAAAAGCATAACGATGAAGCGATTCCAAGACCAGGTTCCTGTTATTACTGCTGCATAGATACTTCCACTGAGAAATGTACCCATGCTGATTACCTTTGTACGAATTTCTACGATTCGGTTGAATTGCTTAATAGTCATGGTAGCACTATAGCGGAAGATTCATAGTTTGCGAACTACTGAATTCAAAAAGCCCGATTGCCAGACAATGTGAGTATCGGATAATTTTCTTTAGGTTTCATGCTAATTGAAGACCGCCACATCTCTATTGTGTGACGGTCTCTTTCATATCGTGCATCTCTTACTAGAAATACCATCGTAGTGAGATGTATCCCAAGGTGTTTGTCTGGTAGTGCCCAAAGGTTCCATTTTCATCTCCAACAAACAATTCTAAACCACCTTCTACTATTACTCCGTCTTCTACAGACCAAGCAAGAGAAGGTCGAATGAGAGCATTTAATGGATCAAGCTCTACATAAGCGAACAGTTTTGCAGTAAGCCTGTCATCTACATAGGTATCCTGCATACGGAACGTCATTGTATGACTTACCTCTTTAAGCTTTCTCCCCTGATCGATCATCCCGTCAGTATAGTCGTGGATGTAGGAGAGAATATATTGCCCTGACATCTCTATTCCCCAGAGGCTCCAATCGAGTCCTACCAAGGTTTGAACCTGGTGATGATTCTCAACAGTTGCTGGTGAAGGCGAAGGGAACTGCACAATAGTAAAGGGTTTATCTATGTAAGCAGCCGCTTCACCACGAAGAACCATATTCCCGAGCGTGGTACTAAAACTTCCCCCTGCTACTGCATATCTTCCATAAGCCTGGTGTATCTCATCAATGATTACATTCGGTGGTGTTCCACTTGGCACAATGCTTGTCACATACGGTTCGTCTGTCCAAGCGTATCCACCCATGAGTTCCCAGCTGATTTTTGATCCGAAATAACGAACCTTTCCGAATACTTCACTATTTTCCAGATTAAGTGAAGGAAGTGTGATAGGTTGTAAAGCTCCAGGATCTATGGTCACAGAGTCGTTAAGCGACATTTCCCGCATCCATGGAGAGGCCATGCTCGGCATGGAGGATGGTACGAATTGGGGAATCCAAATACCCTCAAAGGTATACTGCCCAGCGTAATAATCTGCCTTTACTGCAGGGATTCCTTTTCGGATTTCACGAAAATCGGCAAGAATAAATGATCGCATATCGCGTGGACTCACAATATCGGTAATGAAGGCACCCTCTGCTTGACCCCACATGATAGCTTGCTTTCCAATACGAATATCAGCTTGGTCAAAAAAGATATCGACATAAGCTTCTCGTACTCCAATTTCAGGCTCATGCTCTATTCCGACATACGCATAGGGGTTCACCACTAGGCGAGTCATATTTCCCCAACCCTCAAGGGTAAGATCTAGAGTCTGCTCATTCTGAATAAAATCTGCTGTAGTTAATCCTACACCGGTATAGCTTCGTAACATTCCCCGAATGTCGACTTCCTTGGCACTGAGCGTGAAGACGAAAAGGAATAGCGTTCCAATTACGAGAGTTTTAAGATAATTTTTCATGTGTTGTTCTCCTTACGTTCTTGGTCCCATGCGCATTTGACGTTCTGAGAAGAAGGCGTCTTGTAGATTGTTGTCGAACGAGACTTTAGCCATGTTGATACGAGTAGATGTCGATTTTTGTAGGTTACTCATTGTCATATCGGTAATAACCCAAATGCCGTCGATTTTCTCATAATCATCAATGGCAAGTTTGCGCACAACGGTGCCGTTTTCTGCTATAAATTCTTTCTTGAGTCCTATCCATTCGTCTTTTATTACCCAGCTGATAGTTTTCGCAAAATCTTTGTTTGATTCCACAGGAGTGCTCTCCACTACGTAGCAAAGCCATCCATCAATTGTCTCTTCACGAAGGATCTTATGAGTATCTTCGGAGGGGTGTCTTGCTCCCATATCGTCATAGGTAAAGTCACTTCCCATGAACGATTCATTGCTTTTATCCGATGCAATACGACGCACACGACCGAGTGCGGGAAGGTAAATCCATTGATCATCTTTTTTGCCATCAGAGTAACTATAGCTCAAAAAGCTGGTATTTCGCACATCAGCAGGGGCGGTGAAGAACATTATCTTTTTCTCTGTTGTTCCATCATCTTGGCGGAATTGTACAATACTTCTTTCCCGGGTAGATCCGCGAGAATTTGTAATAGTCATATGCAAGGTGGCTTGCATATTGTTTCCACTCGGGCGCTCATAAACCTGTCTCATAACATCGGTTCCAGTTACCTGGGCAGCGAGTGGGGCGATTATGATCACAATTAATACAATCATTACCCAAATGTGTTTGTTCGTAATTCTTTTCATACAGTGTTATCCTCCTATTGATTAGATTCTGTTGATTTGATTGTCGTTTCACGAATGAATTTTCCACGTCTATCCAGAGCAATGATGGTTACGAGCAGTATAGAAAGCGTTCCAATCGCACTGGTTGCCATGTTGAGAACAATGAGCGTACCGACTTGTCTATTCGGTGGAAATACACTGAACATAAGCACAGCAAACCCACCCATTACTGCTATGGCGTTGTAGATGATTGCTCTACCCGTATGACGTATTGTTGCAAACGTTGCCTCACGTATAGTGAAGTTCTCCAACCGTCTATTTCGGTAGTGTTCAATAAGGTGTATGGCATAATCCACCCCAATTCCCACGGCAATGCTCGATATCAATGCAGTTGCTGAGCTGAGTGGAATATTGAAAAATCCCATAACTCCAAAGTTGACTACAGCTGTTATTGCTATAGGGATAGTTCCTACGATGCCTATCAGAACATTTTTGAACAGCAAAGAGAGAAGAATTGCCACAATCCCGAAGGAGAGGACTAGACTTATAATTTGTCCCTCTAAAAGAAGTTCAGAGAAAACAAAGGCCTTATACCCACTGCCCGCATACTGAATTGATACCCCTTGTGAAGCTAAGGCGTCTCGGTAGGTATCAATAATAGTGATTACTTCGCTCATGACTGCTGAACTGTCACTTTTAAGTTGGAATGTTACATTGGCAGTCCGATATTCATAATCGATTACTGTTTCCAATGTTTCCGGATCGCCAGAAAACTCGTAAAGAAGGAGATATTGAGCTACAAGTTCTTGATTATCGGGGATGCGAGCGTAGGCTGCATCCTCTTCATGCATCACCTTGTTCATGCGTTTAATGAAGTCGGTAAGTGAAAATGAGGCTCCAACCATTTCCTGCTCAAGTACTTCGAGTTGCATCGTATCGATAATTTGCAGTATCTCGGGATTTTTAAATGCTTGATTCTCTTTCGATGAAAGAATGACATTGAGTGAGGAAGTTCCTCCGAATTTTGTGTTCACGAAGGTGTCGGTGACCACGATATCGCTTTCTGCTTCAAAGTTGGCTAAGAAGCTCGTATCAATCCATACTCGCTGTGTACCGAATATACCAAACGCTGCAACAGCTACTGATAGTATAATTATGAGAAATGGCCGTTTCATGATGAATCGTCCCCAGCTGTTTTTCCCGTACCAGGGGGTTGGTTCCGGATCATCAATAGTTTCATCGACTATCTCTTTACCTGTTTTCGGAATCCCAAACAGGTATATACTAATCGGGAAAATGAGAAGAGCCAGTACCATTTCCGTCATGACTCCTATAGAAGAGAATAGGCCGAAATACCGAACAGGTAATACTTGGCTAGTCATGAGAGCAGAGAATCCAATAGCAGTGGTGAGGGCAGTCATGAATATGGGTCGAACCATCGCTTTGAGCACGGCGTCAACGAGTTCTCGTTTCTGCATGTCTGGGTTTTCACGAATGGTGTGCTGAATAGCATTGTGCATGTGAATACCATAGGCAACGCCAATCGCTATCAGCATAACTGGTATCATGGTATCGACTGCATATACTGGGACATTCAGTAAAGTCATACTCCCGAATGCGGCTACCGTTCCAATGAGTACAATAATCATATTGAGTATGGTGTCACGAATGCTGCGAAGCAGAATAAGCAATACCACAACCATTACGATCATGACTATAGGAAACATTCGAGCCATATCGGCCGGACCAAGCTCTGCGAGGGCTCCTTCTATTATGGGCCTTCCCGCAACGAGGATATTTTCTGGTCCTTCCCACTGCTGAGCATAGTCAGTTAGCCGTTTCTGTAGGTCTTGTGAGTCTGAATCGGGATGTATTTCTGCAATAATCAATGTTGATGTTGTATCCATGCTGACATTCCGTCCATACATCATTTCATTGGAAATGACCTTCTCTCGCAGGAGGGTCAGCTCTGCAGGAGTCGATGGAATATCATCACTATAGAAGGGTTCAACCTCAAGGCCCCAGTCGCTTGCGGTAATGTTATCCGCTGTATACAGAGAAGTGACTGCACCTTCTTCAATCTCAGGGAAACTTTGCGGAAGGTCGAGAGTAAGTTCTTTAATTTTTGTGAGCGTACCTTCATTAAAGATAGTTTCTGGATGTTCCAGAACAATAAGTATTTTATCTTCAATGCCGAATAACTCTTCTGCTTCATCGCTGAAAGCAAAAGCAGGGTGGGTTGACGGCATGTATTTGTTTAGATCAGTTTCGAGACTTGCATTTTGTGCGATTGTTACGAGAGCAATGCCCGTGAATGCAATAATAAGTACAATAATGATGAGTGGCTTCTCGGCAATGCGACGAATAGTATGCATAAAGTTTTCTCCTATTGTATTTAGTTATCGTTAACTAACATTCTTTAGATACTGTGATTGAATTATTCACATGACGTATCTAGATTATGTAGTGAGTAATTTATTAATCGTATCGGCTAACGGTTTGGCTTGCTCTGTTAGCGAATCGGAATGCTTCAAATGCCACTGAGTAACATGTAGACGGATTACTCCTAAGATAATTCGAGCGATTCCCAATGCAGAAATATCTTCTCGGCATGTGCCGTTTTGTTGAAACCTGACAATCAATTGGGTAATTTTATCAACCATACTATCGAGCATGTGAGATAACTGAGGACGAAGTTCTTCATCTGTGTGAAATGCCTCCTCTGTAAATACAAAGAGGGCAAATGCAGGATTGTCCTCTATGTGAGAGAAGAGGGTCTTGAGAAAAGTGTGGGTAAATTCAGTGAATTTCGAACTTTGCATCTCAGCCTGCGAAAAAATTGGTACTATTGATTCTTGAAGGGTTTGAAGGAGCATCACTAATAGATCATGCTTACTTGCAAAATGGCGATACACAGCGGGCTCAGAAACTCCAATTGCAGATGCTACATTTCGTATAGTCAGCTTATGTGTCCCTTGATTTACAACTATGTCCATGGCTGAATTAATTATTTCGGTTTGCCTTTTGGTTAGCATAGGATGCTCCTTGTAAAAAGTTGGTTAACGTTAACTAACATATAAGAAATTTATTTATTAGGCAAGGCTTTTTTTAAACACGAATAATTTATTTACAATTACCTGGTGCCCCCGTATACTCAAAACATCGCATAATAAGGGCACTGGAGGTAGTCTTGTGACCAAAGTCCTCGTTGTAGATGACTCCGAAGCTGAAATTGTACTGATAACGGAACTGCTTTCTGATATGAAGGTGGAAAGTGCCCATGATGGAATTGAAGCACTCGAGAAAATTGCTTTCACCGCTGACATTGATGTTATCTTATTAGACCTTTACATGCCTCGTCTTGATGGATTCGGGGTGCTTGAACAATTGAGGAAACAGGAGAATATTCCTCCAATAATCATATTCACCAATGCGGATGATGTGGAACATGAAATCAAAGGACTTAATTTGGGTGCGGTGGATTTTGTCCGAAAACCGGTAAATCGAACCGCATTACATAAGCGCATAGAGATTCAACTTGCATTGCAGGAATCTGCAAGAATCACTCAAGACCGTAATAATTATCTTCAAATGCAAGTTGAGCAGAGGACAAACGAAGCATTGCGGGCAAGTGAAATCGCAATTCATTCTCTTATCCAATTGTTGGAAGTAAGAAATATTGAAACAAGCAATCACGCAAAACGAAGTAGTAATATGATGGAATTGCTCTGCAATGCATTGCAAAAGAGTCCACAACCTGGGTATGAACTTACCGACTTTATGATACATGAATTGGTTAGAACTGCACCACTTCATGACATTGGAAAAGCAGGCATTCCCGATAGTATATTGCTGAAACCCGGACGACTTATGGCAATTATTGATGTCTACGATGCACTTACCAGCAATCGTGTGTATAAAAAAGCAATTTCCCACGAAGAAGCATTAAAAATAATCCAAGAGGAACGAGGTGCTCACTTTGACCCAGTCATTACTGAGGTCTTCGTTTCTATTAGCGATAGTATTCGTGAAATTAGCAAACAGAAACGATAGCCCAAAGTAAGGAGATGCAATGCGAAGGTGGTTCCTTGTACTAGTTAGTCTTTTGTGTTTGTCGTTCCTCTGTGCTGCTCCAGAAGAACTGCATTTTACACAAGAGGAGATACAATTTATTGCTGATCATCCTACAATTCGTTTCGGAGTGGATCCCTCCTTCGTTCCCTTTGAATTTGTTAATGACGCTGGAGAGCATCACGGTATATCTTCAGATATTATTACGTACATTGAAGAGCAGACTGGACTGGATTTTGAGCTGCAGCAGAACCTTTCCTGGCAGGAAGTTACCGAAAAAGCAAAAATACGGGAAATTGACGTACTTCCTGCAGTGGGAAAAACCGATGAGCGTGAATCATACCTTCTTTTCAGTAACCCCTATATAACGTTTCAGCGAGTCGCGATAGTAAAGAGCACGAATCAAAGCATTAAAACCTTTAAAGATTTATTTGGACGGCAGGTAGCGGTACAAGCGAACAGTTCTCACTATGGATATCTCAAGAATTATCCTCAAATTACGTTGCGTACCTACGATACCGTTGAAGAGGCACTTCTTGCGGTAAATCATGGTGATGAAATTGTATTTGTGGGGAATGAAGCTACAACAAGTTATATTGCTGGTTCTCGAGGAATAACAGAACTGAGTTTCATCCCCTTGGCCAGCAATGAGGAATCACAACTGCATATCGCTGTTCGCGATGACTGGCCGCAACTTATCACTATTGTGAATAAGGCCTTGGATTCTCTCAGCGATGCAGAATTTTCACAAATCTATCAAAACTGGATTAGTTTCAATCGGAGAGTCGATTATACTCAAATAATTCGAATTGCCATCGTCATAGGGCTTGTAGTGGTGATAATTTTTGGTGTTTCAATTTTCTGGATAGTTCGTCTAAAGCGTGAGATTGGACAGAAGGAAATTGCACAGAAAGAAGCTGAATCGGCAACCGAGCGAGCTATCGCTGCCGACAAAGAGAAGAGTCGGTTCATGGCTCGGATGTCTCATGAAATACGTACTCCGCTCAATGGTATTCATGGCATGACCTATCTGCTGGAAGGAACTAATCTAGATGCACAGCAACAGCGATTCCTATCAACAATTTTGCAAGCTTCTCAGAATATGCTTACCATAATTAATGATATTATTGAGTTTTCAAGGATTGAAGAACGTCAGATCATACTCGAACGGGTTCCATTCAAATTCGATGAGATTATACAACATGTCATATCGCTGCAGAATCATACAATTCAGGAGAAAAACCTAATTGTGCAGCTGGAATGGAGTGATGATGTACCCGTGCATGTTATTGGAGATGGAAACAGGCTCGGACAGATATTCACAAATCTCATCCATAATGCGATAAAATTCACCGAGAATGGGATAATTGGGATTAGAATTTTCTGTTCAGAACGTACTGAATCACATTGTTCTGTTATCTGTGAGATTAGTGATACCGGAATTGGAATGTCAGCAGAAGAACAATCAGACCTCTTTAAACCGTTCAGCCAGGCCGATGCAAGTATTGCAAGGCGATTTGGTGGATCGGGCTTAGGATTATCTATTGTCAAGAGTCTCGTAGAACTAATGGGAGGCTCTATTTCGGTTATGAGTGAGCGTGGTAAGGGAAGTACATTTACATTCACGTTGCCGCTTGAACTCGATTTGCCTGGCATTGCAGATGATGAAAGAAGACTTGCCGCTACTCAGTTATCATCAATGCCTATGCTTATCCTGGCAAAAGAAGAAATTACGAGAAAAGCCATAGAAGTGGTACTACGTCGTATTGGAGCTCCAGGTGATTATATTGGCTCTTCACAACTTGCTGTGCAGCTCATGACGTTTAAGAATGCCTCGCATGAATCCAGGTACCAGTTAATTATTGTTGATTATGCGGTTGATCGAGGAGTAGAGCTTCTTTTAGCTGCGTTGCAGGACCAGTTCAGTGTTCATCAAAAACCTAAAGTGGTAGTATTTCTTGACCATGATGATGCTAAACTCGGGAAACGACTACGTGATTTAGGTGCAGAAGTTATACTCCCTAAACCTGTATTACCGTCGCTGGTATTTAATAGTCTCCTCGATTTATTCACCGACACTGTTATGAAATCTCTTTCGGTACAATCTATTGAACATGTGGCAGAAATGGATGGAGTCTCACTTTCCATACTTGTCGTTGAAGATAATGCTGTAAATCGAACTATAGCGAAGGAGATTCTTGAACGAGCAGGTTTTTCTGTAATCCTTGCGGAAAATGGAGCAATAGGGTATGAGAAATTCATAGAAAATAAAGATGTTATTTCTCTCATCTTAATGGATTTGCACATGGATGTAATGGATGGATTTGAAGCGACTGAAAAGATTCGATTAGTAGATGCAACTACTCCGATTTTCGCTTTGACGGCCGATGTAGTGGGAGATATTCGGGTACGGTGCAGGAATGCAGGATTCACACGAATTATTACCAAACCATACAATCCTGCTAAGCTTATTCATCACATTGTTGAGACTATTGGGAATAGTATGAAACATGCAACGAAAGTGTCCGAAGAATTCCATTTTTTGGACATTGAAAAAGGTGTTCGAAGAGTAGATGGTGATACAGCACTATATAAAAAAATTGTCCGGATATTTTCACAGGAGATGGAGGACGATGTGATGCAATTGCTGGACCATGTTAAGTCAGAACAGTGGCAGCAAATGGGTCTTCTTGCTCATAAGATTAAAGGCAGTGCAGAGGCAATTGGTGCAGAACGGTTGGCACACTGTGCTAGGCAGCTTCAAGAGATAATTAAGTTGAAAAATGGTGACATTCCTGATGCTTTACAGAGTCTTTCCTTTGAAGTATCTCAAGTAAGGAATGAGATACAATCTTTTCTTACATAAGGTGTGCAGTGGATCGCTGTAATACCATTAATTTTGTATTTATTACAAAATATGTTAATTTTGCCTTGATATTAAAAGGTAGTAGGATTACTATAAAACCCCCACTACATTACAAATACGGAGAATAGTATGCAGTTGAAGTACCAGTCTGTATTCATGGAAATTCAGAATAAAATTTTATCGGGATATTGGCCGGAAGATGCCATGATTCCTACAGAATTGGAGT
>Ga0334901_1001960_pt1 | contig 18928 bp, 19 predicted proteins | sample GraSluR3_MG_3_FD_207216 | JGI IMG/M metagenome (GOLD analysis project Ga0334901, IMG submission 207216) | Sludge microbial communities from methane-producing bioreactor in Wageningen University, Netherlands - Granular Sludge_15_08-R3 | ecosystem: Engineered > Bioreactor > Anaerobic >... | reverse complement strand
CTGAATTTAGAAATCAGCATATTGGTTTTATTTTTCAATTTCATTTTTTACTAAAAGAGTTTACTGCTCTGGAAAATGTTTTGATGCCAACCTGGATTAAACAACAATTTACATCTGCTAAGAAAGTTAAAAAAGCGAAAGAATTATTGGAATTGGTTGGATTGAAAGAGCGAATAAATAATAAAGGAAATAATCTATCCGGTGGTCAGCAACAAAGGGTTGCTATTGCTCGTTCACTGATTAATGAACCTTCCTTGATTCTGGCAGATGAGCCTACCGGAAATCTGGATTCTTCTAATACAGACCAGGTATTTGGCTTATTAAGGAGGGTGAACCAGGATATGGGAACTACTTTTTTAATTATTACCCATGAAAGGCATATTGCAGCAAAATCCAATCGGGTTGTAGAAATGTTAGACGGCCAGGTCATAAAAGATTTTTATAATAATAAAGCAGATGAAGAGGAAAATTGGCTGTCTATTGCTCCGGAGTATTGCAAACTATGCCAACGGGATTCAGCTAAAATGGTTAATCTTAGATAAAGGTGTTTTTTTAGAATAATTTTATCTTTAGATTCAATTAATTGCCAGAAAGGAGTATTATGAGCAAAAAAGACCGTAAAATAATTTTAATAGCACAATGCCTGGTCAATCCTTATTGTAGAGTACATATTCTTGGCCAGAATTTTCCTTTATCCCATGAACTCATGGACTATTTAATGGAAAAGAAGGTAGGGATCATACAGTATCCATGTCCGGAGACTACTGCTATGGGGTTAAAACGAAATCCACAGGGACGCCAGCAATATGATAACATATTTTTCCGTAATCACTGTAAAGAATTATTAAAAGTGCCCATGTTAATGGTAAGTGAATTTATTAGAAGCAATTATCGTTTAGTCGGATTTATCGGATTAGAAAACAGTCCTACCTGTGGCATCCATTGGGGAAAACACAAGGTAAATCGCTATAATACTGAATCACCCAATCCTGTAGATAACCCAAGCTCCGATGAACCAGTTTTAATGGGGATTATGGCTGAAATATTATCAGAAGAATTACATAAAGAGGGGGTCAATGCTCCCTTTTTTGAGCTGCCGGTTAAAGAACCGCCGGAATCTGAAAAGAGAAAGAAATTTTGGAAAGAGCTAATTCAAGAAGTAGAACCTTATAAGGAGGGAATTAAATGAACAGAAATGTTTGTTATTTTGTAGTATTAATTTTAACTGCCTCATTAATTAGTGGTTGTGCCATTATTGGTTCACCGGTTCTCGATAATATTCAGACAGTTGATCAGGTGGACTTGGAACGGTATACCGGAGTCTGGTATGAAATTGCCAGTTTACCAACTACTTTTGCCAGGAATTTGGTCTGTGTTACCGCAACCTATACCTTAATGGATGATGGCAAGGTACAGGTGCTGAATCAGGGATACAAAGGCTCGCCGGATGGAAATTTGAGCAGCATTACCGGAACTGCCTGGGTTCCCAACCCGAATGAACCGGGACAGCTAAAAGTCAGTTTTTTCCCGATTATTTCCAGTCAATATAATATTATTGCTCTGGATGAAGAAAATTATTCTTATGCCATGGTTACCGGGAAAAATTATAACTTTTTATGGATTCTATCACGTACTCCCCAAATGGATACAACGACCTATGATATGCTCATTCAGCAGGCAGAAGATTGGGGTTATGATGTAGCCAACATTGAAGTAACCCCCCAGATTTGTCCATAAAGACCAATTGTAAATAAAAAATGGTGGGCTAAATATATATAAATCAGCCCACCTATTCTAATTAATTTAATAAGAAAAATTATAGCACTATTTTTGTTTAGCTAATTCCGAAGTACAGTTTGGGCATCTTATTGCTTTAATCGGTATCATAGTAAAACAGTGAGGACATTCCTTTGTTGATGCCGGTGGTGCTTCTTCCTTCTTTTTCATGCTATTTACCTTACGAATTATCAAAAAGATGGCAAAACCAATAATCAAAAAGCTGATAATAGTATTGAAAAACATACCATAATTAATAGTAACAGCACCTGCTTCCTGTGCTTCTGCAATAGTAAGATAAGGACCCGCTGTTGCACCTGCTTTCAGGGTAACGAATAGATTGCTAAAATCAACTCCTCCCAAAAGAAGGCCTATAGGCGGCATCAGAATATCATTGACAAAGGAGCTCACAATTGTTCCGAAAGCAGCCCCGATAACAATGCCAACCGCCATATCAAGGACATTTCCTCTCATGACAAATTTTTTAAATTCATTTAACATTTGATGGTTACTCCTCACAATAAATATTTAATTTTTTTAATATGTAAAAATGATTAAATTAAAAGATAAAGGCATCATTTTCCATTACAAGTCAAATCAAAAAATTCTTTTTTATATCATATTTATTTACTCCTGTTCTTTAATATTTTTTCGGAAACCATGGAAAGAATTTTGATGTTTCCCGGGCATATTCCTGAAACTTTGGATCATTGGCAAATTTCTTTTCTAACATTGGCACTCCTGAGACGTAAAGTAAAAGTATGGTAATGGTTAAAGGACTGATGATAAGCCAAAAACTATCAGGTAATGATAAAGCAATCACGTAGATTCCCCACCACATGGTTGCTTCACCGAAATAGTTGGGATGCCGAGTGTATCTCCACAATCCATATTTCATAATCTTCCCTTTGTTTTCCGGTTTCCGGATAAATTGGGCTAGCTGATAGTCTCCGATTGACTCAAAGAGATATCCTGTTATCCAGATAAGTGCACCGAGATAGTCTAGTAATTGTAATCCCATCAGATGGGAATAATTAATAAAGATTATTGGTGAAGCAATAATTAACATAAGCAATCCTTGCAGCATGAATATCTGAAAAAAACCACGTATAAATAGCCATTTTCCCCAGTCTTTACGCCATTTGGCGTATCGAAAATCTTCCGGCTTTCCCCAATTCCTTTTTAGAATATGATAGGATAGTCGAGACCCCCATATCAATACCAGCAAGGTAACAAGTATACTTTTGGCAGTGATTACCTCTGAAAAAAAGAAAGTATACAGAGCAATTAGAATAAAGCCCAATCCCCAACCAATATCCACAATAGAATTATTTTTTATAATCTGGGCTATGATAAAAAAAATAGTGAAATAGATGAAAAGTAGAACAACGGAAGGAAGAAAAATAGAGAGCATTTTAAAAATCCTCCTTTGCAATATGGAAAGTTAAATTTAGGGAGCAAGTTATTAATTATTCGTTCATAATACAGACCGCAACAGCCTCTTTTCCTGAAGCCATAGCAACTACAGAAGAAACCTCTTCAATGTATTGTGGTTCTTTGTTTAATATAGCTAGCAGGGATTTTCTATATTTTTCTGCGAGGCCTGGTGCCTGAGAGTGGACAATGCAATAACGTGTTATAGGGCTTTTCTGGTTGTTTGCCCTGATAATGTTTAATATTTTATTAAAATTAGCTTTTCGGCTAAATGCTTTGGCAAAGGCAATTCCTTTACCATCTTCATCCAGCGAGACAATAGGTTTTAGACTTAGTATTTTTGCCAGATAACCCTTAAATGGGCTAACTCTGCCGGATTGTACCATATATTTAAAGTTAGCAACGCTTACCATAATTTTTGTCCGGGGTATCAGCTTGTAGATTTCTTTTACGATTTTGTCATGTGCTAAGCCAGAGTCAATAAGCTCTGCAGTCTTTTGCACCAACAATCCTTGAGCACCGGAGTTTAATTTAGAATCAATGACATCAATTTTATAACCATTTTCCTTTAGTTTTTGGGAAGCCTGGTAAACTGAGTTCCAGGTACCGCTGATTTTCCCAGATACCATTAAGGCAATCACAGAGTCATAATAACTGCTAAGAAAAAGTAAAAGATTTTCAGCAGTCTTGATGCTTGGCTGGGAACTAGTTGGAAAGTTACTGGATTTTTCAATCAGCTGATGAAACTGTTCAGGAATAATCGTTATTTTATCCAGGAATTCTTTATTTTCAAAAAAAATAGAGATTGGCAGGACATGAATATTATGTTTATCAAGTAATTCTTCAGGTAGATCAGCAATTGAATCAGTAACCAGGGCAACTGCAGGATGACTTTTGTGTGCAGCTATATATTGTTTTTTCATGTCATCAACTTTTGGATTTAAAATATTTGCGAAGTTGCTCAGCTGGGAAAATACCTCTGCAGGTTTGTTAGTATGAATATGAATGCGTGTTTTTCGTTCATTTCCGGCCACTATGACAGAATCACCCAAAATTTCCAGTATTTTTCGGAACCTCTCCATATTATCAGGCTGAATATCAGTTAACATGGTTTCTGTACAATATCGATAAGTTAAATCAAAGTCAGTCTCCGGCATAGGTTCGAAGCTTTCTGTTGACACCTCATGTTGTTTAACGATTTCTTTAAGATCACCGTCCCGGATAAATTGACCCATACCTTCTAATAAGTGAACAAATCCTTTGGCACCGGCATCAACTACCTTTGCATCTCGTAATACTTTTAGTTGATTAGGAGTATTATTTAGCGCCTCTTTTGCTTTCAGTAATGCAGAGTGAAGAAGCTCATCAAAGTCGTGAGTCTTGTTCTTCATATCATAAACAGTTTGTGCCCATACTTTTATAACTGAGAGCATTGTTCCTTCAACGGGGTGAAGAATTGCATTATAGACAGAAGGTATGGCATCCTTGACAGATTCTCCAAAGGTTTGAATATTTAATATTTTTTGAGTACCAACAGCATTAGCCCAGCCATTAAAGAATTGGGCAAAAATAATACCCGAATTCCCCCTTGCCCCGGCCAGGGCTGCATCAGCCATTGATTGTAAGGTTATATTAACATTTTTAGATGCCTTAACTTCCTGGAGCATATTGTTAACAGTGGATGCCAGATTGGTTCCGGTATCTCCGTCCGGAACAGGAAATACATTAATTTTATTAAGCTGTTCCTTTTGCCGGAGTATTTCATTGGCACCGGAAAGAAAGGCATAATATAGTCGCTTTCCGTTTAAGTATTTAATTGGCATTTAAACCGTTTCCTTTTAAAACTTTATATTTGCATTTTACTTTAAATAACAATATTAGACAAATAATTTTTTAATTGCAATACTAATGAATATAAGTTATTTTCAATATAAAAGTTTTATAAAATAGTTTGGCTTCATTCTATATAAAGTGGAAATAGTTAATAAAAAAGATAGGAGAATATTGTAATTTGAAATCAAAAAATGAAAAAAAAGAATTTACTGGTTGGTATATTCATAACTGGACTTTTTTAGGCTGGATGGAGACAATAATTAAAACCATTGCGATAATGATTGGCATATGGGCTTTTTATTTAAGTTGGGATTCTCAAGTATGGATAATTCCTTCGGGAAACCGCCTAATTCAGTTGATTATTTTAGGTATTTTATCATTAGGGATTTTTTTTGCAATTTTCAATCGCTGGCAGAATAAAGAAATTATATCCATGGTTTTTGTATTTTTTAATAATGCTGGACACTGGGGGATGTTTTTAGCATTGATTAGAAATACAGGGTGGTTCTTTTTACCATATTTTGCGCTTTTAATGATGCTGGGTGATTTGACCAAAATTCTTTTCTTAAAACAAACTAATTATACCGAAAGAAATATCGCGCCCAAGCTTTTTGTTTATGCAACTCTTATTTTTATAATAGGGTATGGACTCATTGATTTGCTAAGCTGTTTAAGTAGATAATAAAAAAATATACATTTATAGATTGGTAAATATTCTAAATAAAGAATCAGGGAGGGACTATTTCGCAAAAGATAAGAGATACCTTATGCAATTCGCATGTTTGACAAGGTAAAAGGAGTAATGTGGGTAAATCGGTTTTACTCTCATAAGTGGAAGATTAAGGCAGAATTTTTGGTAAGAGATAAGGTAATGGCCAATGCAGAACAGAAAGGCGTTTTTGTCGACCACAACAAGTGGCGAACTATTCGTATTCCCGAACAATTAAAAGACCTTTATTTACAGGGGAAAAAAGAAAAGGGTTAGAATTTTCTTTTTTTGCTAATGGGTTATTTTGTTAGAAATGTGAGTTATTTCTTTGGAAAGAGAGGCAATCTACTATTATAGTTTCTTATGTAGCATTATTGGCACGTATCATTTTTATTGCTTTTGAAAAGATTTTTGTACGGATGCTGGGAGATCGTCAGGGTAATATAGATTATAACCTGTCGGCAACTTTTTTATTTTTTATCTTTGGCGCAATTATCTTGCTCCCACTGGCTGTTTTTATTCCTGTAAATAATCTTATTTTTTTATTACCCTGTTATGGCAGCAGCCTGTTATATACTATTTATTCCTATTCATTTGTCACTTCTCTGGCAACCGGGGAGACCTCTTTGGTGACCCCTATATACAGTTTAAATGGACTGATTCTGTTAATATTTTCCTTTCTTTTTCTTACTGAACCATTTACATTAACTAAAATTATTGGTGTCATTTTGATGATAGTTGGAGTATCTCTGCTTAAAAATATCAGGAATCCATTATATTCTATAGGCTATATTATTACTGACATTCCCAGTCGAATGATGTTCTTAGCGGTTACCAGTCAATGTCTGGGCAGGATTATTGATAAATACTATCTTCCCAATGTCCACCCTATTACCTATTCTACAATATTATACTTTTTTATTGCCCTTAATTTATTAGTGATATTGTTAATTAAAAGAAAAGCCAATACTATTCTAAAGGTGTTTCATGAAAAACCGATAGTATCTATAACCAGCGGATTAATAAATGGGTTTTCATATTTATTCTTACTCTATGCTATGCAGCAGATTGATTTAAGCCTTGCTGAACCATTAACTAATCTTTCTCTGGTACTAACATTATTGTTTTCATTCTTGTTTTTTAAGGAAAATGTAATAGAGAAACTACCAGGCTCCATTCTTATTCTTCTAGGAGGATGGTTTTTATATTTGAATTTTTAAATGAATTGTATTATATTTAAATCTTGAAGAAATAATTTTTAAATTTTTTTCAGAATTTAATTTATTTAACCATAAAAAGATTAAAATAAGCCAGATGATAATATTTCACCTGAAGCCCAAAATTGTAAATACTATTGCTTAAGAAAGATTATGGCTAAAGATATAAATAAAAAATTGAAAGAAAAAGAACAAAAAATTTAAACCTCTTTTAGAGGGTCTGAAAGCCACGCGCTATGCGGGTGCGATATTTCTCAACTATATATTAATCAAAGGGAGCATATTTTGGAAAATACTGTTAATAATAAACAAAATCTTATAATAAGAGAAGCTGAATTAGCAGATGTACCCATCCTGTTGGCGCTAATCAAAGAACTGGCAGTATATGAAAAACTAAGCGAACAGGTGGTGACAGACGAAGAGGCTATTCGCAAGACCTTGTTTGGGGAAAAGGCTTGTGCAGAAGCTTTAGTAGCTATCTGGAAAGGACAACCAGCCGGTATGGTTATTTTTTTTCACAATTATTCAACCTTTCTTGGAAAACCGGGTTTCTATATTGAAGACCTCTATGTAAAAGAACAATGCCGTGGATTGGGTATTGGCAAAGAGCTGTTATTAAAATGTGTTGAAATTGCCAGAGAAAGAGATTGCGGGAGAATGGAATGGTTGGTTTTAAATTGGAATCCCGCCAGAAAATTTTATGAAAAATTAGGAGCCTATCCCCTGAATGAGTGGACTGTTTATCGATTGAACCGAGAAGCTATGGATGAACTACTATGAAAATAATATCAGACCCTGTTCTGTTGCCATTTTCCCTGTTTATAATATATTAGAATTACCAATAATTCTATAAATTCAGATACTAAAAAACCTATCCAGATATAGGAAATAGGGAGATGAAAGATATAGACTACTAACGCGGAAAACGGAATCTGAAAGCACCAGCGCGATACAACTCCGGCAATCATATAAGGTAAATTATAACCTGAACCGGCAAAAACAGTATTAAGTCCCATAGAGATTGCAACTGCAATAAAGCTGGGAGATATAATGTAAATCATATTTTTCCCTATTTCAATTACCTGAGCTTCGTTGACGAAAATCTGAATAATGTTTTCCGGGAATAAAATAGTTACAGAGGCAATAATACCGGTAATTATAATACCGAGGAAAACAGCCCAAAGGGCAGCTTGATGAGTTCTATCAATTTGATTTGCGCCCAGGTTTTGTCCGGCTACTGCGCTTCCCCCCAGTGATAACCCTAATAAAGGAAGAAAAACCAGATTAAACAAACGCATTCCAATACCGAAAGTAGCTAGAGCATGGGTACCGTATAAAGAGACAAATTTAAGAAGCAAAAATTGACCCCCCTGACGGAAAAACATTTCCAGCCCTGTTGGAAGACCAATAATGCTAAATTTTTTAATATTTTCCCTTGTTAGTTTAAAGAGTCCTTTTAAAGATATCTGAACATAGCTCCGACCTGCCAGAAGGATAAACATACCAATTGAAAAAGCCAGAAAAGTTGATAAGACAGTAGCAATGGCTGCGCCTTTAATTCCCCAGCCAAATCCCGGGATAATAGTACCTGGGATAGTGTCAAACATAAAAATAGGATCCAGGATAATATTTAAAATGGCTGTGGAGGTCATAATAATCATGGGACGACGAGCATCTCCAATACAACGCATTGCAGTATTCACACTAAAAGACGCAAACATAAAAGGGAGAAAAAGAGAGCGAATAATTCCGTAATCGAGAATATGTTTAATAACAATAGAATCATCAGAGAAAAAGAAGCTAAGCGGTTTTAATATTGCAATAAGGATTAGCCCCATAATAATTGAAACAATTATTTTAAAAAAAATAGATTGTTCAATTATCTGTCTTGTTTTATTTATTTCACCTGCTCCATAGCTTTGTGAAATAAGAGATACTGAGCTGATTCCGATGATTTCATTAAAAATATCGGTAAACCAAAAGATGGTACTAAAGATAGCCACACCAGCAACTGCCTGGGCAGATATCCTTCCTATCCATATCATATCAATAAAATCATAAAGAGTCTGGGCAAAAAAACCAAACATGGTTGGAATTGATACGGTAAGCAAATTTATCCCAATATTACCTTTAGTCAGGTCTTTTTTAGTAATTTTTTGCATAATTAATCATTTTTTCTTAAAATAGTGAAATAGCTCTAAATAATTACATTATATTGTTTTTTTAACAAGAAAGTAAAATATTTCTATGCTATAATAAAAAAAATTCTATTTTTAGTTTTTATAAATAATATTTTAAAGAAAGATAAAAATACATTTTCTTTTTTATAAATAATTATTATAATAGTAATTACCTCCAATAGAGGGTTTTTCAATATTTTGTCGTATATATTTATAAACGGGTATTTTGTATGTAAATGTAAGACTAGTATAGCTAAGAAAAAACTTTCTTAGATTAATTAGCTAATGCATTAGGTCCCCTGGCCTTCCTGTATTGCTATAAACTTTTTATTCTTTTTATTTAACCATAAAAAATAACCTTCTAAGAAGGTGGTAATGGTTAAATAAACAGGTTTTACCATAAAAAGATTAAAATAAGCCAGGTGATAATATTTCACCTGAAGCCCAAAGTTGAAAACACTATTGCTTAGGAAAGATTATGGCTAAAGGTCTAAATAAAAAATCGAAAGAAAAAGAGCAAAAAAGTTAAACCCCTTTTAGAGGTTCTGAAAACCACCCGCTATGCGGGTGTGATATTTATTTGAAAATAAATACCCTCAGGAGTAATAATGGCTTTTCTCTTAATTTTAGACAGAGAACACAAGATTTTATGGGTTAAAAACAAGAATAAAAATAGTAATCAATGGTTTTTACCTGAAGTAGAAGATCCTGTTAACAAGCCATCTAACCGATTGAATGTAGAACTATTAGCTAAACAGGCTTTTATCCCCTTAAAATCAAGTCTGATAGGAAAGAAAAATCTGCTGGATACGTCTCATAATGACCAGATAATTTATTTATTTTTGTGTCCTGGAAAAGAAGCATCCGAAGTCCTGTTTGATTTAACAAAATATCGGGACATTCAATGGATTCCTGTTAATTGTGTTCAGGAAATTAACAGTTTTTCAAGCCTTCCGGGTGGCTCGGTTGTGCAAGCCTACCATGATATTCTGTTGAATGGCTTTAATGTAAATAAACGAAATTTTCATATTGTTAAGAATGGACAGGGAAAAAATGAAATAGAAGAATACAATAAAACAATACTTCAGAATGAAAAAAGGATACTTGTTGAACTCAAGGAACAATATTATCTATACCATCAAAAATTTCCTCAAGTTGGTGATTACGCCTTTTTAAATAATTGGAAAGGCCTGCCAGTTGCAGTTCTAGAAATTACTGACATTATCTTTGAATCTTTTGATAAAATTGGCGAAACTATCAAAAAAATAGATAGCAGTGAAGAATATTTTTCTAAAGATAGAGAAAAAAAATATCAAAAGATTTTCAGCAGCTGGTGCAAAAATCATAATCAAAAGTTTTCTCGTAACAAAGAAGTTATTCTATCCCAATTTAAAATTACCAAGCAGTTTAAAGATTTTAAAATGGATCACTTAAGAATTAATTAACCTCTTGAAGTTTTTCTGCTCAAGGGAAGGTCCTTGTTGACTGGGATAAGGCATTGCCTTATTGACTGGAACGGGGACTCGACCCTTGATGAGTAAGGAGCCTATATTATTATAAATTGAAATTATTATTGAATTTTCATTGTAATAAAAGTTTTAATAAAAAATGATTATCTTGACAAAACTATTCTTTGATTCGATTTATCAGGTGCAGTCTTAATATATTTAATGCCCTGCGAGCAGAGCGTAATCTGATAGTATGACGGTCTTTACGCAGCTGATGCTCTTGAACAATAGTCTGCCTCTCATCTGCAAGTGCAATATAGACTAATCCTACCGGCTTAGCGGGGCTTCCACCCCCTGGTCCGGCAATTCCGGTTATGCTTATTCCAATGTCACTTAAGCATTGTTTTCTTACACCCTGAGCCATAGCCCTTGCTACCTGCTCACTGACCTGCCCATATTTTATCATGGTTTCACGAGGTACTCTTAGTAGTTTTTCTTTAATTTCACCATCATAGCTAATAATGCCTCCTTTGAAGTAATCAGAGCTACCAGGAATCGATGTAATAATTTCACCTAACATTCCTCCTGTACATGATTCTGCAACTGCTAAAGTAAGGCCTTTTTCTTTAAGCATAATTCCAATAATTTCTTCCAGTGATTGCTGATTGAATCCAAAAATATAATCTCCTAATATATCTTTTAATTGCTCGGTAGCCTTATCCAAAATAGTAATAGACTCACGGGATGTTTTCCCAATAGCATTCAATTGAATTTGGATATCCTCAGGACTTGCATAAATACCTATATTTAAATGCTTATTCTCATATATAAAATCCTTAATTTTGTCATTTACAGTTGATTCTCCTAATCCACTTATCCTGATAATCCTGGATTGTTTGTTCTGGACAGCAGGAAACCTCTGTTGTAAAAAGGGAATTATTTTATCAGTCATTAAATTTTTCATTTCCAGCGGTACACCGGGCAAGGCAACTATAACCCTGCTGTCTTTTTCTAAAATCATAGCCGGCGCAGTTCCATAACTGTTTAGTATACAAAAGGAACCTTCAGGAAGATAAGCCTGTTTAAAATTACTTTCTGAAATATCAACCCTGATGCGATTTAATATTTTTATCATATGTTCTTCAGCCTCTTGATATTTAACCAGTTTGAGATTAAATGCCCTGGCAATGGATTGAAAGGTAATATCATCTTCTGTAGGACCCAAGCCCCCGGTAGTAATTATAACCCGAGAGCGTTCAAAAGCGGCCTTGAGCAGATCTATTAATTCCTTTTCATCATCTCCTACTGCTGATACATGTCTTACATAAAGGTTAATATCTTCTAATTTATTAATAATATAATTTGCATTAGTATCAATTATTTTTCCGCAAAGAATTTCATTGCCTATACTGATTATTTCTGCATCCATTTTTTATCACTGGTCCCTTTCTGATAAGTTTATTTAGTTAATCAAATTACATATCCACTACTGTATTTTAGCAGACAATTTTATTTAATCAAACACCATCTCCAAATTTCAGAAGGGAATATTTTTACGTGCAATATTTTCTCCTGAAAAATATATTTACTATTGCGTTTTGTTCTTTTTTATCATATAGTACTGCAATGAAGATATTAACCTACCAGCAATTAATATAATGATGTAGAAAAGGAGTTCTATATTATGGAGATTCTTAATGAGATGCAGGCTGTAAATCCTTATCTCTGGGCTTTTTTTATATTTGTTTCCAGGATTATCGACGTGTCTCTCGGTACATTTCGTGTACAAATGATTGTCAATCGAAAGAAGATTGCTGCAGGTGTGATTGGTTTTATTGAGATTCTAATTTTTATTCTCATTGTATCCAAGGTAATTCAGGATATTGGAAATTGGATGAATGTACTTGCCTATTGTGGCGGATTTGCTGCAGGAAATATTGTTGGTATCAGTATTACTGAAAAAATTTCTCATGATATAATATCAGTTGGTGTTATTTCCAAGAATCACTGGCCGGAAATCGAACAACGTCTAAGGGAAGAGGGTTTTGGGGTTACCCGCAACCTTGGCTATGGACTTCAGGGAGAGTTGCAGGTATTAAGGATTGTAACCTCTAGAAATCTCTTTCCAAAAATTCGTGATATTGCTCTGGAATATGACCGTAAGGCATTTATCACTTCTTATCTTATTGTGGGCAAATCTGGAGGTTACATGTATAATGTTAAAAGTAAAATTTGAATGTAATCACTTTTTTAGTATACTCCTAACAGCTTCAAGATGAGCAGGCTTATCTATATCAAGGGCAATTTCCGGGTCAGCCAGAATAGCCTTGCCAGTATAACCTTTTAAGTAATGAGGAACCAGTTTTTCTAAATCCCTGATTGAGAGATACTTTTTTAAATATTTTATTACAATTCTTTTTCCCAGAATCCTTGCCATTTTTAGTGGATGTTTGCGAAAAAGTATAAACTGTTCAATAATGTCTGCACAATCAATGATAACCCTGGGATTTATTAAAAAAATATTTCCTCCGGTAAAAGACCCCTCGACAAGATTAGCATATACCCTTCTCAAATTATATGAAGGGAAACATTGTGTATAAGTTTCTTTATTTATAATTGAATAATAGATATCGAACCCGGGATTAATAAAGCAATTTTTAATGAAATTGTTAATATGCTTGCTTAAAGCCAGCGGGATATCGCTAGTGGCTATTAATACATAGGGTTCATCTTGAAATTGAGAAATGCTTACACGCAGAGTATCCATAATTGTCTGACCAGATTGGATAACTCCGTCTACTTGTGCACGAGCTAAATTATTAACTTCTTGTGGGCCGGTTATATATATTTCTGATATATATTTAGTTTTCCTCAAAACCTTTACTAAATGACAAACAATCGGTTTTGAGTTTACTGTATTAATAGTCATCAGGGCTTTATATTCCTGGCCGGTTATTTTTTTTAAGGACCGTTTTGTTTTGCCTCCTGCTAATACCAGAGTTTTAATACTATTTATCACGTCAATATCTCCAATTATGTTTTTTTATTGGGCTAAATATTATATAATCATAATACATTATTTGCTATTTTTCCAATAGCAGAAAGACTATATAACAATTATATAAAATAATAATATAAACCAGATAATTTTGATTTTTTTAATAATTTTATAGTATTTTCTAATATTCTTTTTGAAGGAGAAAAAGTTAAGAATGAATGTTCCAAGTTCTAATAAAATATTTTATTATTCCATAGCTGAAACGACAATAGGCTGGATTGGCATTACAGGAAATGAAAGAGGCTTGCGAAAGCTTGTCTTGCCTGTCCCTGCAAGAGAAGATGTTTTAGCCGAATTAAACAGGTATTATCGTCCATGTGAGAAATTGACTCAGGCAGATAGCCAATTTATTTCTATTACGACAAAGATAAAAGATTATTTTGCTGGTAAAAAAATACATTTTGAAAATGAAATGATTAATCTTGAGGGTTATACACCTTTTCAAAAAGATGTTTTGCTGAAAACCAGAGAAATACCTTATGGGAAAATCCAAACATATGGTTGGCTGGCCAAACAGAGTGGTTACCCAAAAGCTTATCGAGCTGTGGGAGGGGTGATGAGAATTAATCCATTACCATTGATTATTCCCTGTCATCGGGTGGTTGGCAGTCAAGGAAAGTTAACCGGATTTTCAGCAGCTGGTGGGCTGGCACTAAAAAGAAAAATGCTTGACATGGAAGGTGCTTCTATAGGTAAATACCCGGCAGTATAATAGCAGGAGCTTTTTTATGGAATTAATTATTCAATGGGGACTGTCTTTTATTGAGAGTATTCAACAGGTGCAATCCCCATATTTTATCAGGTCATTTCAGTTTTTTACATTCCTTGGGAATGAAATATTCTATTTAATATTTTTCCCTTTTTTGTTATGGTGTTTCAATTTTAAATTAGGCATCAGAATTGGTATACTTTTTTTAATATCTGTCTATTTAAATGCTTTATTAAAAGTATTGTTGCAGCAACCCCGGCCTTTTGATTTATTGCCAGCATTAAAGCTTTATTCTGCTGAGGGTTTTGGTTTTCCCAGCGGACATGCCCAATCTTCTATATTAGTATGGTGCAGTATTGCCTATTACAGTAAGCAAAAAATTATCTGGTACCTGGCATTTTGTCTGGCTTTCCTAATCGGATTTTCCAGAATTTACCTTGGTGTCCATTTTCCTCATGATGTTATAGGTGGCTGGGCTTTAGGTGGAGCAATTTTCTATATTTATTTATATAATTTTGATTCTCCAATAAAAACTTTTAAAATATTCAATATTGGTTTTATAGAAAAACTATTTTTGATTGGTCTATTGCCAATTTTTTTAGTTATTTTGCCAAAAACAGGTGATATCATAATTGTCATTTCTGTTCTGCTGGGTGCCGGCTGGGGCATTGCCATCAATGAGGAGTTTATTTATTTTCAGGGAGACAGCGGAACAATCAAACAAAGAGTTTATCGTTTATTGATTGGCACGCTTGGAATCATTGTTTTTTATTATGGTTTAAAAATATTTTTTCCCAAACCAGGCCAATTTGCTTATTCGCTTTTTTATTTTATCCGTTATGCTATACTTGGTTTGTGGATGACTGCAGGCGCTCCCTGGATTTTTTCAATGCTAAAGATAGTTGGAGGAGATAAATAATTGGAAGCCAAAAAGAATAATTTCTTTATTTATTTTTCGGTTTTATTTTTAATATGCATCTTATTCTTCTTCTTCAGTTTAAATGCAATAGCTAATATTTATATCATAAAAGACAAGCAGGGCAATACAGTTCGGATAACTAATCAACACCAGATGTTAAAAGAAGAAAAGGATGCGGGTTACTCCATAACTATACTAATTGAAGATAAAAAAAGATCTGCACCGCAGTCGCAATTCAAAAGATATGATTTTAAAGAAAAGATTGATTGGGAGAAATGCAGAAGTATTGCCCGGGTTATAGAACAAAAACTAAAAAATAAAACAGAAGATGAACTTAATTATCCGGTATATCATGTTTTAGCAACTGCTTATACACCGGATGAACGTTGCTGCGCTCCTTATGCGGACGGCTATACTGCTACAGGTTATCCCGCGGGCTATGGAAGTATTGCAATTGATCCTGATTATGGGATGTTTAAATATGGTGATGTACTTTATGTAGAGGGATACGGACTGGGAGTTGCCGATGATTGCGGCAGTGCGATTAAGGGAAAACATATTGATGTTTGTTTTAATTTGGGTGAATTGCGAAGAGCAGATAATTGGGGTCGTCAAAATGTACGTGTCTGGAAGATTGAATAATTAGCAAGTTATCAGATAACAGTTTTCTGTTTTTAGTTTATAGTTTATAGTTAAAATACAAAGAAATATAAAAAACATCACAGGTATAATCCTTTTAATATATCTTTTTTGCTTTAGTTTTAAGGCAAAAAATCACAACATTTTATAGGTTCATAGATATGGATTTATAAAGAAGTTTTTGACTAAGAAAATTGTGTAATGATTTAAGTTTAGGACAAATAGATATTTTAATCAATCATTATTTTAGGAGGGATAATATGTTTAAAGGTCTTTTATTACTATTGTTATTCTTAGGATTGGCAAATTTTTCTAGTGCAAAATCTCAATTTGAAAAAGATTCTTTTAATACAGCACATGGTGAACTGGAAATAACCTTTATTGGACACGGGACCCTAATGTTTAAATTTCAGGATAAAATAATTCATACAGATCCCTGGTCTAATCTGGCGGATTACAATCAACTTCCGAAAGCAGATATTCTTTTATTAACCCATGAGCACCATGATCACCTGGATTTAGAAGCAATTGATATCATCAGCAAAGAGGACACAGTTATTGTACAAACAGAAGCCTGTTTCCAGAAGACAGGCACAGGAGTAATTATGAATAACCGGGATGCCAAAACTTTTAATGGTATTAAGATAGAGGCAGTACCTGCGTATAATATCAAGCATAAAAGAGAAAATGGAGAACCTTTTCATCCAAAAGGAACAGGAAATGGTTATATTATCAATTTTGCAGAGCTACGAATATATGTAGCCGGAGATACAGAGGATATTCCGGAAATGAAAGAAATTAAAGATATAGATATTGCTTTTTTACCGATGAATCTACCTTATACTATGACTCCCGAGATGGTTGCCGAAGCAGCAAAAATTATAAGACCTAAAGTGCTTTATCCTTATCATTTTGGCAATACTGATACCGAGCAATTAGTTAAATTATTAAAGGATGATAGCAATATTAAAGTTCGAGTTAGAGAAATGTCTTAATGATCAAAGGAGGCTTTTATGCAAGAGAGATTTGTAATTATTGGTGGTGATGCAGCAGGAATGAGCGCCGCCAGCAAGGCGAGGCGGGAAAACCCTGATCTGGAAATAGTTGTTTTAGAAAGAGGGAATTGGGCTTCCTACGGCGCCTGTGGATTGCCTTATTACATTAAAGGGGATATTAAGAATATTCAAGATTTAATTGCCATTCCTCCTGAAATCTTCAGAGAAAAAAGGGATATTGACCTGCGATTAAATCATGAAGTAATTAGAATTTCACCTGAAAACAAAGAAATAGTTGTTAATACCAGGGATGGTGATTATAAATTGGGTTATGACAAATTGTTGATTAGTACAGGAGCAAGAGCCATTAAGCCCAAAATTCCAGGTATTGATGCAAATGGTATCTTTGCCCTACGTGATATGGATAGTGGTAAAAATATCAAAGAATACTTGCAGAAAAACTCACCTGCATCAGTATTGATTGTTGGAGGGGGTTATATTGGTATCGAAATGGCAGAAGCCTTCCATGCAAACGGGTTAAAGGTATATATTGTCGAGCTGTTGCCACATATTCTAAATTCTTTTGGTACTGAAATTGCTGCTGTAGTAGAAAATCATCTAAAAGATTATGCCCAATTACGCCTGGGAAAATATGTTAATACTATAACAGAAACTGATACGGGAAAACTATCAGTTCAGATAAAAGACAAAAAATCTGCGAATCATGAAGAACATATTTTAACAGATATGGTCTTGCTGGCTACAGGTATTAAACCGGAAGTATCTATAGCTGAAGAGGCAGAGATCGTATTAGGAGAAACCGGGGCAATTGCAGTTGATGAATATGGGCAAACAAATATTCCGGATATTTATGCTGCAGGTGATTGTGCAGAAGTAAAACATACCGTTACCGGCCAATCTGTATATATACCACTGGCATTGACTGCAAATAGGAATGGACGTGCTATTGGAAGTACCATAGGTGGAAGTGCTACTTGCCTGGCTTCAATTGCCGGAACAGCTGTTGTAAAAGCATTTCAACTAGAGGTAGCTACAACCGGAATCATAGACATTGATTTAGCTAAAAAAAATGGTTTTAACCCTGTTAAGGTAACTATTGACAGCCATTCTCGGGCTGGTTATTGTCCAAGATCCAAGCCTATAAAAATCAGTCTTATGGCAGATAGAAAAAGTAAAAAATTACTTGGGGCAAGTATGGTAGGAGAAGAAGGAGTGGTAAAAAGGATTGACATCATTGCTGCTGCCCTTAGTGGAAAGTTTACAGTTGAACAACTGGAAAATCTTGATTTGGCCTATGCTCCACCTTTTTCTCCGGTATGGGACCCGGTTTTAACAGCTGCCAGAGTTTTAAAAAGCAAATTGAATAGATAATACAAGAATAAATAAATAAGAAAGGTTTATTCTAATAAAGGAACAAAGACATATTGTTCCAGTGTTGTTTCTTTGGTTATCTTTTCATTTTCTTTTTTCAATGTTATTAATGGTCCGTGAATATGCGGGCATACTAAGATTCCCTCTTCAGTAAGCACCTTATTGGCAAGCTGATGAATTAAGTCTTCCTGCTCCCGGGTAATTCCGGCAGTAATAATGACACGATTGTATTTTTCTTGCCAGATGGCCAGTTCTTTTAATATATTGCGTTCTTTAAATTTAATATTATCTAATCTTTTGAGGTCTTCATAATTTAAATTTGCTTTTAGCTCAGAGAGGTTTTTACGAGCATTTTCCACTAACCCGGGGACGATATCCATACTTGTTACTTTACCAGGATATACAATATATCCTGCAAGACTGGCATTCCAGCCACTTCCTGAACCCACCTCCAACAGATTATTGCCTGGTTGTGGATTTGCCAGCATAAGCATTCTGGCAACAGTAGAAGGTTGAGAGATAGTCTGACTGTATCCAATTGGCAGGGCGGTGTCCAGATAGGCATCATTTTTATTCTTAACAAAAAACTTCCTATCTATAACACTCATAGCTATAACTA
>Ga0334901_1001959_pt1 | contig 18930 bp, 20 predicted proteins | sample GraSluR3_MG_3_FD_207216 | JGI IMG/M metagenome (GOLD analysis project Ga0334901, IMG submission 207216) | Sludge microbial communities from methane-producing bioreactor in Wageningen University, Netherlands - Granular Sludge_15_08-R3 | ecosystem: Engineered > Bioreactor > Anaerobic >... | reverse complement strand
TATGCTTTTACGCATACATAGACATGGCATATGTAATAAAAAAACCGACCCCCGTAATGGAAGTCGGCCATATAGAATTAGTTCTCGATGCTATCGGTGGACTGCAGTTAATGTTCCATTGACAGTCAAGATATTATTCTCAAGTCCAACCTGTAAAGCACCATCAAAATAGTATTGAGCAGCGTCATCTGCAATGTTTTTTGCGATGTTTCCGGTTTTCTTGTCGGAAGTAGTATCAACAAGCTTTCCACCAGCTACACCACTGTTCCAGACCTTTGCATAATCGACAGTTTCAGCAGTACCATCAGCTGAGAAATCCTTGCTGATAACCTGAGGTCCACCGCCAACAATGTAACCAATCGCTCTCTGCTCGAATGTTCCATTGGGGAAACTCAGCTTTCCTGATTTGTCAGTGACAATTCTGTACGCTGTTCCACGGTGCACATATTGAATAGTGATGGTACCGTCTGCAGCCTTCGAAGCGACAAAGTTATCACCTTCGATTTGACTATATGGCGTAACACCGAAAAGGAACATTCCGCGAAGTCCACTGGACATCGTTGCTTTACCTTCAACATCATACAGATAGGCATTGAACAAGTGAGTTGAACCAAGTGCTGAAGCACCGGTGGTTGCATCTGCATGGTCCTTCTCCGCTGCCATGTAACGAATGTTACCAGCGAATGAGAAATAATTCTCAGAATCCGGAGCTGCAGTATTCAAACGGTAGCTTATTTTTAAATCCTGTGAATTATCGGAAACAGGCACCGCTGGTGCTTGAGCAACAGGAGCAGGCTTAGAACAGCCAACTGCAATAAATGCGACCAAAAGAATAATCGCAACAAGAGAAAACCAAGTAATTTTTTTCATAATTAACATCTCCCCATAGGTAGTATATCAGATTGAATCAATAATATATTTCTTTATCGATTTAATTCAAGATGCTTTGAATTATTTTGGTAATATTTTTCATCACCCGTTCCTTAGGCCTCTTCAAAATGATTTAGCATGTGTTAGGTGAAGAAGCCATATCATCACTTTGACAAGGTGGTTTGAACCTGTTACGATTCGCACATGAAACGAAATCGGCTGGGCGATAGTGCCATAATTATTGTTGCAGTGGTAATTATCGCTTTGAGCCTCGGAACGTATGCCAATTTTTCTGGTGAACCGCAGGTGCATGTGAGAACCGATAATGGCGAATTCATCTATGATCTCTCGGTAGATACATTTGCGACCTTTGCTGGTCCTGTGGGCGATACTACAATAGAGATTCATGAAGGAAAAGTTCATGTACACGATTCCGACTGCCGAAATAAAGTGTGTATTTCGGCTGGCTGGGTATCGCGGCCGGGAGACTGGATTATTTGCCTACCTAATAACGTTTTCGTTTTGATTGAGGGATCAATCCAAAACAACGAGGGAGGTGTTGATGATACCGCATTCTAAGCACAATCGGCCGATACAAATCGAATTTGTTGCTCTTCTAGCAGCCTTCGCACTATTCCTCTCTACCGTCGAGTATCTTATTCCTAAACCGCTCCCTTTTATGCGCATCGGGCTCGCAAATCTTCCTTTGATAATCGGACTCGGGTTACTCAACGACAGAGAATACCTGTTGCTGGCATTTCTTAAAGTTCTCGGGCAAGGGTTGGTCACCGGTTCGCTGTTCTCATATATTATACTGTTTTCGTTTGGTGGAACGGTATCGAGTGCATTTATCATGTATGTACTGTACAAATACGGGCGAACGTGGATATCGCTCATTGGTGTAAGCGTAGCAGGAGCCATGGCAAGCAATATCACACAACTACAGCTTAGTCGCTTAATCCTTTTCGGGGATGCCGCACGTCTCATTGCCCCACCATTTCTGGTTGTTGGCCTCATAACCTCCATTATTCTGGGAATTTTTGCCGAACAGTTTGTAAGTCGGTCAACCTGGTATCAGTCACAATTGGAGGGTAACACGTGAAAGCAAGTCAGGTTCGACTCATCATGGGACTCGTGGCCCTTCCTGCAATCCTTCTTCAGGACAATCTTCCAGGAATTCTACTTCAGACGCTCTATGTAATTGTGCTTGCTGTCTCGCACGGAAGAAAGTTCCGCGTTCTCCCCAACCTTATATTGCTCGTCTCTGTTTCAAGTGCTCATCTGTTACAACCGAATGGACTACACCTTTTTTCTATAGGCAGTTTTCCCATTACGGTTGGGGCACTTCTCTTAGGAGCAAGAAAAGCCTTCACCCTTATCTCTCTACTGTATCTTTCACACTACATGATAACCGGGAAACCACAATTCCCTGGAAAGCTCGGCCGTCTCATATCACTACAATTTTATTATTTTGATGCAATTACTACCCGGTGGCGAAGTATTACTCCTAAACGACCATTCATAGCTGCTATCGATCAATTAATGCACTCACTTGCAGCAGACAATTTAACTGAAGCTGCAGCATCTCAGCCTATAGCGACATCAAGTTCGCAGCCACAGGCTTCCCACAGAGCACTTATAGCAAATGGAATTCACCTGCTTGTATTTTGGGGGCTATTTCTCTTAGGATCACTTAGAATATTGCCAGCACTTATGTAACTGTATAATCGGCACGGATGTAGATTACAGTTACTCAACAATCGTGAAAGCAGTATTTGAAATAGTATAATCAATGGTTCCGTTTTTTAATCCACTGGTGACTGAGAGTTTATTATCATCATACATGAACACTGCTTCAACTCCTTCCATAGCCTCAATCATCGCCTTTCCCTTCTCTAAACCGAGTGAATAGATTGCTGTGGATAGTGCATCGGCCATGAACGACTCAGAAGTAATAATGCTGGCACTTGTAATTTCAGTCAGTACCGGATACCCGGTCTTGGTATCTAGGATATGGTGGTACACAACTCCGTCAAGTTCAAGGAACCGTTCATACGGGCCACTGGTGACCAGAGCTTTCTCCTCTAAACCGACAATCATCACATGTCCGCCGCGTTCTTCATCGGGATTCTGGATACCGATTCGCCAGGGAGTACCGTCAACACGGGTTCCCATGGTCAATACATTTCCACCAAGATTTATAATCGCTTTCTGAACACCATGTGATAAAAGCACCTTTGCTGCTTCATCGGCCGCATAGCCTTTTGCAATTCCACCGAGATCGAGCATCATTCCAGCATCAAGAAGTTCAATGGTTAACTGTTCTTCGTTGAGAACTACACGATCATACCCTATAAGGGGAAGTAATCGATCAATTTCACTTTGGGGAGGTTTTCGCGGATTGTCACCACCGATATCCCACGCTGTTACGAGTGGTCCTACTGTTGGATCAAAGGCTCCACCACTGAGAGCTGCAGCTTCAAGGGATCGTTCAACAACTCGGAAGGTATCCTCAGAAACCTGAACAGGTCCTTTTCCTGCAGATGCATTCACAGCGGCTATCTCACTGGTATCGAGATGCAGGCTCATCCGAGCCTCAATATCTGCAATACGTGCAAAAGAATCAGCAAAAGCCTCATGTGTTGGATTGTCGTAGATTGTTATACGACACACTGTTCCCAACATGAGTTCTGACTGAGATTGCGGCTCCACTACAACTGACTCGTCCGATTTTGAACAAGAAATTGTAAAGATTCCTAAAAAAATGATTCCGATAAAAAAGAACCGAATTGCATTACTAGACTGTTTCATGATACTACTATATAAGTGATATATCGCAAAACGCGAAAAACAACAACCATCAAAACCGAATCTTCATATTCGGTTTATTTCAAACAAGGAAACAATGTGGTTTGAGACCAAAGGTATAAGGAGAGAACACATGGATAAAAAAAGGATTGTGATTCTTGGCGGAGGTTACGCTGGTGTACACGCTGCTAAGAGGCTGCACAAGGCTTTTAAGAAGCAGAAGGACAAAGTTGAGGTAACACTCATAGATCGCCATAGACACCATATCCTCATGACGGAACTCCACGAGGTTGCGGGTAATCGTGTAGGGGAAGATTCGGTAAAAATTTCGTTCGATCGAATTTTTGCGGGAAAAATGGTAAATGTAGTTCGGGATGAAATTACCGATATTGACTTCAAAAAACAGACCCTCACCGGTAAAGGGGCTAAGTATCCATACGACCAGTTGATTATCGCGACCGGGGCAGAACCTACGGATTTTAATATTCCTGGAATCAAGGAACATGCTTTCTTTCTTTGGAGTTTGCCCGATGCACTTCGAATAAAACATCATATCCAAGAGATTGTTCGTGCCGCAGCATATGAAAAAGACGAAGCTACTCGGAGAGAGATGCTCACGTTTGTTGTTGCTGGAGGGGGTTTTACCGGTGTTGAATTGGTTGGTGAGCTCATTGAATGGCTTCCTATTCTCTGCAAGGAACATGGCGTTGATTACGATGAAGTAACACTCATGAATGCAGAAGCTCTGGGAAACATTCTAAACATGCTGCCAGATGGACCTCGAAATAAAGCCATTGCATACATGGAAAAGAAGGGTGTACAGATTCGTACCAACAGTCTCATTGTACGTGCAGATGAGCATGGTTTTGAGATTAAGGATGGTACCAAGTTCAAGACAAGGACTCTTATTTGGACTTGTGGTGTTCGTGGTACAACATTCTGCCACAACCTGCCTCTTACGGACGGAAAGGTACAGCGTAAGAAGGTAGATGAATTCATGCGTTCTCCCGACTACGATAACGTGTATCTTGCTGGTGACGGTATCTGGTACATGGAAGATGGCAAGCCTGTCGGTCAGATTGTTGAGGCGGCGGAACAGACAGCTGCGACCGCTGCAGATAGCATTACACAGACCATACGTAAAGAACTCGGTCTACCTACTAAAGAGGTTGCACCGTTCAAATCAAATTTCCATGGATTCATGGTCTCCATTGGTGGTAGATACGCCGTATCCTACACTGCGGGCGTGGCGATGTCCGGCTTCTTTGCAATGGCAATCAAGCATATGGTTAATATGTATTACCAATTTGGTGTATGTGGAGCAAATGGTGTTTGGAACTATTTCAAACATGAAATTCTCACCATAAAAGACCGCAGGTCCCTTATTGGTGGAATGGCTTCGTATCGGGTGCCATCTTACTGGATTGTTTTCCTTCGCATGTACTTAGGTGTTATGTGGCTCATTGAAGGTGCTGGGAAAATTACCGAGGGCTGGCTTACAGACACTACCGGTAGAAAAGTGTACTGGGGACCACTTCCAGGAGCTGAAGGTGATGCTGTATCTGCTGCATCGGGGGCTGTAGTTGAAGCAACGGCAGCTGCATCAGGTGCTGTGGCAACTGCACAACCGGCTGCTGAGGCTGTGGGGGGTGTTTCGGTCGCATCTGCATCGTATGTAGCTCCTGCGGCAACTGAGGCTGTAAGTTCTGCCAGTACGTGGGCTGAACCAGTAGTAGAGACAGTTGCAGGTGCTTCGACCGCTGCTGCAGAAGCGACAGGTGAGGCTGTTAAGCAATTTGCTCCACCACTGCTAAGTGAACCTCTGGGAATCTACACATGGATTAACGAGACTTTCGTCGCCATGGCTCCTTATTTCTTCCAGGTAGTAATTGTATTAGCTGAGGTTGGTATTGGACTAGCATTTATCGGTGGTCTATTCACCTTCCCCGCTGCAATTGTTTCGATTGGATTGTCAATTATGTTCCTCATTGGAGCACTTGCTGGTAAGGAAATTCTCTGGTACATGGCAGTGTCCATTGTGATGCTTGGTGGTGCGGGTCGTGCATTTGGTCTTGACTACTGGGTAATGCCTTTCCTCAAGAAGATTTGGAATAAGATTCCAATTGCAAAAAAACTCTATTTCTTCATGGATGAACCAGAGTTCACAAAAAAGCAGATGGAACGCCGACTTCAAAAGCAAAAGGATTCAACTGTTTAACTATGAGTGAATTTTGGAGAGACGAACCGGTGATTGCTAGCGAGCTTGAGCAGGTTGGTTCGTTGATACAGGAAACGGTAAATCGTTCACATAGTTTTATTCGCCAGCTACTTGCCGCTCAGATTAAGACGAGCGGCAAAATGCTGCGGCCTGCACTCGTCCTTATTGGCTCCCGAATGGGAAAGGCTGAAAAACGAGATGACGTGCTACGAATTGCAAGTGTTCTTGAAATGATTCATATAGCCTCATTAGTGCATGACGATATTATCGACAATGCAACAACACGTAGAGGTGTTCCTACAATCTATGCACGAGCTGGGGCAAAGCAAGCTGTATTAGCAGGTGATTATCTGTTATCTCGGGCGATGGCTTTAGTAAGTAACGAAGAGGGAGACCTAAAACCCTCTGCTGTCTCAAATGCATTCAGCAGACTGTGTCAGAGCGAATTGGAACAGGATGCAGGCCAGGGTAATTATGATATCGGTATTTCGACCTATATTCGGAGAATTGCTGGGAAAACTGCATCACTCTTTGCTCTCAGTGCGTATGCCGGTGCCGCGGTCGCCCAAGCTCCTATATGTATGCAGCAGAAACTTCATCGTATTGGATATGCAATGGGAATGGCGTTTCAAATCCAGGATGATATGCTCGACTATGATGGGAATGGGGATGACTTAGGTAAGGAACCGGGAAGGGATTTCCTCTGTGGTGTTCCAACAATTCCGCTGCTTGAAGCTCTTGAAACTGAATCAGCCTTACCTGAGGAGCAGCGTTCGCTGCACCAGATTATCAACAAGAAGAAATTGTCGAAACGCGATGCGCAAAAAGGAATGCAGCGTGTCATTGAATTAGGTGGCGTTGAAAAGGCTCATGAGTTAGCTCAGACATATGTTAAACGTGCCTACCGAGATATTGAGGCTTTACAGCATGAAGAGGTTGCGGCACTTCTCTATGGAGTATTTGACAAACTCACAAATCGAAAGAGATAATTTCCAGGAGTGGATGCAATGTCAGCTGAATCGATTGAACAGGAGATTCTGGAGAAAGAGTATGACCTCATGCTCACCCACCTGCAATTACGATCTGAAAGGAAAAACTTCTCGATTCAAGATATCAAAATGGAATTTGAGCATCTGTTAGTCTACCAGGGTCAAGACTGGGTTGGTCGCGGAGAGATTAAGAATGCTGAGATTCAGGCACATGTGTACGCATATCAGGTATTCTTAAAACGATGGAAAGATTCACGTAAGGATTCTCAGTAACAGGACCACTCTTTCCGTCACCGGCTAACTATTTCCCATGTATTTAGAAATCAAAATTGTCAGGATCCGGACCGAATCGTCTTCCTTCGTGTAGAGCATCTATCCGATCCATTTCGTCGGCAGCTAAAGAAAAATCGAACACCTGGGAATTTTCCCGTATACGATATTCATGCACTGACTTCGGAATCACAACAACACCATGCTGAATATGCCACCGCAATACAATCTGAGCCGGGGTCTTCCCATACTTTTCTGCAAGATCGATCAGTAGGGGGAGATTGAGATTACCCTTCATAAGAGGGCTCCAAGCTTCAACAATAATATTATTTACCTGACAAAAATCACGTATTTCCTTTTGGTTAAGAAGAGGATGCAACTCAATCTGATTTATAGCTGGGACAACATCACTCGAATCGAGTATGCTCCTCAAATGGTGAATCTGAAAATTGCTCACTCCGATTGCACGCACACGTCCTGAGTGGTAGAGTTCAGTCATCGCCCTCCATGTGTCTATATATTTGCCTGCTACAGGCCAATGGATCAGATAGAGGTCTAAATAGCTGGTATCTAGCCGTTGTAAGGACTTTTCCAGTGCATCAAAAGTTGATTCATACCCTTGATCACCATTCCATACTTTTGAAGTGATAAAGACATCCTCTCGCGGTACACCACTTTGCTTTAAACCCTCGCCAACTCCAATTTCATTGCCGTAAACCGCTGCTGTATCTATGCTTCTATACCCTAGCTTTAATGCTGATTTCACTGCAGATACCACAGGAGCTCCATCACCAACTTTAAATACACCCAATCCGAGTCCTGGCATGGGAAGCCCATTGTTAAGCATAACGGTGTCGCTTACATGTTGAATCATTACATTCCCCCTTTTTGTATGTATCGAATATAATCAAAGAATATCAAAATGACTAGAAAGTATAATAATGACCCGTTTGGAAGTATGCTAAATCTTTCATTATATGATTAAGCAATCATGTTTTATCGATAAATAAACATCTATTAATTGTTTGATATATATGTTATCTTCCTACATATACCAGTCACACAGTTAGGAGTCATGTATGAAGAAAAAAATTACGTTAGTAGTATTACTCGTTTTGCTTGCTTTGAGTCTCGTACTCACAGGTTGTGGAAAGAAAGCAGAACCAGTAGCAACCGCAGCCCCCGCTGCACCAGCAGCTCAGGCTGCTCCTGCACAACCGGCACCAGCTCCGGCACCACAGCCCGCTGCTCCGAAGATTGACAAAGATGCAGTACTGATTGCAGCTGCCAAGGATTATTTCACTCAAGTTGCTTCGAACAACAATCTTATCTCAGCGAAAGACCTGAATCAGATGCTTGAGGATAATCCTGGTGCTACTATGATTATTGATATCCGCTCTGATGCCGATTTCGAAGCTGGACACATCGAAGGTGCCTTCCATAGTACTTGGGCCGGCCTCGGTGACGTTATGGAAAAAATCCCACAGAATCGCCAAGTTGTGGTAGCCTGCTATTCTGGTCAGACAGCCGGTCAGGCAATTGGTGCCTTACGGCTTGCAGGATTCTCGAACGTGAAATCCTTAGCAGGTGGTATGAATAATGGTTGGAAAGCTGCCGGTCTTGTTGCTGAAGAAACCGGAGCACGCCCCTTAGCAAGTCGCTCGAATGCAACATCTCCAAAAACAGAGGAAGATCAGGTTAAGTGGGATGCTGCAAAAGCATATTTCAAATCAGTGGCAAAAGATGGTAATAAATTAATTCCATCACAGGATCTGTATGATGCCCTTCAGACCAACCCAAAGGCTTTTAATGTAATTGACATTCGTGGAGCAAGCGATTATGAAGCTGGCCATATTGAGTTCTCAACTCACACGGCTTGGACAAATGTTGGCAGTATCCTTGAAACTTTACCGAAGAATGATAGAATTGTTGTAGCTTGTTTCTCCGGGCAGACTGCAGGGCAGACTGTTGGCGTACTCAGAACATTGGGTTTTGATGCCTATTCACTCACCGGTGGTATTAACAATGGCTGGAAAGCTGCTGAATTGCCTCTGGTTCAATAGTGCTCTGTGATTTTATCGCAGATATCATGCCGTCAGATACTGGCGGCATGTTTACTTGGAAGCTGATGGGGTCTGGAGGCTCCCGCGGTCTTCAAAACCGTTGGCTGTATAAATCGCAGCGGTAGGTTCGATTCCTGCCACTTCCGTACCATGAAACAAGATAACCCGATGATTCCACAGGTAGAAAAACTCATTCAGAATCCACAGCTCAAGGTCTGGGAGAAAGAAATAAGCCGCCATCTTCTCATCAAATCAATCCGTACGGTTCTAGACGAAATTCGCACTGAATGGAAATTAACAGGGGCCACGGTAACCGAGGCAGAAATCCTAAATCGTATTGATGGTGCATGCGATACACTGTATCGTTCTCGTCCGCTTCCGGTAATCAACTGCTCAGGTGTTCTCATCCATACGAATCTAGGAAGAGCCCCTCTAGACGCCTCTGTTTGGGATGCTGTTAAAAAAGCTAACACCAGGTATGTAGCTCTGGAGTACGATATGATTCAGGGGAAGCGTGGACAGCGGAATGCATTGCTATCACCACTCTTTTCGGCACTTACGGGGGCTGAATCTGCTGCTGTGGTCAATAATAATGCTGCTGCTTTGTTCCTCATTCTATCCATGTATGCAAAAAACCGTGAAGTAATTGTGAGTCGCGGAGAGCTGGTGCAGATAGGTGGTGGTTTTAGGATACCTGAAATTCTCGAGCAGTCAGGAGCCAGATTGGTCGAAGTGGGAACAACAAATGTTACCACCTGCGAGGATTATACTCGAGCAATTACGCAGAACACGGCATTAGTACTTAAAGTACATAGAAGTAATTTTGCCCTGAGAGGATTTACTTGTGAACCCACTACAAGAGAACTTGTTGAGGCACTGCCAGGGCGTATCATGGTACTTGTGGATCAAGGTTCCGGTGTGTTGGATCACGAAATTCCAGGCGAGGTCAGTGTGAAAGAACATCTTGCTCATGGGGCATCGATTGTTACCTTTTCGGGTGATAAAGTACTCGGCTCAGTTCAATCGGGATGCATCGTGGGGAAAGAGACCTTAGTAGCCCCCCTCATTACTCATCCGCTGTATCGAGTCCTGAGACCGGGAAAGACCATTGTCACGCTCCTTGAGCAGACTCTTATTAATCAATTGAATGGACAACTTAGCTCACCAATGCGCATGGCGCAACGGAGTGTTGATGAACTCAGAGTTATGGGGGAAAACATTATTTCAGGATTACCTTCTGCACAGGTTACACTTGTTGAAGCACCTATGACGCTTGGAGGGGGCAGTACCCCAGATGAATTTATACCTAGCCTAGCAATCAAGGTAACGAGTCACAACTCTATAGACGTATTAGTTCAGAAACTTCGCTCCTCGAACCCTCCTGTTATTGGAAAGGTTGAGAAAAACTCTCTTATGCTGTATCTCGGAGCTTTAGATAATCAGGATGCCGAGATACTTTCTCATCACTTATCAGTCGCATTGGGGGATGTATAGGTGTATAACATCGAAACTGGATGATTGAAGAGACCTTTCTTTATTCTTCAATGGAGGCAGACGGTATAGCAGAAAGGGTCGAGAATCCAAGAAAAGTCATAAAAATGAGCAATTCGAGGTAAATATCGATGATATTTTTGTTGTTCTTGCTTTATCGATAATGCTATAATGATTGTGTGGGTAGTTCTACAAAGTTTCTGGAGGTGGATATGGGAAAACATAAGAAGAAAAAACCTATTCTACGTATTGTATTGTTTACCACTATTGCAGGCCTACTGGTGCTTGCAACCGGAGCCGGGAGAAAAGAGACTGCTCCAGTTGAAGAGGTCGTGAAACCGCGAGTAATCACCGCGCGATTCACCGACCCTGTAGAATTAGAACCGCAAGATAGCCAAAAGTGTATAGCTTGTCATACAAAGACTAATCCAATAACCAAACTCGCCTCACCTACCGTTGCCGGTGGTGAGGCAGGAGGATGAGGCCCTGCTGCGCCGGAGTTTTCGGCGCTTGAAAAGTATCAAGTTTCATTAGATTTTTTAGACACTGCACACGGAGAATTGGGTTGCGTAACGTGCCATGGCGGTAATGGCTCCGAAGAGCGATTTGAGCATGCCCATACAGGCGTCAATCCATCACCTTCAGCAGATACCAACGGTATTTGTGCTGAATGCCACTATGAGGCAACTAGTACCTATGAAAATTCATTGCACTATACTGTGCGCGGATTTCAAAATTCTCTTATTGAGTTTAGCGGCGACGAGGCTGTTCTTGAAAACCCGCATGAAGGGCTGGGCGAAGTATTTAATCTTAACTGCATGAACTGCCATGCAACGTGTGGAGAATGCCACGTAAGCAGACCGAGTGGATATGCCGGTGGATTAATAGATAAACACAAATTCTTTGATTCTCCACCCATGGATCAGACCTGTTTTGGTTGTCATGGAGCAAGAAATGCTGGAGAGTTCATGGGAACGGTCGGTTTTGCCCGAGACGTTCACTATGAAATGGGTATGACGTGCGTTGATTGCCATGATGTAAATAATTTCCATGGTACTGGAGAAGCGTATGCTTCTATGTGGGATAAACCAGTACTCCCCTCGTGCTTGGATTGTCATGAAGATGCTGCTTCTGGTGAAGACGATGTTGCTATGCATAATATCCATGGTGATTCGCTGTCATGTCAGGTGTGTCACGCACAAGCAAACCAGAACTGTTTTGATTGTCATGCCGACATCTCGGATGATAGAACCAGTCTGGCAAGTCATTCAGAAATGCGAGTTCTGTTCAGAATAGGGCTCAATCCAGAACAAACAGAGGAGAGACCGTATAAGTACGTAGCTCTTCGTCACATTCCAACAACGGCCGACTCTTTCATTGAGGCTGGTGACGATCTGCTTACAAACTATGACGAAATCACCAACTGGAAGTACTCACCTACTCACAACATTCAACGTTCAACATTCCAGAATGAGAGTTGCGATTCGTGCCATGGAAATGCTAGAATCTTCCTGAATGAAGATGACTTACGAGAAACCGATAGTAAAGCGAACTGGGAACTGCTTTCCGGACCTCCACCAGCTACCGGTTACTAGAAGTCAGGATCCTGCTCATATCACATATGAGAGAGCCGGAGGAGTTTTCTTCCGGCCTCTTTTTATATAAGGAAGCGTATGAACCGAACTGTGTCAAAGATATTTCATTCAATTGCCTCATTACGATTCGCTGTGCTCTTACTTGTCCTTATTGCCTGTTACATAGTTATAGGAACATTAATCCCTCAGCATAGTTCTCCCGAGTGGTACCAAGAGGCCTACCCAACCGCCGGTTCTCTGATTATCATGCTCTCGCTGGATAGCGCCTATTCTTCGCCAATATTCATTGTACTGGTTGGTCTGTTTGCCATGAACCTTACTTCGTGTACGATTCTCTCGCTAAAAGGGCAAGTTCGCCAAGCAAAAGACAATTACTTCCCTCCGTTCACCGCTTCAGACCAAATTATTGATGGTGTGACCGAGGATGCTATTATTCACTACTGCAAGAAAAAACGGTTTACTGTGAGTAAGGACAAAGAGACGGGTACGTGTAAAGCTGGAAAATTCCGATGGGGTATCCTTGGGGCAGCCATAACTCACGTTGGGATTCTGGTACTATTCGTTGGTGGCGTAGTGGGAAATATGGTAGCAACCGAAGATGTTGTTTCACTATTACCTGGAAATGAGGTCTCTTTTGCAGAACAGGGATTTGTACTTCGACTGGATGATTTCTACATGACTTTTGAAGAAGGTGGTGCTGTTAAACAATACATAAGCGAAGTCACCATGATAAACGATGACGGAACCGAAAGAACCGAGACACTGTGGGTGAATAATCCGCTTTCACATAATGGCATTAAGGCGTATCAGGCAAGTTTCGGATGGACTGGAAATTTACGTATAACCGATAACACTACAGATGAGGTCCTTGTTGAAGGGTTGCTAAGAAGTGGAAGAACCTATTTCCACCAGAATTCACATCTCACCATCTATCTCTATGATTATTACCCTGAAATGGCTATCGGACATGATCAGAACCCAGTCTCTTTATCAAATCGGGAAATCAATCCATATTACGCGGTAATTCTGTATGAATTCGGAAATCCTGTCGGTTCATATATTATTGAACCAGGCGATCCCATTACATACAATAATCTTACCCTTACCTTTACACACTCTATTGCATATACAGGGTTACTCATTCGTACTGATCCATCCTACCCTATTGTATTAACTGGATTTATCATTATTCTTCTGGGCATGTTCGTGAGTTTCTATTGTTACCCAAGATTCATTAGCTATGATTCAGGAAGAGTCACTACATCGAGCAGAAAAAATGGCTGGGTGTTTCATAATGCCGTAAAACTAGAGCTTTCAAAAATTTCTAAAACAGCAAAGAGAGAGGAATAATCATGGAGTCGTATCAGCTAGTCGAAAATGTTGCATTCACAGTGACGTTTGTTGTATATATTATCTCTGCCGTTCTGTTCCTTGTCCATGTCTCAGGAATCACAAAAAAACTTGAACGTGTGGCAATGCTTATTACGCTGATTGGGTTCCTCTTTCATACGGTAGCTATGGTGGTTCGAACACTTGGTGCGGGACGTCTCCCCTTCAGCAACCAATATGAATTTGCTCTGAGTTTTGGCTGGGGAATTGTGCTTAGTTTTCTTGTGCTTCATAAAATGTACAAATTTTCATCTATCGGTGCTTTTGTTATGCCGTTGGGTATCCTTGTGATGGGGTATGCTTCATTACAGAGCAGAGCTGTTCGTCCTCTTATGCCTGCACTGCAGAGCCATTGGCTTACATTCCATGTGGGTACTGCAATCCTTTCGTATGGAGCATTTGCCCTAGCCTGTGGAATTGCTGTTATCTATATAATCGATTCAAAACGAACATCAGAGAAGCGTATACTAAAAGACCCGGAAATCAGCGATATACTCAGTTACCGTGTGATCGTATTTGGTTTGCTTATGCTTACCATTGTGATTATCAGTGGTGCTATCTGGGCTCAAAAGGCTTGGTCGCGCTACTGGGCTTGGGATCCAAAGGAAACGTGGTCTCTCATAACTTGGATAATCTATGCAATCTATCTACACCTTCGATTGCGGCGAAACTGGCGAGGAAAGGCTGCTGCATGGTTTGCTATTATCGGATTCATCTCTGTGCTTTTCACATTTGTAGGAGTGAATATTCTTCTTCCGAGCATCCACAGCTACGCAACTTAGGCTGGGAAATTGTTAAGTTAGCCAGAGAAAAACGGTTATCATAGAACACCTTGAGACAGCTAGCCCTTATGTGAAATATTTGCGATAATTAGGGTATGTCAAACAGTAAAAAAACACTTCATGAGGGGAAAACCGTCAACCTCCATACGCATTCACGATATTGTGGACATGGTTCTGGAGAGTTGTCCGACTTTGTAGAGGCTGCAAAACGCTCAAAATTCACTGCATTGGGATTAAGTGAGCATTGTCCTGTCCCCGATGAGAGATGGAATAGTTCTCGAATGGACTATAATCAGATACAGACATATATGGACGAGTGCAGGACTCTTCAGAGAGACGAATCTGATATTGAAATACTTTGTGGTTTCGAGTGTGACCACGATGCTCGCTATACATCCTGGTATAAGGAGGAGCTGCTCGATACCCATTTTGCTGATTACCTCGTCTTTGCAATCCATTATATGGGGGGTGCAGACCATGGAGATCTCTATCTACAAAAAATCTCATCAGATAAGAAAAATTTGCATGAATACACTGATCGGTATGTCGATGGCCTGCTCTCCGGCATGTATCTGTTCGGAGTTCATCCCGATATTTTTGGGATGTTCTACCGGTCTTGGGACGATGAAGCTATCAGCTGTTCAAAAAGTATACTTGCATGCGCAGAAAGTCAGCAAATCCCGCTTGAAATAAATGGATATGGCTTTAGAAAGCCTATCATTACAAGCACCGAGGGCAGAAGACTTCAATATCCACTTCGTCAATTCTGGGAGCTTGCAACACAGTATGATATTCAAGTTATTGTAAATAGCGACACTCATTATCCCGAAGATATGGATCTTGAAGGACTCGGTGCACATGAACTCGCACAGGATTTAAATCTCACCTATACAGATTGGATTATTTCAGACAATACCTTTGGTGGAAAAACGATTGAAAAACAGAAGTAATGCACAGATTATGAAATCGAAAAACCCTGAGGGTGCATAATAGATGCTACTCACGTGATTGATACAGTATGTATTTCCCAAAATAGGTGTCAGTGGTATCAAGTGTGGAAGAAACTTCAACTAACAGATAATAGCTATCGGTCGCAGCGACATCAACGGAGATATTTTCATCCAGTAACTCACTGTTAGTTGAGCTCTCCACCACCTCCGGACTGTCATTATAGAGCATGAGGGTTAAGTCATTCTGTAGATTTGTTAATCTGAATCGATAGGTAAATTCCCCAGCTAGGTATACTTTAAAGTAATCTTTATCGTCACGTGTTGTAACTGCCCCTGTCCAAGACCCCTCAGACATTTGAAACTCAGTTGCAGTCTCATACGAATCATTAGGCTCTTCTTCTTGTTGGAATCCGCTATAGATAGAATCGCATCCAACGATTAACACCATGAGAAAAGAGAGAATGCACACCAGAATTTTTCCCACTAGACCCGAAGTGTTTATGGTAATGTGCATCTCACCGGTTTTTTCTTCTTGGTAAAGGCGTTCTTTTTGCGTTTCCATCATACCAGTAAAACCACGCAGAATCATAATAGTGACGTATTTAAAAAAAATATCCATAACGAATTATGGATATTTATCAACTATTAGATAGTCTGCATTTCCTGGAAAACACTTTCAACCAGTGCTATTAGCCGTACACTTTCATCTTGTGTCATCTTCGGAGTTTTCACACCGCCCTCTAACAGACCAACAAACGCATCGAGTTCAGGAATAAAGGGATCTTCCTCAGCAATATCGAGAGAGATGGTCTCCTGATCGGTGAGAACTTGAATTCGTCCAGGAGCCCAGTTAAAGACTCCCTCAATAACAATTCGTCCTTTTGTTCCAATCAGTATCGTGGTGATATCTCTCACTTCAGAGATCCACCCGAATCCAAAAGATCCAATAGTACCATTTTTATATGATATCTGGCCCGAAACATATGATTCCACCTCACCTTCTATCTTTCCAGTGGCAGCAATTCGGACAATCTCATTAGTACCATCAGCATTCAGCAGATAATTAATCAGGTTTAATGGATACACACCAAGATCCCACATGGCACCACCGCCCAATGCCTTGTTTGAGCGAATTCCTGTAAGACGTGAACGAAGTGAGAAGAAATTGGATTGCACATAGACGAGATCTCCGATAACACCACTATTCAGGTACGATTCCAGTAGTTCCATGCGTTTGGAATAACGATACATGTACCCCTCTAGTAATAACAGAGAGTGCTTCTGAGCAAGCTTGATGAGTTCTGTCGCCTCGTTTTCACACATGGTCAAAGGTTTTTCACACAATACATGTTTGCCGGCCAGTAGAGCTTTTCTCACCCACTCAGTATGCATGTTGTTCGCCAGTGCAATATAAATAATGGAAACACGTTCATCCTGAAGGAGTTTTTCATAATCATCATAGAGGGTCACTCCAGCAGGGATATCCTCAATTTGAGCACTCTTACTGGCAATAGCTGCTAATTGACTCTGTGAGTGATTGAGTAGTGCCGGAAGCATGCGCTGTCTCGCGACCTGGCCAAATCCAAGAAAACCCCAAGTATACACAGTATTCATCTTCTCTCCTTATTCACTACATTACCAAGCGTGGTAGCCACATTACAATTGGCTCTATGTATGTCATCAACAACAATAATACTATCATACTAACATAGAACGGCAGTGTCGACTTAAACAACTTCTCAATTGAAACTTTGCTGATAGTACTTCCTACGAAGAGGGTAACTCCTACAGGAGGAGTCAAGAGTCCAATACCTAAATTTAGTAGCATGATGATTCCAAAATGAATCGGAGACATTCCCAGTGTTTGAACTAAAGGAAGAAATACCGGTGTACAAATAAGAATAAGAGGAGCCATATCCATAATCATACCAAGTATCAGTAAAATAACGTTTACTAACAGAAGAAGGAGATATTTATTACTGGTAATTCCTAAGAGCCCATCTAACACCAGTTGTGGTACCTTGAGATAGGCAAGCAGATACCCAAATGCATTTGCAGCGGCAATAACCGGCATAACAACTACTAGCGTCATAAGTGTACTCATGAGAATTTGCTTGAATTTTTTAAAATCTATCTCCTTGTAGATAAACATGGTCACTATGAATGCCCATAATGCAGCAACAGCCGCCGATTCTGTGGCGGTAAATATTCCACCTAGAACTCCTCCGATAATGATTACCGGTGTTAACAGTCCTAAAAAAGCCTCACGTGAAATCTTAAGAGCTGCTCGTACACCAATTTTGTCACCTTTTGGATACCCACGTTTAACAGCAATCGAGTAACTTAGGATCATCTGTGAAATACCCAGTAAGATACCTGGGACAACTCCCGCCATAAATAATGCACCAACAGAAAGCCCTCCGGCAGCCATAGAATAGATAATCATATTATGGCTTGGTGGAATCAGGATTCCCTGAATGGAGCTGGTAATTGTTACACTTGCTGAAAAATCAGCATCATAACCATCTTTGACCATTTCAGGAATTAATATGGTACCAATGGAGGACGTATCTGCAACTGAAGAACCAGAGATTCCTCCAAAGAACATACTGGTAAGAATATTTACCATCGCCAGCCCACCTCGGAATCTTCCAACAATGACCTTCGACAGTGAAACCAGTCGGTTTGATATCCCTCCATCACTCATGATTTGTCCAGCAAAAATAAAGAAGGGGATTGCAAGTAATGCAACTTTATTAATTCCCGAAACCATAGATTGTACAACCACACGAACAGGAAACCCTAGGTATAAAACTGTAATCATTGCACTAGTGCCAAGAGCAATTGCAATGGGAAGACGTCCAATAATAAAAAGCAGGAAACTACCTACCAGCAGAATAATTGCTACTTCAGTTTGACTCATGACAGCTCCCCTTTTTTGTGTGACTTAGATACCTTGATTTCTCGATACATCCGAGCTGCTGTAAATATCACTGAAAGGAGTCCCGCGATTGGTACCATGATATATAGAACAGCATTTCGTACCGGAAGGCTCGATAAGTATGAACTTGATGTCATCTGGACCATTAATATTCCATTGTAGAATAGAACAAAAGCAGAAAATATCAGGATAACAACATAGTTAAATAGTGTGAGAACAAATTGAACTTTAATCGGAAGCCTGTCATAGAACATAGTGAGGCTTAGATGCTGATCATCTTTGATTCCTAACGGAAAACTTAACAACGTTATGTACACCATGAGCAGAGCAGTAAGTTCCTCCGACCACGATGGTGTATTACTAAAGAAAAATCTCATGATTACCCGATAGACTATAATCAAAGTCATTATAACAATGAGAACACTGCAAAAGTGTTCTATCGGTTTATGATGCTTGGTTCTCATACGCCCACCCCACTGTATTTTTTGTATAGGAAACAAGGCGGGAAGTGACTTGCATCACTTCCCTTACCTGCCTCTACTCGTAAAAATTAATTTTCGAGAG
>Ga0334901_1001957_pt1 | contig 18943 bp, 17 predicted proteins | sample GraSluR3_MG_3_FD_207216 | JGI IMG/M metagenome (GOLD analysis project Ga0334901, IMG submission 207216) | Sludge microbial communities from methane-producing bioreactor in Wageningen University, Netherlands - Granular Sludge_15_08-R3 | ecosystem: Engineered > Bioreactor > Anaerobic >... | reverse complement strand
TGAGCGACTTGATATTGCAGTCTTCGATGAGTTGTCTCAATGCCTGATCGTTGTTTTTGCAATGCTTTGTTGTCATAAGGATTTCAGGAAGCATTTCGATCATGGTAACAGAGTCTGCCTTCTCGGCGCAGTGGCATGCTGTTTCGCATCCAACCAGTCCTGCACCTATGACAACAACCTGCTTACCATAGTCTTCTCTGTCGGTGAGGATGTCGTTCGCTCCTTTCACGAAATCGGTGTCGATTCCGGGAATCGGAGGCATGACCGGAGAGGCACCGGTTGCAAAGATGACCTTGTCATATCCTCCTGCCAGAATATCTTCTTCGGTAGCGCATTTCATGAGACTCACTTTCACCGAACTTCTGTAGAGCTTTCCTGTAAGATACTCGACATAGCTTTTTACGTCTTTTTTGAATCTGGGACCGCCAGCGGCTAACAGAAGTCCTCCCAGTTCGTTTCTCTTCTCCCACAGTTCGACTTGCATGCCACGTTGTTCCGCAGTCAATGCGGCCATGATTCCCGCAGGACCTCCTCCGATAACCAGCACGCGTTTGTCAGGATCACCGGCAGTGACAGGGTAGTAGTCTTCGGCAAATGCATGAGGGTTGACCGCACATTGCATGATCTTTCCAGAGAATCCTGCGTAGAGGCATTCGTTACATCCGATGCATGGCACGATGTCATAGGTCTCATGCTTCTTCACTTTTTGGACCCAATAGGGGTCAGCGATCGCCATGTGTCCGAGGCCGATCATATCTGCTTTTCCGTCCTGAAGAGCAGCCTCTGCATCGGCAGGATTGTTCATCTTGCCCTGCGACATGACTGGGACCTTGACGTGTTTCTTGATCTCGGCTGCGATGGGAAGCTGTACTTTCGGTGGCTGGTAGACGGTGTTGATCGCCTTGTACCATGCTTCGTAACACCCGACATCGACATGTAGAGCATCGACTCCAGCTGCTTCCAGTATCTTCGCCATTTCGATACCTTCGGGAAGCTCGCGACCTCCTTCAACACCATGGTATGGTGTGAATTTATAGAGTATGGGGAAGTCGGGGCCGACCGCTTCTCGAATTGCCTGGATACATTCGACTGAGAATCTCATTCGGTTCTCGAGCGAGCCACCGTATTCATCGGTTCGATTGTTCCAAAGTGTGGACTGGAACTGATCCATGAGGTAACCACCATATCCGTGCAGCTCCACTGCGTCGGCTCCGGCAGCTTTTACGACTGCGGCACCTTCAGCCATCTTCTGTACAATGAATTCGATGTCTTCTTTGGTGAAGGCTTTACACTTTACTTCTGGGAACCAGAAGGAGTCGACTTCGCTACATGAGTAGGGTCTGACTTCGCCTGTGGTGAACTGCATTCTTCCCAATCCGGGGGTGAGCTGGATACAGAGCTTTGCGCCCTGATTATGCACACGGCGGACTAGAAAGTTGAGTTGTTCATATGCCTTGGGAGTTCCGAGAACGTTACAGGCTTTTGCTTCATATTTCATGGTTACCTGATTCGCTCCTGTGATGATCAGGCCGAATCCTCCTTTCGCTCGTTCTTCGTAATATCTGATGGAACGATCTGAGAACGAACCGTCTGCTTCGGTGGAAGTGCCCATGGGAGCCATGTACATGCGGTTTCGAAGCTTCATGTTTGCGATACGTGTCTGTTCAAGAATTTTCACGTTTGATCCTCCTAGAATCGAAATTCTTTGCAGCGTAGGCTGCAGTATTACTGTATTACCGCGGTAATAAGATTACTAACTTGAGTACATGATAGAGAAAGATCGATTTTTAGTCAATAGTATTTTATCGATAACAGCATACTTAAAGATTTCCTGGTCTCTACAAGAAACTTGTTGAAGAGGTATACTTCTGGTACAGTGGCTTTTATGGGGTGAGTAGATGACGGATATGAAGGCAAATATTATAGAGAAGGCTGGTGTTTTGTTCCGAGAGAAGGGCTATGATGCTGTAACGGTGAATGATGTCTGTGTTGCATGTGGGATCACCAAGACCACGTTCTATTACCATTTGAAGTCGAAGCAAGATATTCTTTTGCAGTTCTACGATATCATCGTAGAGAATCTGACTTCTCTGTTGCTCAAAATGCTCCATATGACTACGAGCTGGGATCAGCTGCAGTTGTTGTTCAATCATCTCATGACGAATATCCAGCAACTCGGCCCCGATTTGAACAGTCATCTTCTCAGTGTAAACTTGCAACGAAAGGAGCAGGCTCTTCGTATCCGGAAGGAGTTGGAGGAGATTGCGGTCGATATCATTCGAAGAGGGCAGGACAGCGGGCAGTTCAGGAACCAGAACAATGCTTCTTCGTTATATCAGGCTGCAGCATATATGTTTACTGGATATGAATATATGTGGTGTACGCTCAATGGAGAGTTTTCCTGGAATACTGAGTTCTTCGCTTCGCTTGAATCGATTCTCGATGTGGATCCAGAGCTTCGAACCAAGGTCAAAGATGTTCCTGGTGATTCTTTGTAGTTCATGAAGTAGGTGTTGGTGTGCTTCATGGAGACGGATCCGACACACCTTTGGTGTAATTTCTCCGATGGTTATGGACAAAAATGTCAATATCCCGTACTATTGCATACAGTTTCAAGGGCGCGTAACTCAGCGGGAGAGTGCTACCTTCACACGGTAGAAGTCGTTGGTTCAAACCCAATCGCGCCCATAAGGCAATCATTTCTGATATAAGAAATTGGTTGCCTTTAATTTTAAAGCCCTAAACCTGAAATTGCCCATTGTGAAGAAAAATGTGAAGAAGTATTCTTCACAAGCGAAACACAGGGAGGTTTTACGGTGGCTGTCGAAAATCAATTTTATCTCTATTATGCGGATACTACTCAATGGTACCGGCATTAAAGAGCCTATCGTATATAGCTTCAAAGTGTTCAATTTCTTTTTCAGTTAACTGTAGGAATTCCCTTTGACGTGCTCGTTTTGATAGCTTCCCCTCATTCTGTGAGATGAAACTATACAAGAGAAAGACGGTAGAATCAGGCATTTCAACGGAATTCTGTACAGTTTCTCTGAAGCGATCATAATTCACGAGGAATCGTGTCTCTTCCGGGAGATCATGTTCAATCGTCTGCTGCACACAATGATATAGGAACTTTGCATAGGGGGTCGCATCAAAGTATCGGTAGTAATCTATTGTCGAATTCAGGACACGTACATTATGTTCTTCTGTAGGTTCCCATTGAATGAAGGGGAGAATGCTTTGTGAGTAATCTTTTAGGACGGATGCATATTCTTCTATTCGAAGTAACATTGCACTTGAAATAGGAAATATCATTCCTGGAGGATTGTAGCCATGTTCTGCGAGAATATGATGGATGAGATATCGATGAATTCTTCCATTCCCATCAGAGAATGGATGGATAATCACAAACCCGAAGGCGATGGCAGCTGCGGCAACGACTGGATCGATTTCTTTGGCAACTTTTTTATTATATGCAATAAGTCCTGAAATCAAAGAGTCAATATCATCATATCTAGCACTTATATGTTCAACAATGGGTGTTCCTGTTTCCCTATCATGTTCGCCTATGAAGCCCCCTTCGTCTCTGAACCCTATTTTCACAAAACCTCTAGGTCCTATCACAATATGTTGGAGACGTATCAGCTCCTCTTTACTCAAAGGTATTTTCCCTGCTTCTCTCAGCGCATTACCCCATCGCTGAATCCTATCATGGGAAGGTGTCTCATTTTCTATGGAGAAACTTGCTTTGGAATCTTTAAGTAGCAGAAATGCTGCAGCACGGGTAATGACATCCTTTGGGATATCTGCAATGACTTGGCGAGCTTTAAGTTTAAGGTTCATCATGAGAAATTCTTCAAGTTCTTCAGTTATTTTGATCAACGGACAGTAATCGGGAGTTCCTGGAAGATTGTTCACAACACGGTGTCTTTTGGAATTTTCTCCCTCTATGGTAACCTGCTGTTTGGGATTTACAGCCAATACGTAATTGCCTTTCCTGACATCTGGAATATCAAGAAAGGTTCCCATGAGCCATTCATAGAGAAACCAAATCCGTCTGCTGTATGAACCAGTAATCGTCTCCTGAATGATGGTTTCAATCGTTTTTCTATCGATTACCTCAAACAATTTTTTCAATATACACAAGTCAAGCCCTTCATATTTTAAAGCAAATTCAAGGTGCCCTATGAGAGTTTCTTCCGGTTGATGTCTTGGTGTCAGCAAGTGCCACCCCATCTTTTTTACAATACGATGCTTCAAGCCGATTGCTATTTTCAGTCGAGGAAAGGGTGCAGGAAGTTGGTATGCATCAATGAGAGCAGCATACCCCGCAGGGATCGCCTTCTCGGGCAGTAAAAATCCATGAAAAACGGTTACTGGTCCTGAAAAGATGTTATCCATACTATAATCTCCTGAATTATTATTATAATAACGTAGTATCTATGATTTGTACATATATTTTATAAAAAGTGATCATACAAGTTTTTACAGGTCCAACTGTTGAGCGCCATGCTACAGATTAGCTGATGGGATGAGCTGCAATGGGGATTTCAAGTAATTTGAGATAGCTGTTTCACCGTGATTTCGTTTCTTTCTTCTCCTAACCGTGAAAATTCTTATCTTGCAGAATCCAGTGCCCCAAGATCAAGTTGCAAATACGCCAGATCAGAAGAAAATATTTTGGCTTTTCGCACCAATCTGTCAGTGTAATCAATTACATGTGATCCGCCCCAGAATGCGAGATCATTTTCATTTCCCGACCTATTACTATAGATGAGATAGAATGTGTTACTGAATGCGATTGCGCCTATGTCCAGACATGTTTGCAATTTCATGGAGAATGCGAACTTGTCTTGATCGAAGCTTTAAACCTGGGAATAATCGAGTGAGAGAAGGTCCAAAGATCTCCCTTCCATACCTAAAGCATCCAGAAGATCTGTGTAGTAACGACGGTAATTCTCGCTGAAATCGCCACTCATGGCATGCATGTATTGTTCCTCTTTCGCAAGTATGCGTGCGCTTCGTGTACAATCTCATCTGAAGTACTAAGTCCTAGGCTCCGGAGGATGATTCTGGCAGAGACTAGATGGTTAATATTGTACATACGTCCGATACCCACCCCAATGAACGGTTGTACTCGTGCTGTCGTGTCGAATGTGGAATTAGCCCACGACAATTCTAGCGTCTCCACGCGAGCTGTAGGTAAAGGTGGATTCGTTGTGGGACTTGGTGGCGTAATATATGGTGATACTCCTCCTTGCACGAAGAACGGTATGGTTTCCTGTATGTCTAACAACCAGTTCTTGTAGCGGACATCAAGCGTGAAATCGGTTGTAAAACTATTATCTGTGAAAAAATAAGAGTTGTTGATAGCGATATCGAGGCTGTCATTCATCCGTTGTATATGGTGCACATAGTCGATATCGAAGTTACCTTGCATCGAGATCGAGAATGTGGAGCTGGTATCAATTAACAGCCTGAATGCCGAGTTTTCGACCCCCGGAGGAGTGGTTGGTACGGATCCTTTGATAGTGAGCATGTTCTAGGAGTAGGGGAATATCGGAGGTGTTTTTGTGTACGGTATTTGGCTGACACTTGGCTCAGTGATAGCAGACACAGGGGAGTTCACTGGTACAGACTTCTCCTCCACTGGCTGTGTGGTTATTGGTTCTTCAATCGGAGCAGGAGGTTCAATCGGAGCAGGAGGTTCAAACAAGATGTGATCATTGAGTTCCAGTATGATACCCGGTGATGGTTCGACGTCTAATGAAGCTCCTTCAGAATCTATTTTGTTTGCTGGTAAAGATAAGATAACACTGATCATCAGCAAACCCACGAGCATAATTTTTTTCATGCAGACCTACCTTCACATTGAAATGATTTGCTACCATCCACACTACAGTATGACATAATTGTTTAGTGGATGCAATTTTTTATCGCATAATATAATGTCATCTCTTTTTTTAGAGTAGTTTATTTCATATTCTAAGTCGTTTATTGTTTAATTATTGTCCAATACGGATTAGAGGCAGTCATTATTTGCCGAAAATATATCATATGACCATATGTTCATGGTTTTGAGTATCGTTTACTCGAACTATGTTGATAGGCTGTGCTATCATGCGTGTTGTTTGTATCTCTGATTCAAGACTTACTCCCGTGGTGGGGTAGGTAGGCTATCTGGATATTACGGCAATCCTCCAGGATGCTCAGACCATGAATGCGTATGTAAGAACCTTTACGGATAGGGAGATACAAGCATGGTTGACACAGAATATCAACTGCAATCGTTGCAAGCAGACTTCGAGCATTTCGATGTCTTGAGTAGCTCCATCGCCTCAGGAGCATCCACCGGTTTGCTGAACAAGTATCCTTGCATTTTATCGCAATCATGACGCATCAGATACTCTCGTTGTTTTTCGTGTTCAACTCCCTCAGCAACGATACAGTGACCCAATTTATGTCCCATCGAGATAATGTCCCCTGTGATAGCTTCATCATCGTTTAGATACATCAGTTTGTCTATGAAGAACTTATCAATTTTCAGACAGTTAATGTTCAGCTCCCTCTCGCGAGCGAACGATGAATACCCGGTACCGAAATCATCCAATGCAATATGGAATCCGAGGTGTCTAAGCTGAGCCAGAATTCTGTTCACCTCCTGCAACTTGGAAGAGAAGACCGATTCGGTAATCTCGAAGCTGATCAATTGAGGAGTTACATCAAGCCTCTCCATCATGCCTGTGAGATTCGGTAAGAAATCCTTTCTGAGCAGTTGAATCGGAGAGATGTTGATCGAAATTGAGATGCAGTCGTAACCTGCTTCCCACAATCTCTTTTTAAACAAGAATGCTTGGTGGAGAATCTTGAATCCGAGCGGAATGATGAGCTTCGTCCTCTCTGTGATCGGAATGAATTCCAGTGGTGATATGAGCCCAAGATTCCTACTATGCAATCGTGCAAGAGCTTCGAACCCGCAAATTGCATTCGAACGTAGGTCAACTATAGGCTGAAATTGGAGATACAGTCTCTGTTCATCTGTCCCAGCAGCTATCTCTATGAGCTCCTGGGTTATGATCTTTTCACGCTCGATATCCAACTCCATCTGAGAGTCGAAGAAAATACAATCCAGATCATCTTCGAATCCTGCGAGGGCTTTCTCCGACGCAACCAAAAGGTTCCTTAAAATGGTATTGATATCCCGCGCAGAGAACTTCCCCAGTTCAATAATCCCGATTCCCCACCCGATGCGTTCGATGGTGAGTATCGTTTTCAGTCTCCTTGAAATCTCTCTGCAGAATCTGACAAGATCCGCTTTCTCCTGGTAGTCTCGCACATAGAAAACGAACCTGTTCACATAGGTGTTGAACAACTCATGCTTGTCATCACTGAGCCGCTTGAACTCCTCGGCAATCCTATGGACCACTCGCTGACCGTAATCGAAACCGTATGTGAGCGTCAACGTGTGGATCGTACTCAGATTGATACCGATGATTGCTCTCTTCGCATTTCCTCTCAGCCTGGATTCGAGCCTCAGCATTCTCTCGAATGCATGTCGGTTATACAGCCCTGTCCAATGATCGTGCTCACTGTAATGAATCAGTTTCTGTTCGATTCTCTTGCGGTTCGTGATATCGAGTATGATTCCTTCGAGAGCCACTACCGTACCATTGGGATCGTATATACCTTGAGCTGCCTCCATGACCCATTTTCTGGAACCTTCGGCGGTTATTATCTCATATTCCTCCTTGAATGGACGTCTCTTTGCGAGCACCCGAGACCAGCCTTTCCTCAACTTGTCTCTGTACTCAGGAGCTATGACCTGGTTGAACGAGATCTTTCTGTTGTTAATGAAGTCTTCTGGGTCATATCCGGTCAGCCCGAGACAACCGGCAGATACAAAGCGCATAGTCCACAGTGGATCGTTATCACAACGGTATGCCATGCCGGGTAGGTGAGAGAGAAGTACCGATTTACTTCGTTCACTCTCTAGAAGCGCTTGCTCCAATTGTTTTCGTCGCATGATATCGAAGATGAAGCATATCTGCAGAGGCCTCTGGTCATCAGGAATGGAGATCGGGGCTACCACGATATGAACCCAGGTTGTAGAGCCGTCCGGGAGAATGTAGCGCTTATCCATGGCATACCGATCGATCTCACCGGCATTGAGCTGCTGTAGTTTTTCCAGTTCACTGTGTAGATCTTCAGGGTGAGTCACATCGGCAAGACTCAACTGCCGTAATTCATACTCACTTCTTCCCATGATCTTCTCGACCATCGGATTCATACTGAAATGATCCCAGCTCTCCTCAGCAACAGCTGTGCCGTCGTGAGTCAGGAGCATACCAATGGGAGATTGGGAGAACATGGCTTCGAACAAAGCAGCCTGTTCGTGTTTTTCTCGTGCGCAATTTTTCGCTCGGATCAACTCTGCATGGAGCATTATACGGGTACGGAGGCTGTTCTCGACGATAGGTCTTCGGTAGAAATCAATATTCGGCCATGCGTCACTGGAAAAGTGATTCTCAATATCCTGATCATCTAGTATCAGGAGTATCTGGGTATGCACAAGAAGCGGATTCTTTGCGATCCGATCCTGCAACTCACAAGGCGTGAATCCGGCAAGTCTGAAATCTCCAATGAGCAAGCAAGAATCATTGACCGAGTCGATAGCTTCCAGGCAGGAGTATGGCACTACAGCGTTGTCACCAGCACACTGTCTGACGGTCGCCAAGTCGATATCATCGAGATTGAAAGTTGAAATCGTCATCGACATACAGTTCCTCAGGGGAGAGGCTACCACTACAAAAAAACATAATTCAAATCAAATCAGTATTGCAATGCGCATCACCTTCGACACAAGTTCTCCCATTACTCACCATCGTTTGAAAGGTAGTAATATATCATAAAAGTAGTTGTAGTATACCTGATACTGGAAAATATACAATGATTTATTTCCCCATATTATATCTGAATAGGAATCTTTTGATAATTTGTTGCTAAAGGCTTACCTCGTTCACTCTAATCGACCAAGGAACATCACTTCAGACAGGATAGACTCTCGGTCGTTTTGTTTGTGTAGAGTCCCGGGATCCATGAAGCAATGACCACAGAGGGAGAGAGCTCGTAAGAAGGGTACAGGCAAAAAGTTTTCATCTAAGGTTTTTTCGTCAGAAACCTCGTGCTATCATGTATGTACAAACGCAAATTTTTACATCTAGGAGTTTCACTTGAAAAAACTAACTACAACCAAATCGCTTCGTACACCTATCGGTTTCATTTTATCCACCGTGCTCCTTACACTCATGATCGGAGTGTTGGCCTCCTCCTGTGCTCTTGATCAGGGAGCAGGACATACGTTCTCACTGAGAATGCCGGTATTTTCCACACAGGACCGGAGCACATCCCGTGCCAAAGCGACGATTAATGAATCGATGATACCCTATACTGTCCCTCCCGTTGTCGGGTGGGAAGATCTTCTCACCGAATCTGATACCATCGATTTTTCATATCTTGATAAGGAGGTGTCTTGTACCTATACGATCAATGGAGGCGAGGTTTTCTTCGAAGGATCAAGTTAAGGTATCGATTTTGAATTCACGGTGACCAACGGAGAAACATACTCCTACACGATAATCCTCTTGCTCGATGATACAGTTCTGATCGAAACTACAAGTGATGGGGACATTGTGCAAGATTATTTGGAAGGCGAGGGAGTTGCCAGAATCTGGAAGCAGAATACTGAAGACGACTTCTCCTATATCGAATATACAACGGGCCTTCAAAGTGATGGGACTCCTTTCTTTGCCATTATCGGGAGAGCCGATCTAGCTACAGACGAAGAGTTCAATACTCCTGAAGCGATGACTATTGACTCATGGAGTGAAGTTCGAGCACTTTTCGAGGAGATTGCCGAAGATGATCTGGAATCAGTGGATGAGTACTTTCTGCAAGACAATGGGAATTGGGTACGAGAAGACACCGCTGATAATGGATAAAGCTACCTGAAAATCTGGGGCTGGGCTCTTGCGGACAGTAGTATGCCATTGTTGGGAATCATTCCTTCTCTTCAGGTAAGGGAAGGAATCGTTGCACAATCTCTTCAAGGAAGATGAAGAACAAAGTTCTCGATTTCTCAAATGCCTTGAGATGTCCCGGTTGAGGTGATGCCGATAACCAGAATATGTGATCACACTGGTCGAACAGTTCGGTATTGTACTCTTCGACTACTATGACTACGTCACTTCCGCGCTCCTTTGCACCTCTATACACAGCTTCGAACGATTGGAATCGACCGGTCTCGGTTATGATGATCACCAATGTCGATGCATCCGCCATCTTTTCGATCGCCGCTTCATCTGAGAGCGCCATAGTGACCTTATCGGAGCAGTTGCGAAACCGATATTCGAAGTATTGGGCACACAAGAAGGAGGGGCCGTATCCAAATAGAATTATCTTGTCGTGGGACTCGATCAAGCTATGCAGATCGTCAACGAGCGTCTCATCGAAGGATTCAATGAAATGGCCTACTCTTTGCAACTCGGAGGTAGCTTTGTTCCGTTCAACACGCTTTCCATAGAGGAAGTCGCGGTATTGCTTGAAGTTCTGGAATCCCAGTTTCTTTACAAACTTTGAGATCTTCGAAATAGAACACCCACAGAGCTCAGCTGCTTCTGCAATACGAAGGGAGTCGTGAGATTCCCGTTGTGCGAGCAACGTCTCATAGATTTCTTTCTCGAGAGCATTCAGCACACTCAGATCAACAGTTATCACAATATCTGCCTCCACGACACGGTAGCGATCATTCTACACATCCTGTTTCTGCCTGTAAACCGAGAGGCAGAAAGACTTGGATGTCCTGTACAGTATAATAGAAAGTTTTCCATAATCAAATATATTATACATGTAAATTAGAAAATTTTCCACAAATGGTTGACATTAGCACCAGTTGAACCTACCATTGTACATGAATCATAACACTATACCGACGACGAAGAATTGGGAGGAAGTTGTGAAAAGACAGGAAATCATCACATGCTTGCAGAAAATATTGGATGCCGAACAGATCAACACGAACCAAGAGGATCTGTACGATGCATCGGCAGACAGGTACAAGAAATATGCCAAAGCACGAAACGTTCTGGATGTTCCCATGCCTGTGGCGATCGTCTATCCATACAATACCGAAGAGATCAGCAAACTGTTGAAATTGTGCAACACGCATCAGATCAACGTGATTCCACGAGCAGGAAAGACTGCCACCGAAGGCGGACTGGAGAACTGGAAAGAAGAGACCATCGTGATAGATGCATTACATTTGAATCGCATAATCGACATAGATACCTACAACATGCAGGCAACCGTGGAAGCTGGAGTGCCATTGCAGATGCTCGAGGACGAACTGAGAGAACTCGGTTTTACCACCGGTCACTCACCACAGTCGAAGCCCGTCGCCAAGTACGGTGGACTGGTCGCGACACGGAGCATTGGCCAATTGTCGACCTACTATGGGGCCATAGAGGACATGGTTGTCGGCTTGGAATGTGTATTTCCCGACGGGCAGATCTGCCGGATAAAGAATGTGCCACGTCGCTCGGGCGGTCCGGATATTCGCCATATCGCAATTGGAAATGAGGGAGCCCTCTGCTATATCACCGAGGTGACCGTAAAGATATTCACCTTTCATCCTCAGAACAACAAGTTCTTTGGATACCTCGTCAAGGACATCGACACAGGCATACGTGTGCTGCGCGAAGTGGTGGTCAATGGATTCCACCCATCGGTTGCCCGTACCTACTCAGAAGAGGATGCTGCCCAACATTTCTATCACTTTCATCGAGGACATTGTGTACTGCTGTTCATGGCAGAGGGACCAAAGGGCATTGTCGACGCCACCAGCGAAGCGATAGAGGCAGCTGTAGCTCTGCATAAAGCGGGGATCATAGAACAAGTCGACAGTGTCTTGATCGAAGACTGGTTTAACAATCTGAATTGGTCTCAGCAGGATATCGACGATGAATTCGAAGGTATGAAAGAACACGATGCACACGCCGGATACACCACGGAGATTTCAGCAGATTGGAAGAGCATACCCGTGATCTACCACAATGTGATCAAGAGAATCAGAGAGGAGTATCCACGTGCGCACGATTTGACCATGCTCGGAGGACACTCCTCGCACAGCTATATCAATGGGACGAATATGTATTTTGTCTACAACTACGATATCCACTGTGCTCCGCAGGATGAAATGCGCATATATCACCACCCACTGCAAAAGATCATCGTGGAGGAGACTTTAAAGCTCGGAGGATCGATGTGCCATCACCATGGAATCGGGAAATTCCGAAATGAATGGACACAAGCCGAGCATGGCTCGGCCTATTACATGTTGGAAAAATTGAAATCGGCGTTCGATCCGAACGGAATCATGAACTTCGGAACCATCTTCTATCAGGAAGAGGGGCATAAGTTCCAACAGTGAAGTGAGCCATGAGGAGAAATTCGATGAAAGCGGACCACACTGAACCACTCAGAATCATCTGTCTCGTCAAATTCGTTCCCGATGTAGATGGCTTTTCCTACGACTATGAACACAGTCGCCTCAATCGATCTTATCAGCGGATGATCTTGAATCCCGATGATGCCTGCGCCGTGGCGTTTGCCCTTCAGGTCAAGCAGGCACATCCGTCTGCCCATATCGAGGTGGTCACCATGGCTCCTCGCACAGTTGAACCTCATCTTCTGGACTTGCTGCGCCTGCAGATCGATACAGGAGTGTTGATCACCGATCCAGCGTTTGCCGGCAGCGATACCTACGCAACGACCACCGTACTCGAAACATACCTCGGAGGGCGCTCCTATGATTGCATACTCACAGGAACATGCACCCTCGATGGAGCCACCTCTCAGGTACCGGCACAGTTGGCACAGTCTCTGGGATTGGATCACATGCAGGATATCACCGGAATCGATCTCAACTCATTCGACAGAGAGCAGGCAGTATTCACCGTAGAGGACGATAACGATACGTACACCTACCAGATGGCCCTGCCGGGGATACTCAGTCTGACACGTGCCAGCGGATACAAGCTCCCCTACATAGCCTATGAGGATTTCACCAAAGACGTCTCGGCTAACTTGACGGTGGTGACTAATCAGGAACTTCGCTGTCCACCGGAGCAAATCGGGTTGACCGGATCACTTACCCAAGTGGTTGAAACGTTCGTCCCGGAACACCAGAGAAGAGAGCACAGGACCGTCCAGGTAGACGAAGATGGAATCGAGTATATCTATACCATGTTGAAGGAACGTGGATATGTGTGACAAGAACCAGGTCCTCGTGATCCAAGACACCGATCGACTCGAAAACAGTAGGAACATCCTCTCGCTCGTGCAGGGCATGTATGAAGCGGATTCGTATCATGTCACATTGCTCGCACTGGAGTCGGAAATAGATTCTGTTTGCGGCTATTTCCATAGGATCGTCACCATACCCGACACAGTGTATGAGACCATGAACATAGCAGGAATCTGCGAAGTGGTGGAGTACCTGCAGAGGCAGCACCACTATAGTAGTATTCTCATTCCGGCAACTCGAGTGGGAAGAATGCTCGCTCCTCGTATTGCAAGAAGACTCCACACGGGACTGGTCGCAGATGTAACCGATGTGAAGAAGACCGAACATGCCCTCGTGATGCTCCGAACCGCCTACGCAGGAAATATCATGGCAGGAATCAGATCGGTGGGTGAAGGCCCTGTCATGATGAGTGTTCACCCCGACAGCTTCTCCTATGAACTCGAGCCACAAGTACATACGACGATACACCCCTATGAGAAGTCGATCGCATCGCATAGCTCCCTCACCTTGCTACAGAAGCGGGCAAAACCGGTCACCGGCGATATTCGTAACAGCGATGTACTCATCTCGGGTGGAGGAGGCATGAAGCGTCACTTTCCTCTGGTGCAGCAATTGGCGGAAACCTTGGGGGGAGCGGCAGCTGCAAGTAGAAAGCTGGTCGATCACGGAGTCGCCCCGAGGAGCATTCAAGTCGGACAATCGGGGAAACTGGTCAGATCCCGGCTCTATTTCGCACTCGGAATCAATGGTGCGATACAACATGTCGAAGGGTTGAAAGGGGTAGAGACCATTATTGCAGTGAACACTTCGGCCAAAGCTCCCATTTGCAGCATAGCAGATATCGTGGTGGAAGGAGATGCGAAGGAATTCATTGAAAAATTGCTCGCAAGGATTCAGAATACTCAAGATACACAAATAGGAGAGTCATGATGCATGTCAACGATTTCTCGATGGACCTCTTCTCGCTTTCAGGTAAGAATGCCATAGTCACTGGAGGCAACAGTGGACTCGGTCAAGCATTCTCCGTCGCCCTCGCAAAAGGTGGAGCGAACGTCATGACGGTGAGCATCATGGATGATGCAGGGGAGACGCAACAATGGGTGGAATCGTGTGGCGTAGCATACCGCTATGTGCAAGGTGATATCACCTCAGATGGGGTGTGCAAGAACGTGGTTGACCAGTGTGTCGAAGCATGGGGCAGTATAGATATCCTCATAAACTCTGCTGGAATCTGCATCAACATTGAAGATGTGAATCAATTTGAACGAAAGGACTGGGACAAGATGGCAGCAGTCAACCTGACTGCCGTCTTCGAGATGACCCATGAAGCGTGCAAACACATGATCAAGCAGCGGCAGGGGAAAATCATCAATATCGCATCCATATACTCGTTCCTCGGGGGCAAATGGTCTCCTGCCTATGCAGCAACGAAACATGGGGTCGTGGGACTGACAAAGACCATGTGTGACGAACTTGCAGAGTTCAACATACAGGTGAATGCCATAGCACCAGGGTATTTTGCAACGAAGCTTACCGAGAAGACGCGCAGTGACACTAAGCGCAATGCAGAGATCCTCTCTCATATTCCAGCCAATCGGTGGGGACTTACCTCGGATCTCATGGGGGCATGCATCTATCTCTCCAGCAATGCATCGAATTACGTGAATGGCACCGTACTCACTGTGGACGGTGGCTATCTCATGCGTTGACTTAGGGTGTGCATACCACATATGGAGGGTGAACATGAGCGATAAGCTGGTATTGGCACTAGATGGCGGAACACAGAGCACCAAAGTTGCGCTCTTTGACTTGTTCGGTAATGAGATCTGTTCGAAGACAGTGGTGCTCAACCCGCTCGTGCTCTCTGACAACGGCCATGTCGAGCACCCCAATGACGATCTCTGGGACAGCCTCAAGCAGGCTTGCAGGGATCTGTTCGCATCATTTCAAGGCGATGTACAACAGATCGTGGGAGTCGGTCTGGGCTCTATCCGGTGTTGTCGGGCATTGATGAGAGCAGACGGAAGCCTTGCCTCCCCGGTGCAGAATTGGATGGATATCCGCCTCTCTGCTCCGTATGAGCATACTGACGATTCGGTTCGATATGTCACCACTGCAACCGGGTATCTTACCTATAGACTCACCGGAGAACCAAAAGACACCCGGGCAAATTATGTCGGTCCCTGGCCGATAGACCCAACCACATTGGACTGGTATGAAGACGAAGAGCGGTTCGCAGCCTACACGACCCCGCGTGACATGCTCTTCGAGCTTGTAGATCCGGCGACCATACTCGGAACCATCACCAAAGGGGCAAGCAAGGCGACTGGAATTCCGGAGGGGGTGCCGGTGGTCGCCACAGCTAACGACAAGGCCGTCGAAGGTTTGGGCTCAGGGCTGCGACAGGATGGTACCATACTGGTCTCCTTGGGGACCTATATCACCTCAATGATGGTTGGCGACTCGGATGATTCTGAGACACAGACCTACTGGAGCAACCCAGGTGCGATTCCAGGGGAGTTTCTGTATGAGAGCAGAGGGATCAGACGAGGTATGTCGACCGTCACCTGGATCAAGGACCTCATGGGTACCGATCTTGTGAACGAGGCTGCCCGGCGAGGCATGACTCCAGAAGGGTATCTGAATGAGTTGGGATCCTCGGTTCCCGCCGGATCGGATGGACTCTACACGGTGCTGCACTGGTTGGCTCGACCCTCGCATGTGCATGAACGGGGGATGATGGTGGGTTTCAACGGGAATCACAAAGGCCCGCATATGTTCCGTTCCGTGTTGGAAGGGATAGCCTTCACCATGAAGAACCATGCTCAGGCGATGTGTGATGAACGTGGAGTAGAAATGACGAAACTCATCATAAGTGGGGGCGGTTCCAACGGAGACTTGTTCATGCAGATCTTCGCCGATGTATTCAACGTTCCTGCAACACGTAATGTAGTGAATGGATCGGCAAGTATAGGAGCTGCCATCTGTACCGCGTTGGCTCTGGGGATCTATCGAGACAAGGAAGAGGCGATAGCCCATATGGTCAGACCCGGAAACACATTTACCCCGATCGGTGCCCATGTATTGCTCTATGATCGGATGAATCGGGAAGTGTATGTAAAACTGGCTTCGACTCTCGATCCATTGTTGATGACTTCACACGCCATTTTCAACGAGTGACCTCACCACACACCATGCAGTTCTCATGGGAACTGCCGAATGCCAGTGGCTGTCGGAAGCCTTGAAATTATACGTGACTCCTTCCGGTCCATCGCGTTTATGGTGGAGCCTCACGTGCAGCACCGGTGGAAAGAATCATCGAATACTCTTCGGAATCTTTCGTACAGAGCCTCTCTATCCTCTTAGGGGGTATGCAGATCGTACCATTACCTTACCACGATAGGCGTGGTATGATGAAATCAAGGAGTCTGGTATGCATAGTGTACATATCACGAAGAAGATACTGGTTTCGATCGTGCTGTTGGGGATCATCACGGCGTCGGGATTCTCGAACTCTCCTCAAGTCGTAGAGGATGCGATTGACACCCAAGGACGCAGGATACTACTGTCTGACGATTACACGTGGCGCTACGATGAGCCTGATGTCCCCAATCTGTATTGGGGTATGTCGATGGAACAAGTGCGAAAGGCGGGGCATGTACGATTCATCCCTGTCGATGAATCCACCATGATGGCCATGAATGTGCCTGCCTTCACGATGAACGGCATGCAGATTCTCGGCTTCGAGGATGACCGGCTCGTAGGAGTCATCTATCTGTTCAATGAGCACCATGCGGACGGAGATCTCTACATAGCAGACTATGAGACCTTGGTGGAGCAATTCATCTCAGAGTATGGGCAGCCGCAGGAAGACCTTTTCGAGTGGGTAGGCGAGGAGAGTGCTGAAGTTGGGAAAGCCTTCCTCGATGGTCGTGTGGAAATGGCGACCCGGTGGGAAACCGAGCGGAGCATGATCATGTGTGGCTTGGCAAACGATGCCGAACTGTTTGGTCTCATGGCATTGTTCTCAGATAGACAAAGTGAGGATTTCGTTTTCTAGTTGCCAGGCGAGATCGGTACTGTGCCTACCTCGATCTCTGTGAGGAATCATGGACGCGGTTTTTCCGGATCGGTGTGCACCGAGCGTGTGTTATCGATGAATAACCGAATACGTTCCACAATCTGATCGGCTTTGTCGTGGTGCAGGTAGTGACTCGTCTCTAATGGTACCAACTCGCTGTTCTCTATCTGCAAGAGGTACGAAGTCATGACCCTCTCCCAACCGGAAGCAACATGCTCCTGTTCTTTCGAGAGGAAGAAGAGCATTGGCGTGTCGTGGGGGATCGCCTGCTCTGCAACAGTAGCAGCATTCTGTGTCAGATAGCGCAACTCGTTGAGCATATCCCTCGTAAAGGAACTCCGATAGAGCAGACTGCGATAACTTGCCCTGTCGTGCTCTAAGAACCCCTCATACTGCATGAGCGGAAGGTAGGTATCTATATCGGCATCTGGAATATATCGGGGAAGACCAAGACGTGAAATAAGATACATGAAATTGAGCTGTACCGTGCGAAACGGGGGAAGCAGGTCTATCGAATCGGGAGTACAGGGGTCCAGACCTATGATGGCACGTACTTCCTGGGGGTGTTTGGAAGCCCAATACAACGCCTCCAGGCCAGCCATGGAGTGTGGAAGGAGCACATACGGAGGCGTCTCTCCAGCGAGACGTAAAGCCTCCCGGGTCTCTTCCAGCATGGTTTCGATATCCCTGGGCTTCCCAGAGTGTGTGCTCCATCCATATCCCGGTCTCTCCACCACAGAGACTCTATACTCGCCCTGCAACTTGTTCCAAAGTGGTTTGAAATCCATGGTTGGACTGCTCGTTCCATGACCGGATAGGAAAACCAGCGCGGTCTGCTCTGCATCGCCGGCTGAGAATACATGCATCTGAGATCCATTGACGTTGACCATACTCCCCACTGGGGTGTATATCTCGACTTCCTGACGCAATCTCCTGGTGTGCACGATCGCCAAGGCGATGATCAGAACGATCACGATGACCAAGATCGCAATCACCAGTACCATAATGACTTTACCCATTATTCAACGACTCCCTCTGCAACAGTGTGCATACAAGTTGTCCGAACATCCTCTGTTTTACAGCCAATTGCAAGCATACAACAGGAATTCTGGTAGGGGAAGGGTACTATCTGAAGTGAGCATCTTCGGTGCCATTCGGTCTCCGGCCGGATACCTGTCGACCTGTTGGAAGAGCGGTACGATACGGTAATCCTATTACGAATTCTCTGAGCAATCGGAAGCGGCTGTGTGTCATCACAGGCCGCATCATCTCGAAACCGGTGGTGTCTGCACCCGCTCTGACTGTCTTTTCTCCTACCCGTTTATATTCCGAATGTGTGTTCAAAGCCTCTTTTAGTTGTTGAAGCTCGGAATTACGAAGATAATATGAAATTTTTCGCGAGCAGTAATATAAAATGTCCGTCTAAAAAAGGAAGAGGAACAGAAAAAGAAAGGGAATCCCATGGGAACCGTGATATTCTTGGTTCAACACCAAATCAAAGAACA
>Ga0334901_1001956_pt1 | contig 18946 bp, 19 predicted proteins | sample GraSluR3_MG_3_FD_207216 | JGI IMG/M metagenome (GOLD analysis project Ga0334901, IMG submission 207216) | Sludge microbial communities from methane-producing bioreactor in Wageningen University, Netherlands - Granular Sludge_15_08-R3 | ecosystem: Engineered > Bioreactor > Anaerobic >... | reverse complement strand
CACGTTGCGCAATAAAAAAGGGACGTCCATTCATGAACGTATTATGACCGTCCTGTCGACATGGAAGCAACAGGGACTCAATACCCTACAGATACTGAGATCAAGCCTGGCCAGCTAAACACGTACCCTTCATGAAATTCGAGGATGATCTTTGCACGCTCAACGGCTCTCTTTGGTTGTGTTCTAGACTTACTGATGATATTGAGTTGCCTGAGTTCATCTTCAGTTAATTCCAAGGCAGGACGCTTATTCACAAATGGCATAATATTAGATTGCGGTACATGGTATTAAATGTTGCTATGTTATTTTGGAACTGGAACACTAGAATGAGGCTCATCTGCTATTTCTTCCTCCTTCACGGATGGGGGGGCGTCTTGCGAAAAGGTAAAATGCCTGTACATCTCTGCACGTCGATGGAGGAGAATGTCATGAAGGTCCTTGTCAGCGACCCTCTCTCGGAAGAGGGCGTAAGAAAGCTGGAGACGGAGATGGAGGTGGACGTCATCACCAACCTCTCCCCCGAAGAGCTGTTAGAGAGAATCAAAGATTACGACGCCCTGGCCATCCGGAGCGGAACGAAGGTGACGGCCGAGGTTATCGCCGCCGCCGATAAGCTCAAGGTCATCGGGAGGGCGGGGGTCGGAGTGGACAACGTCGACATCGACGCCGCCACCAAGAAGGGGATCATCGTCGTCAACACCCCTGGCGGAAACACCATCTCGGCGGCGGAGCACACCATCGCCATGATCCTCTCTCTTGCGAGGAACATCCCCCAGGCGAACGGCTCCCTCAAGTCAGGCGAGTGGAACCGTAAGAAGTACACCGGCGTAGAGCTTTACAACAAGACCCTGGGCATAGTGGGCCTCGGGAGGATCGGGGCCGAGATCGCCACCAGGATGAAGTCCTTCGGGATGAGGATCCTCGCCTACGACCCCTTCGTCACAGAGGAGAAGGCCGCCGACCTCGGGATCAGGCTAGCGACCCTCGAGGAGATCTACAGGGAGTCCGACTTCATCACCGTCCACACCCCCCTCACCAAGGAGACGAGAGACCTCATCGACGAGGACGAGATGAAGATGATGAAGCCCGGGGTCAGGCTGATCAACTGCGCCCGGGGTGGGATCGTCAACGAGGAGGCCCTGGCGAGGGCCGTCGCCGAAGGGAGGGTCGCGGGGGCGGCCGTCGACGTATTCACCAAGGAGCCGCCGACGGATAACCCCCTCCTGGAGCAGGCCGGGATCATAGTGACCCCCCACCTGGGAGCCTCCACCGCCGAGGCGCAGGTGAACGTGGCGGTGGCGGTGGCAGAGCAGATCCTGGCGGTGGCCAGAGGAGAGATGCCCCCCAACGCCCTGAACATGCCCGCCATATCCGCCGAGACGATGGCGATGATGGGCCCCTACATGGACCTGGTGGAAAAGATGGGAAGGCTCGCGGCCCAGCTTGGGGAGGAGGGCTACGAGAAGCTGGAGATCGTCTACGGCGGGACCGTCGCCGAGAAGGACGTAAAGCCCGTCACCATATCGGCGGTGAAGGGGTTCCTCGAGGCCTTGGGCTACAGCGCCAACTTCGTCAACTCCCTGGTGAAGCTGAAGGAATGCGGGATCGCCTTCACCGAGAGCAGGACCGAATCCACCAACGGTTACAGCAACCTGGTTACCCTCACCCTCTCGGGGCCGAAGGGGTCGGTCTCCGTCTACGGGACCGTCTACGGCAAGAGCGAGGGGAGGATCGTCCAGATCAACGAGTACCGGGTCTACGTCCCCACCGAGGGATACATGATCATGGCGACCCACGAGGACCGGCCCAACATCATCGGACCCTGCTGCGTCGTCCTGGGCGAAGACCAGATCAACATCGGCGGGATGCACGTCGGTCGAAAGCCCTCGGGGGGGGAGCAGATCATGGTCCTGAACGTCGACCATCCCGTCTCCGACGAGACGCTCAAGAGGCTGGCGAGGGTCCCGGGGGTCAGCAAGGCGAAGATGATAATATTATAAAAAAGCTTCAGGAGAGGTCGGCCTTCATCCTTCTGACCAGCTCCTCCTTTATCTCGCCGGAACGATCGCCGCCGCAGACCGCCCCCCGGACTCCGATTATGTCTGGATCGACCCGCTTCAAAAGTTCCAGGTCCTCGAACTTTATGGTGCCCGCGATGGCCACCTCCATCCCGAAGTCGTGGCCCGCCGAGATGAACTCGCCAATCTGGGATTCGCTCATGAACTGGAATGTGGTCATGCCGTCCTTTATGGCGGTGTCGACCATGACGACGTCGGCCCCGCACTCCCAGGCGACCTCCGGCAGCTCCATCGGCGGGATCGACCCGACCCGAGCGCAGTCGGAGTAGGCGGCGGCGACAAGCTTCTTTCCTCCATCGAACTCCTTGACAGCCCTCGAAATGTTCCCGATCATATCCGCGGCCTCATCCCGGTTTTTTATCTTGAGGAGCCCCACCTTGATGTAGTCGGCGCCGGAGAATGCGGCTCCCAGGGCGGCGAGGCTGGCGGTCCCGGGCTTGTAGTCGAAGTCGCCGATGGTGGCGCTGACGGGGACCCTGCCGGCAGAGACCGCAGCGACCGATCTTATCACCCAGGGGAAGTTCGCCCCCAGGGACCCCTCCCGGGGGTTTTTGACGTCCAGGATGTCCGCCCCCCCTGCCATCGCCGCCTGCGCCTCCGTGGCGTTTATCGGACTGACCAACAACCTCATATCGTCCCTTCCTCGTCTTGTGAAATCATGACGCGCTGCGTCTTTGTCCTGGACCTATTTAACGGTTCGGCGGTCCACGCCCTCCGGGGCGAGCGGGAGAGGTACCTCCCCATCGATACGGCGAGCGCCATAGTCAGGACCTCCGACCCCCTGGCGATCCTGGACGAACTGCGGCCCAAGGAGGTCTACGTCGCCGACCTCGATCGGATCATGGGGACCGGCGAGAATCTGGATCTGATCGGCGAGATCGCGCGGGAGGCGGAGACGATGGCCGACGTCGGGATATCGTCGACCGAAGATCTTGACCTCCTCCCTCCATCGGTCACGCCGGTCCTGGGGACGGAGACGGGATCTTTTGCCCTCATAATGGCTGCGTCTCTGAAGCGAGAGGTCGTCGTCAGCATCGATCTCTTCGGGGGAGCCGTCCTATCCCGGGACCCTGCCCTCATGGTCCCTCCCCTCGACCTGATCCGAAGGCTGAACCTCCTTCCCCTCAGAGAGATCGTCCTCCTCACCCTCGACCGGGTGGGGACCTCGGCGGGGCTCGATGAGATCTTTCTCAGAAAAGCCGCAGATCTCAGCGATCATCCCCTCCTCCTCGGCGGCGGCGTAAGGGACGCCTCAAACCTCGACCGTCTGGAGGATCTGGGGATCGCCGGCGCTCTCGTCGCCACAGCGGTCCATCGCGGGAAGATTCCCCTGGAAGCTATAAGATGATGGCTGAGATGGCAGAGCCGGCGGATCTCCACCAAAGGCCCCCGATACACTTCCTCCCTCCAAGACCTTTATCAGAGATGGCGGCCTTATATCGAGCCATGGGCTACGACCACCGCCGCCACGCCGGGAACGCCGGCGACGTATGGAAGCACCTCGTCCTCGCCGAGGCGGCAGACCGGTTCCTCGCGGCCGGAGTCCGGGTCTACGTCGAGAGCCACGCGGGACGCCCCGAATACCAGCTGCTCCCCGGCGGGGAGTGGGAAGGGGGGATCGGACGGATCTGGCCTGTCCGGGACGAGCTGGCGGCCCGTCCCTACTTTCAAATCCTGGCCGACCTGAACCCTCACCGGCTGGAGCGGTATCCGGGGTCTGCGGCCATTGTCCTGGAGCTTGCGAGGCGGCGCGGCTCCGCCCTGAGGGCGGAGCTGTGGGATACGAGCCCCGAGGTCGAGGGCGCCTGGAGAAGAAACAGTGGCGGCGGTGGGGGACCGGAGGTTCAATTTCACCTTGGAGATGGCTTCTCCGGCGCTAGCCGCCTTGTCGAAGAACTCCGGGCGCCTGCCTTCCTCCTCATAGACTCCCCGTTCGTCGACGAGGAAGACACCGGCCTCGTGGATCAGCTGATGGGAAGAGCGGCGGAGGCGGGGTGGGTCGTCCTCTCCTGGCATGTCCTCGGCCCGGAGGCGGGGGCGAGACCGGACTGCAACCATCGAGAGTTTGCCCTTCGCTTTGAGGATGCGGGCCTCGTCTGCGGCCCGATGGAGGGGGCCGCGATGGTCCTCGCCTGGGGGGATCGTCATGGAGATCAGATGAAGGATCTGATCGAGGAGCTCAAAGGAATCGAAGGGGAGTTTTCTGGGATCGCGAGGCGGATGTGAGAATCTTTTTAAAGATATCCGGGGATGAAGAAGACGATGGGTAAGGGGTTCATCGAGATGGACGGGGCCGATAGCGGCCAGAAGTACCAGCGGGAGAGGGAGGTCTGGCCCGAGAAGTTCGCGAGCCTTCCCGTCATATTCAGGAATATCCACCCCGGCGACCGGATATTCATAGGGACCGGCTGCGGCGAGCCCCAGCACCTCCTCAAGGCCCTCGTTGATTACGTAAAAAATAACCCCAAGGCCTTCTTCGAGGCGGAGGTGATCCACGTCTGGTCCCTGGGCGTCGCCCCCTACGCCGATGAGAAGCTCGCGGAGAACTTCCGCCTCGACTCCTTCTTCATCGGCGACAGCACCCGGGACGCCGTCAACCGGGGGGCGGCCGACTACACCCCCATCTTCCTCTCTCAGGTCCCCGATTTATTTCGTAGAGAGATCACCCCCATCGACGTCGCCCTCGTCCAGACCTCCCCCCCCGACAGCCACGGGTACATGAGCCTGGGGGTCAGTGTCGACATCGTCAAGGCCGCCCTGGAGATGGCGCCCCTGGTCATCGCCCAGGTCAACCGGTTCATGCCCCGGATCCACGGCGACGGCTTCATCAGCGTCGAGGATGTGGACTATTTGATTCCACAGGACGAGCCGCTCCTGGAGTACAGGCCGGCGGACGTCTCCGACACCGCGGCGAGGATCGCCTCCTACGTCGCCAGGATCATCGAGGACGGATCGACGGTCCAGGTGGGGTACGGCTACGCCCCCAACGCCCTCCTCTCCCACCTTCACAAGAAAAAGCACCTGGGGATTCATACTGAACTGCTCACCGACGGGATCGTGGAATTGATGAAGTCGGGGGTCGTCGACAACTCCAGAAAATCCATCGACCGGGGAAAGACCGTCGCCTCCTTCTGCATGGGGCGGGCAGAGACCTACGAGTACCTCGACGACAACCCGTCGGTCGAGTTCAAGACCATCGACTACACCAATAACCCCCTGATCATATCGAAGATCAAGAGGATGACGGCGATCAACAGCGCCATGGAGATCGACCTCACCGGCCAGGCCACCGCCGAGTCCCTGGGCAGCACCTTCTACAGCGGTATCGGCGGCCAGGCGGACTTCATGCGGGGCGCCCTCCTCGCGCCGGGGGGAAAGTCGATCCTCGCCCTCCCGTCGACGGCCCTCGCCGGGAAAGTCTCCAGAATCGTCCCCTCTCTATCCGCCGGATCGGGGGTGACCCTGACGAGGGGGGACGTCCAGTATGTGGTCACAGAGCGGGGGATCGCCTACCTCCAGGGAAAGAACATCCGGGAGAGGGCGATGGACCTCATCGCGATCGCCCACCCGGACTTTCAGCCCTGGCTGATCGAGGAGGCGAAGAGGCTGAACCTGATCTACAGAGACCAGCCCTTCGTCCCCGGAAAACGCGGCGAGTACCCCGAGCACCTCGCCATCCACAGGACGACCCGCTCCTCCCAAGAGATCCTCCTGCGCCCCGTCAGGATCAGCGACGAGCCCCTGATCAAGGAGTTCTTCTATTCCCTCTCCGACGAGAGCCTCTACACCCGCTTCATCTCCGCGAGGAGGAACGTCCCCCGGGAGGTGAGGCAGGAGTTCGTCGCCGTCGACTACTCCCGGGACATGGTGATCCTCGCGGTCGTCGAGGAGGAGCGCGAGCAGGAGACGGTCGTCGGGGTCGGCCAGTACAGCCTCAACCCGGATATGCACACCGCCGAGGTCGCTTTAGTCGTGAGAGACGACTTCCAGGGCAAGGGCGTCGGAAGCGAGCTCCTCCACTATCTCACCTACCTCGCGAAGAGGCAGGGTCTTCTCGGATTCAGCGCCGAGGTCCTCGTCACCAACCGGCCGATGATGGCCCTCTTCGAGGGGATGGGCTTTGAGATCGAGAAGAGGCGCGAGGAGGGGGTCTTCGAGATGAGGATGACGTTCGGGGGGGTGTGAGGGGGATTTTGGACAGGGGTGTTTGGTGCGGTGCCTAATTGATGGTATTTTATATCAGTTAAGAGAATAATCACGAATTGCAGCTATCTGGATAGCAAGTACGCTATGGAGTTCGTGAACACCGGGGCGATGCGCATGAGTTTACATGATATAAAGACGGGTTCTGTGAAAAGAAATATGATTAAGTCACGGAGATACTTGATAAGCGAAATAGAGAAAATTGACAAGATATTGTGTTGAAATACTATAGTCAGAATTAATTAAAAGGACTGATCCAATGAATAAAATCAAATTCGCAGTAGGCAAAAGGATTCCAAAAGAGTGGTTGATGCCTATTGAAAAATATACTAGTCATATTCTTTTATTATTATTTATTGTGCTTGTCTTTGGCACGACACTTATGATTTATTTAAATAAATCTTATGGATATTTACCCGACCCGAGTTATACAAGAAATTCTTTTTTAATAATTATAATTATGGTAGTGTTCAACCTTTTTTTAAATGAAACAGTTAGAGAAATGTTGGTAGAGGAAACATCATTGAGCAAACGGATTGAATCGCTAACCATTTCCCTAAAAACATCAGCAGAATCTATTTCTAAAATCGAAGAAGAGATTAAAAGGCGGGAGACTCTAGTTAGCAAACTAGAGGAAGACGCAACAACATATGCTCAGCTAACAAGACTTAAAAAACCTGAAGTAGAAGCTGTTGCACAAACCCTACGTATGGAATTGAAGCAGGAAGGAAGGAAATCTTTAATAAAAGAGATCTTAGTTGCTGCCATATTCTTCTTACTGGGTTGGTTGTTGTGACGGATTGGATTTATAATTTATTTTATTTAAAATATGTGTCGTATTTTACATCATGTCAGAGCGCTGATGAACCTCTACAACGACCAAGAAGGATTGTATCGACGCTGCCCTCTCCGACTTCCGCCAGATCTGGGCGGCGGGATCGTACCGCGACCTCTTCTGTAATCTCGCCTTCTTCATCATCACATTCCAGTCCAAAGCGATGGACCAGCTGGCCCGCCGTCAGTTCACCCAGGACGGCAGCCTCTTGATCCAGGCCTTTTTGGAGGCCTACCGACTCCCGCGCCGCCCGGCGAGATCGAGACAGTATTTTGTATCTGGACCGACATCGTAAGATCAGATGGATCTCACAGAGATCAAAGACGGCGCCCCCTTACACGCCTCCGACTCCTGCGGCGATTTCAGCGAGGAGTTCATAGCCGACGTCCTGGAGGCGAAGAGGGAGGCGGAGCTGGGCCTGGGAAAGCGCTTTGCCTCCGTCGACGACCTGATCGCAGATCTCCTCGAAGACTGAGACGATTCCCGAGGGCTTTATCGCTCATGCAGGTCGGTGGCGGCCAGAAGCTCCTAGCCGCCAATAGTCGGCGCCGCCGGTAAAATTTAGGAGAATTTAAAATTCTATTTTTATATTTAGATGGGCTCACCTGACGTTTTTGATTTTTTAATTGTCTTGAGCCTCAACCCGAAGATCTTTATCCATCCGAATCCTTTTACTCGCATCGGATCTTGGAGCTGGGCTTCGGGAGAGAGAAGATGGAACCACGTCTGAATATCGTGACTCTTGGGGTCGAGGATCTGGAGAGGGCCGTCTCCTTTTATAAGGACGGCCTGGGCTGGCCGCTCTCCAGCATCAGCGGAGGCGACTATGCCATATTCAAGATCAGCACCGCAGCGGCGCTGGCCCTATTTCCCCGCCGTCTCCTGGCTTAGGATGCCTGCGTTGAAGACCGCGGGGGGTTTGGAGGGATCACTCTGGCGCAGAACGTCTCGTCCAAGGAGGAGGTCGACGGGGCGCTCTCGCAGGCCGTTTCTGCCGGCGGAACCCTTCTTAAGAGGGCATCTGAGGCCGATTGGGGAGGATACTCTGGCTATTTCGCCGATCCTGACGGCCATCCGTGGGAGGTGGCATATAACCCCCTCTTCGAACTTCGGCAGGGCAAATTGGTGCTGCCTGATTGAGGGGCAGATCATCTATGGACCGGGAGAAGTTCACCAGATTGGAGGAGATCCCCAACGTCGGCCCCTCTATGGCGGAGGATCTTCGCCAGGTCGGAGTTATTCATCCGCAGGATCTGATCGGGCGAGACCCATATCAGATGTACGAGGAGCTGTGTCTGAAAACAGGGGAGCGGCATGACCCCTGCGTCATCGACGTCTTCATCTCCGCCGTCAGATTCATGGAAGGCGAGCCCAAAAGGCCCTGGTGGGCTTATACCCCGGAGCGGAAGAATAAGCTTGCCGGTGGGGATTCATTTGGTCAAACAAAGCGCTCCAGCAGACGGACAGAAGAAGCAAGCCGCTGAGCCTGGTCGCTGGGAGTGATACGGAATGCTCTGGGGCAAGGGCCTCCCCACCTCCCTCGCCTGGACGGCGGAAACGATCTTCACCGATCAAAAGAACATCCGCTTCAGGAGAGAGATAGGAGGAAGACGGAAGCCCTGAGCCTCCAGGGCGACGGCGGAGGCGGCCCGGCTGCAGATGCCGTCGGCAATGCCACCCCGGCTCGGAGGACGGCCTCTCATGCGGCCGGGGCGGTATCCCGGGATGGGGCCAGAAGCCTCCCCGATCGGTCCCCTCCCGACACCGTCTTATCAGCCGGCGACGAGGGAGGGGCGATGAACTCCGATAGAATCGAAGAGCTCATAGCCTTCCACGGGGCGAGCAAGGAGGTGATCGCTGCCCGCCTCGCCGACTTCCGGCGGATCTGGGCCGCCGGGTCGGAGGAGGACCTCTTCGCGGAGCTCGCCTTCTGCCTGCTGACGCCCCAGTCCCGGGCGAGGGTCTGCTGGCCCGCCGTCGAACGGCTCCGGGGGTGCGGCCTCCTCTATTGCGGCAGCGCTTGCGAGGTGGTGGGGGAGCTAGGAAGGGTCAGGTTCGCCGAGACGAAGGCGGGGCGGATCGTAGCCGCCCGCCGTCAGTTCACCCGAAACGGCCGCCTCTCGATCCGGGCGGTCCTGGAGGGGTTCTCCGACGCCTTCGCCGCCCGGGAGTGGCTCGTCGGAAACGTTTTGGGGTTGGGCTACAAGGAGGCGGGCCACTTCCTGCGGAACATCGGCCTGGGGGAGGAGCTCGCCATCCTCGACCGGCATATCCTGAAGAATCTGGTCTTTTTGGGCGTCATCGACGAGATCCCGAAGTCCCTCACCAGGAAGAGGTACCTGGAGATCGAGGGGAGGATGATGGAGTTCTCCCGGGCGACCGGCATCCCCATGGGCCACCTCGACCTCCTCCTCTGGTCGAAGGAGACGGGGGAGATCTTCAAATGAAATCCTGAAGCTTCATGCTTCCGCCCTCCTTTTCGGCATCGAGGCTTGCAGACCTGAGGGCCCGCCGGGATATCCTCCCTCCGTACCTCCTCCCGCCCGCCTTTCGGGGGACGTCCTGGCTTCGATAGTATACGCTCCAGAGGTCGGCGGCCTGCTCATGCTTTTTGCCATCCTCCTCGTTATTCTGCCCCATCTCCGCCTTGCTCTCCCCCATATCCCCCTTCTCATCTTTCTCTCCCCCCTCGAACTTCAACCCCATGATCCCGGAGATCTCCGCCAGGGTGGCGCAGAGGCCGCCGCCCTCCTCGTGGAGGATGGCGCCCTTGGCGTATAGGGACGACCAGGACCTCCTCCCGTCCCCGAGGACGATTATCGTTCCAGGAAACCGCCTCGCTAAGAAGTCGGCGACCTCAAACCCGACGTCGTGATGGGGGGAGATCCTCCCCCAGAGGATCCGGTCCCCCAGGGGGGCAAGCCTCACAAATCCCCTCATCCTGTGGATCTCGCCCCGGACCGCAAAGGCCATCCTCCGGATACTGAGGACCTCTGGGTCCGTCGATGCCTCGACCTCCTCCGGCGAGAGCGTCCTCGCCCGGGCCATCAGCCGGTCGTTCGAGTCGCGGTGGGCGGCAAGAAGCCGGAGAAGCTCTCCGTTCTTCATCACAACCCCCACCGGTCGAGGGTCATCGCCGCCTTTCCTCCTACCTTGAGGAAGGGGCCGGCCCGCCGGGCGGCGACGCCCAGTTTGGCCAGATCCCTCATCCTCTCGATCCTTCCATTTTTTCGGCGGAGGAGGATCTTCCTGGCGGACTTCGGGCCGATCCCAGGAACCCTGATCAATTCGGCGAAGGTGGCGCCGTTGGGGTCGACCGGCTCCTCGAACCTCGCCCGGGCGATCGCCACCTTCGGATCGCTGTTGCGGAGGAATCCGTCGTCGTCGAAGGCGGCGGATATCTCCGCCTCTGCCAGCTTATAGACCCGATAGAGCCAGTCTATCTGGTAGAGGCGGTGCTCCCGCCAGGCCGGAGCCTTCTTTCGGTCCTCGAAGGCGGTCCCCGCCAGGGGGGTGAAGGCGGAGAAGTAGACCCGTCTCAGGTTCATGACTTCGTACTCGATGAGGATCCGGTCGAAGATCTCCCGGTCGGTCTCCCCGGCCGCCCCCACCACCATCTGGGTCGTCTGGCCGGCGGGCAAGGCGAGATCTCGGGAGAGGTCCCGGATGTACCTCTGCCTCGCCAGGATGTCATTCTCGTACTCCTTCGAGGGGCAGAGCTCCGCCACCCTCGCCGCCGACGGCCCCTCCAGGTTCACCGAGACCCGGTCGGCGAGCTCCATCGCCTCCCGGACGTGCTCCTTCGAGGACCCGGGGAGGATCTTGAGGTGGACGTAGCCCCGGAACTTGTGGGCAGACCGGAGGAGCCGGACCGCCTCGATCATCTCCTCCATCGTTTCGTTTTCGTCTCTCCCGATCCCGGAGCTCAAGAAGAGCCCCTCGATCCTGTTCTCTTCGTAGAGGGCGAGGGTGATCCTCGCCAGCTCCTCCGGCGAATAGGAGAATATCTTCTTTTTTGAGGAGGTGGAGGCGTTGGGGCAGTAGCCGCAGTCGTGGGGGCAGGCGTTGGTGTAGAGGGTCTTGAAGAGGCTGACGCACCTTCCGCTCCTGGTGAAGGAGTGGCAGAGCCCTCCCCTCAACGCCGAGCCGAGGCCGTCCTCTCCTTCCCTCTTCGCCGCCGAGGAGGTGCACAGGTCGTACTTCGTCCCCCTCCCCAGGGCCTCCACCTTGGCGGGGTCGATGGCGCGGCCGGCGGCCGGACCGACGGAGTCGAAGCTGCTTTCTGCGGCGAGGCGGGCGATCTTCTCCAGGGCTGTCACGGGTTAAAATCAGCTCCACCTTCAGATAGGGGTTCTGGGTGGGCGGGGCGAAAGTACTCCTAAAGAGAGAAGGTCTCTTAAATTATTGGGAACATATGGAATATCCGGATCGACCAATTTGGTGGGATCCAGCTTATATGGTCGGATAGGATATGGGCTCGAAGTTTGAGGTTGACGGGGACAGCTGGTGGAGGGGATATCAGGATAAGCTCGTCTCACCGGAGGAGGCGGACGGGATATTTGGAGGCCTTCGCTCCGGGGCGAGGATCTTCATCGGTACCGCCTGCGGCGAGCCCCAGGCCCTGGTGAGGGCCCTCCTCCGCCACATCCGGGCCCACGAAGGAGACCTCTTCGACCTCGATATCCTCCAGATCTGGAACCTGGGCCGGACCGACTATGGGGACGAGCCCTTCGGGAAGAGCTTCAGGCATAACTCCCTCTTCTTCGGGGAGGCGATGGCGGCCGCCTTCGCCTCCGGCCGGGCCGACTACACCCCGGCGTTCCTCTCGGCCGTCCCGGATCTGATCCGGGATGGTACGATCCCCATCGACCTCGCCCTCGTCCAGACCTCTCTTCCCGACGCGGACGGGAACTTAAGCCTCGGGATAAGCGTCGACGCCGTCCTGGCCGCCGCCGAGGAGGCTGCGATCGTCGCGGCCCAGGTGAATCAGGAGATGCCCCGGGTCCGGGGCGACGGGATCGTCAACATCCGGGACCTCGACCGCGTCGTGAGGGTGGATGAACCGCTCCTGGAATACTCCGAAATCCCGCCACCTCCCGAGGTCATGGATAAGATCGGAAGGAACGTCGCCCGGATCGTCCCCGACGGGGCGACGATCCAGGTCGGTCGCGGCGGGGTCCCCGACGCCGCCCTATTTCATCTCCGGGATAAGAAGCACCTGGGGCTTCACAGCGAGCTCTTCACCGACGGGGCCGCAGAGCTGATGAGATCGGGGGCGATCGACAACTCTAGAAAGACGATCGACCGGGGAAAGGCAGTCGCCTCCTTCTGCGTCGGGAGGAGGTCGACATACGACTTTATCGACGAAAATCCACAGGTCGTCTTCAGGACCATCGACCGGACAAGCGACCTCTCCGTCATCTCCCGCCAGAGAGGGATGACGGCGCTGAACACCGCCCTCGAGATCGACCTCACTGGCCAGGCTACGGCCGAGTCCCTGGAAGGGAGGTTCTGCGGAGGCGTCGGCGGCGAGGCCGAGTTCATCCGCGGCGCCGCCACGGCTCCAGGAGGCAGATCGATCCTCGCCCTACCATCAACCCGGGACGGAGGGTCGGCGAGCCGGATCGTCCCCCGGCTCGGCCCGGGCGCCAGCACCACCTTCCATCGGTGCGATGTGCGGTATGTGGTGACGGAGTACGGGATCGCAGACCTGCGGGGTAGGTCCGTCAGGGAGAGGGCGATGAGCCTCATCGGGATATCCCATCCAGATTTCAGGGCGCAGCTGGTGGATGAAGCGAAGAGGCTATCCCTCGTCTATCAAGACCAGGTCTACCACCCTGCCCTTTACCGAGAGGATCTGGAGGCCTGGAAGACCACCAGGACGGGGCTGTCGATATTCCTGCGGCCTGTCAGGATCAGCGACGAGCCGCTCTTGAAGGAGTTCTTCTACTCCCTATCCGACGAGAGCCTCTACCGGAGGTTCGCCTCAGCGAGGAAGGACATGCACCACTCCCGGATACAGGAGTTCGTGACCGTCGACCTCTCAAGGGACGTCGTCATCCTCGGACTCGTCTTTCGGGACGGAAGAGAGCACCTCATCGGCTTTGCCCAGTACAGCAGAAACGAGAGGGACCGGCTCGCCGAGCTGGCGGTGGTGGTCAGGGACGACTATCAGAGGCAGGGGGTGGGGACGCTCCTCCATTCCTACATGACCGATCTCGCCAGGAAGAGCGGCATCACCGGGTTCACCGCGGAGGTGCTGGAGGATAACCTCCCGGCTCTGAAGCTGATAGAGAAGATGGGCTTTGAAGCGGTGGAGGCGGAGGGGGGAGCTAAGGAGATGAGGCTAATCTTCGAAGATTGAAGAAATAGATCGAGAAGAAGATCGAGAAGACGATCGAGATCCGTAGTACCGGGTCAGAACAGTTCCGGGTGGATCCTGGCGTAGACGCCCTTCAGCCTCTTCATCGTTGATGAAAGCTCCAGGGATGCCCTCTTCTCCGTCTCCGTCCCGATGGGAAGGTCGATATCCGGATAGGAGAGGGGGACGTAGCCGACGACGTTGGAAAAGAGCTCCACCCAGTAGGGCGGGAGATATTCCGTCGGCTCCTCCCCCCTCATCAGATGGAGGGCGGCCGTCCAGGCCGGGGGGACAACGGGGAGGCTGTAGCCGCCGCCCCCCAGGGCGAGGAGCCGCCCCCCGGCGTATATGTCGGTCAGCTCGACGATCCGGCGGACCATCCGGGCGTAGCCCCGCAGGGTGAGGTTGAGGCTGGTGAGGGGGTCGGAGTAGTGGGTGTCCACCCCCAGCTCCGCCACCACGACCTCGGGCCTGAACCAGTCGAAGAGCCTCGGCACCACCTCTTCAAAGGCGAGGCTGTAGTCCTGGTCGGAGGCGTACATCGGCATCGGGACGTTGACGGAGTAGCCGAGGCCCCCTCCAGAGCCCGCTTCGTCCACAAAGCCGGTGCCGGGGAAGAGGTAGTCTCCGGACTCGTGGATCGAGAAGGTGAGGACGTCTCGGTCCTGATAGAATATCTGCTGGACCCCGTCGCCGTGGTGGGCGTCGATGTCGATGTAGAGGATCCGGGAGAACCTCTTTTTGAGGATCGATATGGCGAGAGCGACGTCGTTGAAGACGCAGAAGCCGGCGGCCTGGGTGGGGAAGGCGTGGTGGAGGCCGCCGGCGATGTTGAAGGCGGAGCAGTCCTCCTCGATCATCCTCTTGGCGGCGTCGATGCTCCCGCCTGCCATGGTCCGGGAGGCCTCAAAGATCCCGGGAAATACCGGAGTATCGTCGGAACCGAGGCCGAAGGCCAAGTCCGGCTCCTCCAGCCTCACCGCCTCGATGTACTCGAGGGTGTGGACGAGGTGGAGCTCCTCCTCGGTGGCGGGGTTCGGCTCCAAGACCTCCATTCTCTCGTCGAGGAGGCCCGAATCCTCCATCAGCTTGTAGGATAGGCTCAGCCTCATCGGGTTTAGGGGGTGCTCCGGTCCGAAGTTGTAGTTCAAGAATCGGTCGCTGTAATACAGGTAGATCATCTGGACCCTCTCTTGCGCCGTTTTATCGCTCTGGCAAGTCCTGGATCTGCTGGAAAGGATGAGGGCTAACGGCTTCAAGGTTAAAGGCTCTTATATCTGATTAAGTTTTCCTCCGAGGGCCTTATTCTCTTCATTAAGGAGAGATCTTGATGAGCAGCCGAGGCAGAGGACCCCCACGGTTATGGTGTAGAAAATGTGGGATGCGGAGTTAAGGGCGTTTCTGGCGGGGGCCGGTCAGGGCCTCCAGCGGCCCACGTCGACGATGGCGCGAGCGGTCTCTTCCAGGGCTTCTTCGCCGCCGAGGGCGAGGATGACTGGTGTGAGGGCGGCGAGGTCGGAGAGGAAATCTTTGCGGGTTTGCTCGGCTAGAGCAGAAAGGATCTGTCGCCAGAGGGCATGAATCTAGGACGGGGTAGGTTCTGATAATCGTGCATCGGTCATCGGTTAAGAGAAAAATCGCGAGGTAGCAACATTCCGAGTAGCAAGTCCTTCGAGTCTTGAGGGATCGAAATGGTTGCAGTAATCCTTTCTCAAATTCTGACCTCATTCTTGCAGCGCATAAATCGTAATACGGAACTTGAGATAAATGCGTTTTATATCCTTAACCGATGACCAATGAAGTAAAATTGAAACTTTAATCAATTGACCTTCTGGTGAAATGACTTTAAAGTGCAGACCTCTGAATTTAGGTGCAGAGAGGTTTAGGTGCAAAGCCTATGGAGAAGAAATATTTATATATAGGATAACCATCTAATACTAACATCAAGTTAGTAACTGTAGATGTTCGAACCTCTTGAGCTGGTCAGGATCAGATAACTCAGATAGGTTGAAATAAAAAGATATTGATATTGTATGGTGATTGATATGGCAGAGGAGTATACGCTCAAAGTTGGTGAAGCCCGTCCTTCCGATGTGGGAAGGGGGATCGCGAGGGTCGACCAGGCCGTCATATATAACGCCGGATGGCAGGCGGGGGACGTCCTTTCCATCACAGGCAAAAAGAAGACAGCAGCCCTTCTCCTCCCCGGCTATCCGGAGGATACAGGGACGGGGATCGTTCGCATCGACGGAAACATCAGGCGGAACGCCGGCGTCAGCATAGACGATAGGATCCCGGTTAAGATCATCAAGTCCGCTGCCGCTGGCAAAATCGTCTTTGCGCCGACGGTCCCCCTCAGGATCACCGGGGGCGAGGAGTATCTGCGCAGATACCTGGACGGGAGGGTCCTATCCAGGGGAGATGTAATCGAGATCTCCGTCATGGGCAGGAAGATCGAGCTTGTAGCGACGAAGATCTCGCCTGTTGCAGAGGCGGTCATCATAGGCGACAGGACCGGGATCGAGATCAGCGAAAAGCCCGCAAAAGAGGAGAGGGCGATCCCGAGGATCACCTACGAGGACATAGGAGGGCTCGGCCCCGAGATCAAGAAGATCAGGGAGATGATCGAGCTTCCCATGAAGCACCCCGAGCTCTTTGAGAGGCTGGGGGTCGAGGCGCCCAAGGGGGTCCTCCTCCACGGTCCCCCGGGGACGGGAAAGACCCTCCTGGCGAAGGCCCTCGCCTCGGAGACGAACTCTCACTTCCAGACCCTCAGCGGCCCCGAGATCATGTCCAAGTACTATGGCGAGTCGGAGGAGAGACTCCGGGAGATCTTCAAGGAGGCGGAAGAGGAGGCTCCCTCCATCATATTCATCGACGAGATCGACTCCATCGCCCCCAAGAGGGAGGAGGTGACCGGAGAGGTGGAGCGGCGGATCGTCGCCCAGCTCCTGGCGGTGATGGACGGCCTCGAGTCCCGGGGAAAAGTGGTGGTGATAGGAGCCACCAACAGGCCCGACGCCCTCGACCCCGCTTTGAGGCGGCCGGGGAGGTTCGACCGGGAGATCGAGATCGGAGTGCCCAACCGGGAGTCGAGGCTCGAGGTCCTCCAGATCCACGCCCGGGGGATGCCCCTCGCCGAGGACGTCGACCTGGAGAAGCTCGCCGACATAACCCACGGCTTCGTCGGAGCCGATATCGCGGCCCTCGCCCGAGAGGCGGGGATGAGGGCTCTGCGAAGGATCGTGCCGGAGCTGGATCTGGATGTGGAGAGCATACCCATCGAGATCCTCAACAAGATCCAGGTCGTCAACGAGGACTTCGTAGACGCCCTCCGGGAGCTTTCACCTAGCGCCATGCGGGAGGTGCTGGTGGAGTCGCCGAACGTCCACTGGGTGGATATCGGGGGCCTCGCGAACGTCAAGCAGGAGCTGATGGAGGCGGTGGAGTGGCCCCTCGCCTACCCCAAGCTCTTCAGCCACATGGCCGCGACGCCGCCGAAGGGGATAATGCTCTACGGCCCCCCGGGGACGGGTAAGACCCTGATGGCCAAGGCCGTCGCCACCGAGAGCCAGGCGAACTTCATCTCCATCAAGGGCCCCGAGTTCCTCTCCAAGTGGGTCGGCGAGTCGGAGAAGGCGGTGAGGGAGACCTTCAGGAAGGCGAGACAGGCAGCCCCCACCGTTCTCTTCTTCGACGAGATGGACTCGATAGCTCCGGCCAGGGGGGGCGGGACCAGCGACTCTCACGTCACCGAGAGGGTGATAAGCCAGATCCTCTCAGAGATGGACGGGCTGGAGTCGCTCCACAACGTCGTCGTCATCGCCGCCACCAACCGGCCGGACATCATCGACCCGGCGCTCCTGCGGCCCGGGAGGTTCGACCGGATGGTGGAGATAGGGATGCCGGACCAGGAGGCGAGGCTTGAGATCCTCAAGATCCACACCAAGAAGAGGCCGCTCGCCGAGGATGTGGACCTGGCAGCGATATCCAAGAGGACCGACGGCTACTCCGGCGCCGACCTCGCAAACGTCACCAACGAGGCGGTGATGCTGGCTATCCGAGAGTACGTCCTCGCTGGAAAGCCCCAGGAGGACGAGGAGATCGCCAAGTACAGGATCGAGAACAAGCACTTCGAGGAGGCGCTCAAGAAGGTGCTGCCCAGCAGGAAGGAGAAGGACGTCTACAGCAAATTCGCGGAGATAGCTTGATGGGGGCGCGGGGGCCGGCCGTCAAACCGGCCTCCACCTCCTTTCCTTCCAGCCGTTTCTCGTCGTTTCTCGTTCAGCATTTTTTTAATCCTTCAGAATTTGGCTCGGATTTCGCGGCTGCTGCGCCGACTGCTGTGATCTGGCCGTACTTTCGCTGAGTCGACACCCCGGAGCTGCCGGTCGCGATCGGAGGTAGTTTGGATGATCGGCGTGAACCGACGTTTCATCGGATGAGCTTTCTTGCGAGGACGACGATCTTTGAGATTGCGATTTCATCTCCTTGTAAGCTGCCTTCCGACTTTCTCGAATTCGTCAAGAAGGTAAAATACATCGACCCCAGATCTCCTGGCCAACTGGCCGACTATCTCTATCTTGAACGTGTCGGGCTGCCCCTGGGCTTTATAGAAGCGGGGTGCAGGGGTAGAGAAAACCCCGGTCTTTAGGCCGGGTATGAATCGTACCCCGCCTTAAGCCATGAATCTTTAAATACCATAACAGCATAAGTGAATGTAATGCTTAAGGCCTTCAAATATAGGATCTATCCGACAAAAGCACAGCGGTCTAAGATGGAACAGACCTTGGAGCTGTGTAGATGGACCTATAACGAGACTTTGGCATATCGAAAAAACTCTTTCGAACAAGAAGGCAAATCCATATCTAAGTATGAGACTCACAACTTGCTGCCAGAGTGGAAGAAAAACAAACCAGAACTAAAGGAGGTATTCTCTCAGACCCTCCAGAACGTCCAAGAACGGGTAGATCTGGCCTTTAAAGCGTTCTTCCGAAGGGTCAAAGCAGGAGAGACCCCAGGGTATCCCAGGTTCAAGGGGAAAGGATGGTACGATTCGTTCACCTATCCACAGCTGGGATTCAAACTGTCTTTCGGCAAGCTGCGCCTCTCCAAGATCGGAGATATCAAGATCAAGCTCCACCGACCCATCGAAGGCAAGATCAAGAGGTTAACCGTTCGGAGATCTTCGACCGGAAAATGGTTTGCCTGCTTCTCAGTGGAGATCGACGATCCTCCGAAGCCTCCCTGGAAAGATGGGTTGATTGTAGGCATCGATGTGGGGCTGGAGAGTTTCGCTACGTTGTCCAACGGAGAGAAGATCGATAACCCCCGGTTCTTTAGATCTGAGGAGAAGGCGTTGGCCAAAGCTAATAGACGACTATCCAAATATGAGAAGGGAACTTTTGAGAGGAGGAAAGCTCTCAAAGTCGTCCAGCGGACCCATGAGCGGATAGCCAACCGCAGATA
>Ga0334901_1001954_pt1 | contig 18967 bp, 25 predicted proteins | sample GraSluR3_MG_3_FD_207216 | JGI IMG/M metagenome (GOLD analysis project Ga0334901, IMG submission 207216) | Sludge microbial communities from methane-producing bioreactor in Wageningen University, Netherlands - Granular Sludge_15_08-R3 | ecosystem: Engineered > Bioreactor > Anaerobic >... | reverse complement strand
TACGCCCGGGGGATGGAGAACCTGTCAACATCGGTATCGTTTTTACATGCCGAAATCGGGTTAGTGTTCGTTGCGATGATATCCGGGTTTGTCGTGCTGGATATGGGGAATAGGGGGGGTTGAAATGAGCAAACTGTTCTGGCTTGTACCATACCTTGCCGGGGTGTTCCTGGCAGGTATCGCCGCATTCTCGGTGTTGTTCGGCGGTATCACCGACCGAACCGTGCTGCAGGCGGTGTTTGGGGTGATATTCATTGTTGCCGCATACGGGATTTACAAAGACATCCAGACAAAGAAGAGGGAGCAGAAAGGATGATTGATATAAACTATCGTATGTTTGCGGCATCGGTCCTCACGGGGTGCGTGATATTAGGGTGTGGAGCCGTTACCTGCATCCTACATGGGGGGTATACCACAAACGGGTTGTTCCTAATGGCGGGTGGACCGATGGTTGTATTGGCAGGAACCTACGCATCGGTTGTATTTAAAAAAGGAGAACTGCATGTTTCTTGACAATCATGTGTTGTGGCTATCTGTTGTTGGGCTGGGATTATTCATCTTTTTGATGTTCGGAATGATTGTAGAAAATACCGAATGTGTCATTTTCGGCACGATCATCTTATTAATCGGGCTTATAATGCTCGCTGGATCATGCATATCGTTGCTTGAACCTTCCCAGGAATGGCAAGTGTATTCAGACGAACGAAACGAGTCCTGCAACGAATGTCTCCAAAACCACGGATGGGGCGTCACGGCGGGGGATTACCCCAACATGTCGCCATATATGTATGACCAGTGCCCGGACTGCAGGATGTGTTTCTTCCCATGAAACTCCCAAACCTGTCAGCAAAAATACTGATCCTCGCCGGAATTGTGACGGTTGCCATAGCCTTACGGTTATACCATCTCACCGCCAACCCGCTCTGGATTGACGAGGGGTGGACATTATACGTTTCAACACACGGCTGGATGGAGATCCCGTTTCTTGATGTCCACCCACCGGTGCATTACTGGTTGATCAAGATAGTCACATCGGTTATAGGGACAGGTGAAGCGGCAATCCGGGCAACGTCTGTGGCGTTCGGTGTTGCGGCGGTCGTGATGGCTTACCTGTTCGGTAGAGAGTTTACCGGCCACGACTGGCCAGGATTAGTTGCTGCAGGGATAATGGCAGTCACCCCTGACCAGATATTTCATTCACAGGACGCACGAAGTTACACGATATGGGTAACGGTCTGGATGGTGTTCATGATATTCTACCTTCGCAGCATGGACCATCCTGACAGTAAACGGGGTTGGGTCATCACCGGTGCGCTTGCGGGGGCGTTGATGTGGATCCACTACTGGAGCATATTCCCGCTCGCGTTCCTGGGGATGTATGCGTTGTGGCGCAACAAGCGGGCGTTGGTCGCACCCGTGTACGGGGTAGCGGTGTTCACCGGTATATTCATCCCGCTCATCCCGATATTCCTGCGTGGTATCTCCATCAAATCCGTTGAAGGGTGGACAATATTCCACCCGTGGAACGTGATCCTGCAGAACACGTGGATGGCGTTCTCCGGTGGGAACACGGTACTTGCCATCCTGTTCCTGGTGTTCACCTGCATCGGGTTGTTTCTGTTGCTGGAAAACCGGAAATACAGCATGCGGTTCGAGATCGCAATGATTCTGTTTGCGTCCACGGTGATCGTGTTCCTCGCATCGTCGCCGTGGTTCATGGTAATTCCCAAATACGCAATGTATCTGGCTCCAATTGTCTACTCGCTTGTAGGGGCGGGCGTATGTGCGATCACCGTGCCGTTTGTCATGCACAACAAGAAACTCGGTGCGATAGTCATTGCACTGGTCATGATCTGTTCGGCGGTCCCGCTGACATCGTATTACGCGGAAACCAACCGTGGCGGGTGGTATGACCACAACAAGGAGCTGACGGCGATCACCAACGGGGGCCCTGTTGCAATCCTCGCCAACCCCGGGTTGTTCACACAATGGGTATACTATTATTCCGGTGAAACAGTGTCGTTCTACAACATGGAACATCTTGAATGGTATGCTCACCGAAGCAACCATGTTCAGGGGTTTGCGAACAACTGTGATGTGCAATACTTCTTTGTCCCGACGGGCGACCTGCCGGACGACGTGCCGGAAGCAAAACGGATTTATAACTACCTGCAGGAGAACGGCGAATATATCACCACGTATCGCGGGTTTGAAGGGTGGAGAGTGGGATGAACACACCTACACTGTACCATGTTATCCGAATATGGGGCATAACATACCTGATGACGGTGTTCTTGGTGTTCACCGCGATGGAACTGGTTGCCTGGGCGACAACTGATACGTTGCTGCTCACCTACAACGCATCGGGCGAGAAACCGTTTGAAATGGCTCTGGCGGTAATCGGGGTCCCGTGCGCCATCGGTGTGGTCGCATCAACCCTGAAAGAGTCGATTGTTGAGATGTTGAACAGCGTGAAAAAAGGAGCGTGAAATGAAATGAATGAACTACCATCAGTGTATGAAATTAAAGAATATGCAAATCTCCTCGCAGAGGAGATGCTTGCAAACAAAGAAGAGAAGATTAGATCAAGCGGGTTTAACTCCGGTTTTGTTGCAGGAATATTCATTACCATGGCAATCGTAGGAGGAATATTCATTACCATGGCAATCGTAGGAGGAATCCTCCTAATCTCAATTTTGGGGTGAAATGAAATGGAATATTATGTAATCGTATTTGGATGGTTAGCAATAAACGTATTTTTGTTTCTGATTGCCGCAAAATGCCTTGACTCGGCCGCGTTTAGTTATGCGGGATTCCTCCTTTTAGGAGAAATACTCATTACAGGAATAATCATTATGATTTGTTCCCCTCACCCAGAACCGCACTACACTGGAGAAATCATCAAGTTCTATGCAAACGGCACGGTGTTGGTTGACAACGGCACCGTAATGCCGTGGCCGTGTGGCGGGTGTGGGAAATGAGTACCCACACAATTCTGCAATGCGACGGGTGTCATGCAGTACTCCATAAAAGTGATTGGTACATATCAATCAAAGATGCGGTGTATGGAGAAGACAGGCTTATATTGGGTCGAAACCTTGATTTCTGTTCGGTTGAGTGCCTGACAAAGTTCGTACAGGAAAAAGTGATAAGATGACCGACAAAAAACCATTACTCAAACAGATCAAAGACACGATCTCGCCACCGCCCACGCCTGCACAGGTGCGGGAGAAAGATATGATAAAACGGTGGAAACTGAAAAAAGACCCGAAGATACCGCACCGATACTGGATTGACGATGTGAACTATATCCGGTTCGTTGCGGCCGATGAAGAAAGCGTCCTGCAGGCAGAAGCAGTCTTGCAGGGCCATTTCCGAGGCCAACAGATCGAGAGTGCAACCCCCGACCAGGTTGCACGGTCGCCATACGCCAAGACAAAATCCGGTGGCAACTCGCCGCTGGACAAAGTTGCAGAAGCAATGGGCGACCTTGCACCGATTGGGAAGAACGCCAACGAGATAACTGACAGCATGTTTTCCGGTGTCACTGTGGGGCAACCCTCCAATCGCACCACAACATCAAAACAAAGATCAGCAAAAAAACGCCGGAAGACCAATCCCTATGCTGACACAAACTTCGTGGACATCAATATCCCGACCGACGAGGACTTCCTGTAATGAATATCCCCCTACTATCACGATGGTTGAACGCCACCGAGCGGTCGCCCCGCGATGTGTACAGATGCACATGGAGCAGGGCGACAACATATTTTCTCGGTGTCGCCATCGGAGAGATAGTCGGTGTTGGGATACTGGCTGCCAACCTTGACCCTGCGACAACCGTGATGGACGTTCCCGGGTTGATATACAGCCTGGCAGGAACCTTCGGTATGGCTATCGGTCTTGCACTGTATACCCACATGGTGTTCAAAGAGGAGGTGACGAAAAAAGAGTGACACGTCGGTGAAAAAACATCCATAGTTGTACCTTGCACAACCCTTTCACATCAAAAAATATACAATATTTGCCTATACTACTATTTTTCCAAAAAGTAGCAAAAACCGGAGGATGTATACTATTACGTTGGTTACGAACCGCCAGTGTCGTGAATCCTTACCGCTTGGATTTTCGTCCGTTTTGCGAATGTTTCACTTTATGGGGTTTCCCCCGGATCGACACTTTTTGGTGTCCCGGGGTCTTCTCGAACTCCCCGGACGCATGACCGTACGCCAACCACCGCTTGTATGCAGCTTTGGTTTTGAAGTTTCTCCTGGTTGCCATATAGTTGTGTCACCCAAACTTTCTCAAAAACTCTGATACCGACATCGCACCGACACGGCGACCGTGACCGCCTGCATCGTATATCGGAAACTCGGTGTTCATCATCTTCTCAACTTCGCGTGGCGACAGGATTGCCCGGTCTTCGAGTGCTGACAGGTCAAGCACGAAATCTTTTCGCCGTCTGTGCTGTTGCGTAATTCCATCTCTCATTCTATATCATCTCCTTGATACTGCGATATACACGATCAACCCCATCGTGGCGGCGATCATCAACGCATACATCATGTGGACCCCTTCCTGGGTGAACCGTTCGACCATGAAGAACGCAAAGATCCATGTCGCCATCAGGGGTATCAGAACGTTTCGTTGCCGGCCGAACATCGTGATGATCAACACGCCGAACACGGCGAACCAGACGACACGCCAGGCAAACTCGCCGCCGCCGAACGCATCGACCAGTGGTTCAGGCACAATCGGGCCGATAACCGCCCACGACAGGTTTGACGCCTGGATCTCGTCGTAATACTGGCCGACGGTTGTGGGTATCACGGTCACTGATCCAGAGAACGTAAGGTTGGCTGCCGACGCTGCAGGTGCCAGGCAGACAGCCAACATGACCAGTAGGGCAACCGCCGACCAGTTCCGGTTCACCCTTCCATCCCTCCCCACGGAAATCTGGATATCAACTGGACAAAGAACACCGCCCACGATATTGCCACGATTGCCTGCAACACGGTTGCAAGAGCTTCCGGGACACCCCAAATATCTATCAGCGCATCGTATACGATGAACGAGTTGTATGCCAAATCCTTGACAAACCCTAACGCCACGAAGAACCCTGTCACAGATAACGACACGTCGTCCTGCGGGGTCCCGTTGCCAAACGTCCCGTTGACATCCGACATTTCGTATGCAGAGTTTTCGGGTTGGGTCATGTAATCGGTCCCGGTGAACCCCATGCTGTTGGTAAACCCGATTGCCAGCGACATCGCCAGGATCACCCAGAAGATGTAATAGAACTTCATGAATCCACCTTCGTAATCGACGCCCGCATGTAGTAGATCCCGCCAACGAAGAACACCATCGTGATAACTGCGGTGGCGATGCCCGGCAACCACCCGATGTACCAGAACATCCCGGCAGTTATCGGGACGAACATCGCCCCGACTTTCGTATCCATCTCGCCAATCGACCCAGCGACGATAAGGATCCCGGCAAACGATATCAGGATATACCACAGGTCTGGCCACCCGAAGTCTACCAGTTTGCCGGTGCCTTTCAGGTCGACCCCCCTCGAGACGGTGATCGTGCCATGTGCGGTGTTCTCGGCAACGAGTTTCGCTTCAACCGATGTCCCACGCACGTTCTCAACGTCGTAGGTTGCCGACCCGGGCCCGCCGGTCAACGAGATGGATGTGTTGTATAGTTCCGTGCCGTTGATGTCGTTCACGTAGAACATTGCTGATGTGGTGGCATCCGCCGCATCAGTATAGTTCACCGATAACCGGACATACGAATCGTTGACAGAGTACGCGGTGATGTCGTATTCGGGGTAGTCGGTCGCCAACGGTAACGTGCCAATGCGGATGAAGTATTCAGATTCTTTAGGAAACATTGTGATAGTGTGGTCTATCCCATCATCTTCCTGAACGCAGTTTACTGAATACCGGACAGTTTCAACCATTAGAAACGAGATTGTGCCAGCCGAATCCGTCCTACCAATCAACGATTCGTTTTGGATGTCAACCGTGCTACTATCAAACCCGAAAACACCAGCCAACCATGTATATGGTGTTGATGATCCAACAACATTGGCTGTAACTTCTGCATTATCAATCGGATTACCCCACGCATCGACATAGGTGAACCGCACTAAGTGTGGGGGATAATTTGACGAGGGTCCGCTATCTCCTATCTCGGATTCTTTCGACAAGTACACCGTTTCAGTGTCGCCTGCAGAATCAACCACAACATATCCAGTTGATGAATAATACCCGTCAGCAGACACGTATAACGCATACGATCCATACGACAGATCGGTAAACTCCGCCGTACCGTCGGTCGGGTGCGAAACAGTTTCTCCAAGGATAACCGTGACGTCGGATGTAACGTAAGACGCGGTGTTACTATCCTTCACGTGCACCGTAAGGCTGTATTCTTCCACAAGGTGGAAATCCTTGCGTGTGAAATTGTCAGCAACACACGCTATTGTGGTGTTTACCGTCGTATACCCGGCATGACTCACTTCGATATAGTAATCTTCATCATCAGAAAGCCCATCGCTCTCGTTAAACTTCCACCACCCACCAGTGCTCGTAGTTGTGGTGTTGCTCCACGATGTGTTACTGATCGTGATACTGTCGCCACCACCAACGTCCCACAACTCGCCAAGATACACGATACCCCCGCAGGCTGTTCCTTCAGCGGTAGTCCAGTACGATGTGTTCTCTGCACTTGACGAATCGTCTGTGTAGGTATACTCGCCTCTCGCCAGGTAGAAATCTTTTCGGCCGAAATAATCTTCAACTACAACCACGCTGGTGGATGAGGTTTCATATCCTGTTTGTTTAGCGGATATTGTGTATGCCCCAGGATATATCCCATCATACGTTTCGCTAAACATATACCACCCATCGCTTCCCGATTCGGTTGATGCATTCCATGTCGCGTTGCTCATCGTCACGGTTGCCCCAGGCAACGCAGCCACCATTGCACCACCATATACATATCCTCCAATCGCACTTCCGTAGTCTTCCGCTGACCAATACGATGTGTTTGTGGATGAATAGGTTGTATTGGTTGAATACGAGTCGTTGCCCGTGTTCGCCCATTCACCTGGTTCAGCACCGCCAGCAGGGATTAACGACAGGTCAACCACATATTCGTGTGTACCTGATGGGGAGAAACCGGTTGGGGAACACACCCACCCATCTTTTGTGCCGTTTATCCCTACCCACAACGAGTTGTAGAGATCGTCTTTCCCATAGAACCCCCACGTCGATGATGTAATATATGATGTGGTGTTAGCTTGTGAAATCGACACGTTTACCGCACCAAGCGGAGTCATGTTTATCGCGTCATATGTCGTTCCTGAAACGGAAACATACTTATATATATTAATATATGCTGAATCAGATGCCAAAGTGGATTCAGCATGTGTTGACTGTTTTTCAGCAACAATCACACAATAATACGTTCCTGTTTTTTCAAACACATTTGAATCAATATAAATTGATATAACATTATTATCTGGTTGTTTCGAGATCCCGTATTCGTTTAAAACTGTCACACCGTCAACATCTATAATTCTAACTGCATAGTTATAACTCGAAGTATCCCATTGATCATCAGATATTGAATACGTAACAATTGCAGTTGAATATTGTGAATATGAATTATAATCCCACCAAATTCCCGTTTCGGTTTCAGATGATGAAGTTGGTGTCGGTGTTGGTGTGGGTGTTGGTGTTGGTGCTTCAATAAGAGTAAGTATGTACGTTAATGAACCACGATTGTCGGCATAATTTGAATCATATATCTTAATCCCTACCTTTTGCGGGGTGCTGATAGTAATGTCAAGATATCCATATGATGATGCTCCATTTGGCAATGTGTAACTCATATTTGGACACATAAAATACTTACCGTCGTCCTCAAAAATCAACTGTAACCCATCTGTTGTCCATGCAGGGAAATTGGAGTTAACCGTGGCGGGTGGACAATCATAATACCATTGACTTGCACTACGCCAATGCGACCACCAACCCAATGTTTCAAGTCGATAAGTGCCTACAGGAATATCATCATCGCTAAACCATACTATATCACCGCTATTGGGTGAAGGATGAATTGTATAGGAAGCCCCGCTTGAAACTGTGACTAGAAGTAATAATCCCAATATAAAAATTACCCGTTTCATTCCATCCACCGCCCGTAAACGATTGTCCGAATCACGTTGCGGAACACTACCACAAACCCCACGACACCGGTAAGCACGATGAACGAGTAGGTCCAGGGGTAGAGCGGCAACACAGCGTTCTTATACCCATCCGCATCGGCAGGCAACGCCGACACGTAAACCGAGAAGTAGTCTATCAACGGGCCGACAGTGACAACAATCGCCGCAAGTAACGCAAACAGGACGATAAGTTGCAGGATTGCGCCAAGAACGGGTTGACCGCCGGGCGACGACTGACCGTACCGCACGTTGGTGTAGTAGTTCACCGTCGAACTGCGTCTACGGCGATAGTTCCGGTAACTGCGTCGCCTTCGTGCCATCTATCAGAACCCTCCTGACCCTTTCCGCATGGATGTCACAACAGAATACAGCACCAGCGGGACGAAAATGCCAAGGAACGGTATCACGCTCATCCCGGTGATAAGGAAGTTGAGCGTCGATACCCGTTCGTCGCTGACAGGAAACTCAGTGCCAAGATCGGACGTAGAGGTGTGGATGGCGGTTATCTCATCGAACACACCGCCCATCATGATCCAGATGAAAAGCATCATCATTAGTCCGATGACGAACAACGCCATCATCCCGGCAGACGCTTCTTCTTTATCAATTATGGGCGGTCGTGTCACAACTCATCCTTATCCGTTTACCCTGCCTGTGCGTCGGGGGCGTCAGTGTCGGTATCGTCACCGTCACCAACATTGAACCCAAGGTCTTTCATCAGCATTACAAGCGTGGTCATCATTATCGGTCGCCGTTTCTCGTTGCACTCTTCAGCATACAATGTCCACAACACGGTTTCATACTGCGACAGGACTTTCACCTGGGTTGCCTGGGCGATCACTTCGTCGCGGGTGAAGAGTCCCTGGTCGTCGTCCATGTCTTCAACCTCGTCGTGGAGATGCACTTTCGGTGCAGTCTTCTTGTTCGCGGCTCTTGCCGCTGCTGCCCCTGCAGGGGGGTTACGTTTTGCTGGTGGCATGTTGTTTGTTCACCTCTCGATTGGGATTTAGGTTTGTTACCGTTGTTTTACCATTTCGGTTTCGGTATCCGTCTTGCTGTGCGTTCATACTCGTTGGATGCGTATGAAACTACCCGACCAAACGTGCAGGGCCGGTCATCGTTTCTTCTACGGTTATATCTTCTTCCTCTACCAAACATAATACTTACCGCCTCCTTCTACGGGATTTTCTTTTCCCGGGCAGACCGAACGCATCACCAAGTGATAGTCCACCTACACCAAAGGTGTCGCTCATGAAGTCACCGAGCGGGAACGTCTCTTCAAACACAAACCCGCCTTTCCCGGGTATCGCGTTGCCGCTACCACCGCCGCCGCCCGGGCCGATTGGCGGGAATGTGAACGGCGGTACGATAGGTGGCGGGATGAATATGTCCACAGGCGGGAACTCCGGTGGGATAATTGTGACTTCCTGCAGCCCAGTGATCTGGGTGAGGTCGGTGCGAGGGATCCGATACGTTGGTGGTTCAATTATTGTTTCAGTAATAGTTGATACGTCTGTTTCTGGGGTTTGAATGGTAATCCTATCAATCCCAGGTGACTGGATCTCCGGTGTGCCCAACATCTCGTTCACAATCCGGTTTACTCCAACCGGTGTGACCCCCCCACCAATTGCCCCGATTGGGATCCGGGGTGCAGCGGTGTATCGGCGGTCTTCGCGAGAACGAGTGCTAGGTGTATCAGTACCAAACACCATTGTGTCATAATCCACACTCGAGGGTGTTTCTCTGCTACCCTGTTTCCGTGGATCCATCGCATATCCATACACAAACGAATCATCATCGTCACGAATGTTCGCTGCAACACCAACCGATAACACGCTATCGACCCGTGCACGGGGTTGTGTGTTTATGAACTCGCGCATGGCTTTTTCCGCATCGACAAATAAGGGTGTGCCGATAACCGGAACAACAAGCCCCTTTGGGTATTTCGTCGCACGAACGCCCGCATCCTGTGTAAATGTTCTTGGTTCTGCCCGTATTTCAGAGGGACGTTTCCCTGTTACAAACTCGATAAACTCTGAATCTACTTTAGACGATGGTTTTGATTCTGGTTTTGCGGATATGTCTAATATCTGGCTTGCACCTGGTTGCCTTGATGGTTTTGATCGAGGGTATAAATCCCCTGTCCTTCTCCCAACCGCAGATATCGCAGCAGATTCTCTCCTCCCTTCAAGAGAAAGACCAGGATAAGACGGTCCGGTCAACCCTTCCATAAACCCGGTCTTTACCTTTCTTCCAGCACGACCAACTGTTCTCGCAGCAGACCGAAGTGGAGTTGCAACAGATTCTACAGCCGCATCAATATAAAGCCCTTCGGGTTCAGTTGATAATAACTGTGTCGTAGCATCATCAACAATAAGTTCCCGTGGTTTTGTTGGTTTACGAGTATAGGTAAATGTTCCTCGGGGTTCAAGCTCAACACCACTCACACGAGTTATTCCTAAACGAACATCGTCTGTCACCCCGACCGCCCCAGAAGTATCATCAAACAAAATAGAACGAGGACGCTTTCCGGTTGGTTTTTGGATATCATACCCCATATATGTTTCTCTGAAAATACGCCCTGCGCCAGGTTGTTCTTCAAAAACAGATACGTATAATGGGTTGTCGCGGGTTGAGAATTTCACTCCCCGTGATTCATATACCCCACCACGCATCTCGTATACTGGAGCCATGCTCCTAGCAGGGAGTTTTCCCGGTTTCCCCAACGGTTTTGCACCAGAAAACACCAACTCGGTTTCAACCGGAACCGGAAGCAACCGTTCTCGCGGGATCGTTGTGTCTGGTTTTGGTAGTTTTCCAAGGTTAATCTTCTGCCCAGCAATATTGATATCTCCTACTTTCTGCACAGTTGACGAACGAGGAGATGTCCACTGTGCGGGATCGACAAATTCAACACCCGTTTTTGGTTGCTTGTATATGGGAGATCCGACCCGGGTTTCAACCTTGCCACCAACAACGCGCTGTGGCCCGGGTTCACCAATCCCAAAGTCTTTCATAAACGATTGTGTTTTCGGCCCGGGTTCGCCAAACAAACGAATTGTTCTCCTTCCAGTGGGATAATCAACTATCGCCCCACGTTCTGTAAATGTAATCTGTTCTGGTTGCGGTTGTTTGACGGCCGGTCTTTTTGTCGATGAAGGTGTTTTCCGCCCTCGAAACAATACTGCTTCTTCGTTGGCAGCCATCGCCCGAATATTTCTTAAACCTGCCCGGGCAATCTCCGGCGAACGATACCCCACAGCTCCCCCAAGGATCATCGGTCCTGCTTCGGTTGTGGTGATCCTGCCAAGTTCCCGGGCGACGCCCGTGGTTGTCGGTTGGGACCCCGCACGGATTCCAACATCAGCAGCATAGATCCCACCAATAATTTGTGGTGCTCGCTTGGTGAGCGTACTCACTACCTTCTTTCCTGCCGGAGATTTTGCAAGATCCGCAAACGTATCAACGCCTCGCCGTGCAAGGAACGATCTACTTGCACCCACAGCCCCCCGGGTTATACCGCCAATACCCGCACCAACAGCAAAAAACGCACCGGAAAGAACGGGGTCATCACGGATTCCTTCATAGCTGCCTTTCACATATTCTGACCGCCAATCCGACATCGAAGGCATCATGTCAGGTGTTGCCCGCGATGGAGATACCGATCCAACGATCTGACGGGACACGGCTGTTGCAGCGGTTTCAATTGACGCACCGAACAACCCGCTCAATGGTGATGATAAAAAACCAACAGTCTTGAACGCCGGTGTCAACGATTCCGCTGCAGGAAGATATTTTTGTGTGGTTGCCGCCGCCACATCTTTTCGAAACGTATCGAACCGACCAAGCAGCCCATAAAGCCCGGTAGACTGCATCTCTTTCTGTGCGGCGGTGATGTTTGCCGCCGTCTGGTTGAGTTGCCGTGACTGGTTTTTGATTGTTGCCTGGTTGCTTTTAAGACCGGTTTCCCATGATTTGAGCGGGGCGATCATTGTTGCGTTGATTGCGTTCGCTTCTTCCTGGGAAAACTTTCGTGACCCGATAAACTCATTTGCACGGGTCACGTTGGACGCCAACCACCCGGCTTCGCGCTGTTGCTGCGCTACGTTCAGGTTGTACGCGGCAACGTCAACTTCGTATTGCCGTGCCTGTGACGCAAGACCGGCTTTCCGGGTGCCAAAAATGTCCTGTACGACCAGCCCGCCGGTCCGGGTTGCACGTTGGACCGCAGGAGCCTGGATAATTGTTCTTACACCGGCAGAGATTGGTGATTGGATCTTCGGTGCAACCACACCGGACAACACGTTCGTGACCGGCAACCCGGCAGCCATCACCAAATCCGGTCGGGGTTTGGATATTGTGCGGGTAACGTCACGGACAACAGGATCAATGCGTGGCTTGATCACCCTGGCGGCAGACAACCCGAGCACGGTTGCAGCACTGACAGGAGAAACCACTGGCGATATTGTTTGGATAACAGTCCTTGCAGGGGTAACAACACGGGGTGCTGCCTGAATAACCCGTGGCACCGCCTGAACCGTGCGACGGATCGTGTCGGTGCCGAGCATCACCGATGCGGTGACGGGGTTTGCCATAATCACCGTTCGGGCAACAGACTGTGGAGTTGCCGACCGGATGGTTGACTGGATGGTTTGTGGGGCTTGCTGGATAACCCGTGGGGCCTGTTGGACTGCCTGGGTAACGGTTGATACCACTGGCTGGACGGCGCGGGAAACAGTAGATACCACGGGTTGGACGGTACGGACGGCGGCAGACTGAACTGGTTGAACAACAGATTGGACAGAAGAAGCTACAGGTGATACGTATGATGTGGCGGTGCTCACAGCTTGCTGGAAACCACCGGAAACTGTGTTGTATAGCGAAGACCCGGCAGATGTGATAGTGTTGAGCAGTCCCATTCTACTCTACCCCACACTCACTGTATCCTCCCCATACACCACTCGAACCTGGTATGATAACATTGCATGAGTATGCGGCGCGACATATAAAAAAGTTATCTTAATGTTTGGGGTTATCCACCCATCAACGCAGACGCGATCATGACTATCGCTATACCGGCAAGGAACAACGCAAACCCTTTCGCCCACGTCGGCCATTCGCCGGAATCGGCTTTCTCCAGCTGTTCACTCACGCGGAACTTGATGTGGCCCTCGAGGTCGCCCGGCCCGATCTCCGCGAGGTAGTGGGCAACTTTCCAGATCGGAGTTTCGAACACGGCAGGTGTAACCAACGGGTCGTCTACCCGGCCGTCCTTGATGAGCTGGACAAGGTCTTTGTATTCAAGGATAAGCTCAGGGGTATACTCAAACCCGTGTTCAGCGGCATACGCTTCTTTGTTCAGTTCGACTTCGTTCCAATTGTTCACGTAGTTGTAGATCGCCATGTTGAGTTCGGGTTCGGTGCAGATGCCGTTCACGTCGTTCACGATCTTGATCATCGCTTTACCGAACCGGAAACTCTCGTCACTGCGCTGTAACCAGGACAACGGCAGGTTCATGTTCCGGAATATCTTTTCCACGTAATCGGCACGACGGAACCGGACACGACCGCTCTTCTCGAGAAACAGTGTCAGGTCTTCGTTGTTGAGTTGCGCCCGGAAGTATGCCCGGCACGGTCCCATCATGTACCAATACACCACAAACCCGCCTATCGCCATTAACAGGACAAACCCTAACGCGACAAACGCCCAGATGAACCACGGCAGACCGAGTATGTGCTCTACCGGGATGAGTGCTATTTCGCCCATGCCTTACTCACCTGTTCAGAAACCCGGCAAGGATGTTGCCCGATTCGCGTGGTGGTGATGCCCGGTCGTCACGCATGGTCATCGCCGTGCCGGACGTGATCAGTGCGTCACGTTCGCGGATGTTCTTGGTATACCCAATAGATTTGAGCAGCATCGCTTCACCGACAAGTTTGAGCTGCCGCATCTTGAAGTAGTCGTTGGCCGACCACGAGTACAGCAGGAACAGGTCCTCCATGTGCATCCGCAACCGCTGGTATATGTGTGGGTCGGGGATGTTCGTGAGCGACAGGTGGACCGCCGCGTCACCTGCGATGGCGTAGAACACATCTGCAAGGTCTTCATCACGCACGTGGGGGTCAAGGATCTTCTCCAGGTATCGTTCGTCTTTGGTCTGGTCCATGAGCGGGTACGACCGCCCGCCTGCGCCAGTGATCTGTTGCTGTTGCCGTTCGCGTTCTGCCGCGATTATCGCCTGCACTTGTTCAGTGGTGTAATACCCGTTTCCCTGGCGCGGGATGGCAACGGGTTCTTCGGGTTGTGACTGAACACGTTTTTTTCGTCCGAATGGAATTAAGCCCATGATAATCTAATACCTCTCATATCGTTTCCTGTAGATTGCCGACCAGTCTTTCGGTTTTAAGTATATCCGCCAAGCTTGGTAAACTATGTTCAAAACTGATACCAGTGCAAACATCACCATCACATACACCAACCACGGCGGGTGGACTGCTTTGATCATCGGTGTGATTGCGACATCGGTACCAACCGCCGCAACGCCGATGTCGATATATCCAATCATGTTGCTCAACCCAGCGGCAACGAACGCCAGCACACAGGCCATTGTCGCCGTCAGGTCGGTGTTCCGGGTAAATATCAACGAGTGGCCGAAGAACGCGATCATCACACCGACCACCGCCAACCATAACGCCCAGGGAACAAACGTCTGGTCGTCGGAGTAGATGTAGGTGACGTTGCTTTCCGTTACTTCGCCGGGTGTCACGCTGGATGTTGGTGTCACGGTTGGCGTGGTGCCCGTGACTGTCGGTGTCGGTGTCGGCGCACCGCACGGGATCGTGATGTATCCGGTCTTGGTCAACGTGTCAGTGCCGTTCGCGCCCCAGACGGTCAACGATATGTCGTAGGTGCCGTTTGATGCGTAGGTGTGGGTCGGGTTGCGGAGTTCGGAGTAGTTCCCATCACCGAACGACCAGTTCCATGCGTATAGCCCGCCGCCGGTGGAGAAATCAATGAAGTAAATAGATTCGTTTATGTCCTCGCAGAGCGGGGTGGCAACGAAGTCGGCGGTCGGTGCGGCGGTGTCGATGTTGACGGTGATATAGTCAGTCTTGGTTTCGGTGTCGGTTGTGCCATACGTCGCGTTGGATGCGGTCAGTGCAACGGTGTATGTGCCGCTGGTGGTGTATTGGTGTGCAGGGTTCTGGTCGGTGGACGCTGGCGATTCGTCGCCAAAGTCCCAACTCCATGTATCGATTGTTACTGTCTCATAACCGGTTGACGATGAGTTGTCGGTGAAATAAACGGTCAACGGAACGATGCCGGATGTTGGCACACCGGAAAAGGCAGCGGTTATTGGGTATACCGATTCTTCACTACCCCATGCGCCGTGAGTGGGTTCGGTTGCGGTGTATTTGCGGACGAGTATCCAGTCAATATAGGTGTCGAAAGTGGTACCTGCCCCTGCATAAGTTGTACCAACACGAAGCGGTAATGTTGTGGAAGGCACATTCGTGTTCAGCGTAGATTCCAGAGATCCGTCTATATACATTTTCGATTCTGATGAGGTGTAAGATATATCAAACACGCGATACGAGGTGGATGACGCAATCGCACCAGAAATCGAACGTGTTGATGATGATGATACTACATGAATGATTGTGGTTGTCGAAGAAGAATACGTCACCATACCAACCACATCAGGGTAACTCCCATCATACCTACCTAAAATGCACGCGCTGGGAGCACGACCTTGACTAATTGCCGCCTCTTTACGTGAGATTCTGATCGCGTGTCCCGGAGCAAACGAACTTCCTTCTAAATATTCGTCCCTACTCCCACTACCACTACCCACACTGTTGTAATAGTAATACCGTAATGCGCCACCCGACACAGTATATGTTGCACCACTCCCAACCTTTGTCCATTTATCCGTATCTACCGAACTACCATCAAAATCATCAAAAAAGTCAAACGTGTCATCACCGTTGCTATACGCGCTTGCGCCCGCGTTCCCGTAATAGAGATAAATAGTAGTGTCCCCGCTGGCGGCGATGGTGTCAACTTCTACCCAAATTGTGGCGTCAGACGAGTCAGACTCTTCTATCCAATAATCAAGAAGAGTAGATCCATCGCTTTTGGTGAACCGGATATCGTCATAATCTTCCTCACAACCGGACGCACCGATATATACATCGTCACCGGAATCCGAACCGTCAGATCGGTGGATGGTAAAATTCACTTGGTAGTCCGACAACGCACCGCCAGTGTTGTTAATCACATGGCTTTTACGATACTGCCACCCACTCAACCAATCGGCTGACACCGGGACGACGAGCAGCAGCAACACGGCAAGCACCGCCACAACAAACCATCTGCGTGTCACGCTTTCACCATCTCCATGATCGTTGCGATATTCGGTGTGTTGCCTGCCTTCACCGGGTCGATGATGTTTTTCTGGAACTGTGCGTAACTGATTGGCACGACATACACGCTCCTCGGTTTCCAGGTGGCATAGACCAGTTGGATGTCCGTTCTGTCCAGGTCAACGTACCAGTACGCTGTCCACGGCGATGTCAACGATTCAGACACGCCATAATACCCCTGGTAACACTGCGTGTTGTATTGCACCACGGTCAGGTGTTTCTCGTCCAGTTCTGCAACGACCGTCGCTTTCGGGATGATTTGGACAACCGGCTCCACGACGGTGGTTTTGAACTTGAGCGATGTCGGTGCGGTACCGACACTGATGCTCGCCAGGCCGCCTTCTTTCAAGGCATCCCATGTTTTGCCGTCGGTGGTCTTGGAATAAGTTATCTCGTCTTTGGTGGAGATGTCGGCAGCGGTGGCGATACCGGCAACGAGGAGTGCCAAGACACATAGTGTTACCCACACGGCGGTGTTCGTCATCGGTACCGCCCCTGCCGAAACTCGCTTTTGCGTGAGAAGTATACTTCGTACACATTTTTCCAGGTGAGCAGGATCCCGACGAAGAACACTCCTAACATGATGTAGGCCATCCAGGTCGGGTGCGAAATGTAGCTTACCGGCACGACGGTGGTGTTGCCGTCAGCGAACGTCACCGCTTCCACAACGGAAAACTCGATGTACCCGGATATGAACGCGGTCACTGCGGCAAGAACTGTGGTGATAACTGCTGTGATGTCGGTGTTGTTCCGGGCGATTATCGCGTGGAACAGGAAAACAAAGGTCAAAATGAACATAACCAGCCACACTTCAAACGGGACATACGCGAGGTCCCCGGGGTCGATAATCGTGGTGTTGAGTGTGGTTATGTTGGTCATATAGAAAAGTTAGGATGAAAGGGATAAAGGTTTCCCTTCATCCCTGGCTCCTGATCGAGAGGTGTAGATATTCATGGAACAACCAACAACCCGTGTGTGCTACCTGGGCTATGCGCCGATAAAAGTGGTGTGTTTTTGGGTTACACATCCACGTTCATCAGTCGGCACGACGTACGAGCACGAACAGCGTTCCGAGGATCGCAACGGCGGCCATGACTACCAGGGTGATCCCGAGCAGGCCGTATCCGCTCTGCGTGGTTGACGCGAGGGTGCTCTGTGTGGTGAACCACCCGGAGCTGTTGGCGATGGTCGGGGTGGCGGTTTCCACCTGATAGAGGATTCCGCGAAATATGGCCCGCCTTCCTACATTCAGACGCCAAATTTTTCTTAACGACCCCTATCCCCATGATAACCGCCATCACAATAAATCCGATGACTGCCCCGACATTGGCGGTTTCCCAATCGGGCATACCCTTGTCGCGAGCGATCTTACGAAGCTTATCAACAAACTTCAACTTTTGATTACACCTCCACTTAACGAAGGTGTATATAAACAGAAATATTTATACTTTACCCATTTCTTTGAGCTGTATGCGTTCTTCTTTGGTGAAATAACACCGCCCTGAATACTGCGTGTTTATAATATTAATAAAAAATGACTCAAATGCACTCCTGTTTTTCGCGTTGTGCACTTTTGTATGACAGCTGCTGCACAAAGTCACAAACAAACGTGGCGAATCATCACAACACGTTTGTTTGTTCTCTTCTACATGATGAACACAAAGATTTCGCCCCTTGTTCTCTTCTTTGGTTGCTCCACACAAAAGACATGTGTTACCAAAAAAATCTCTTACTCTCTTCTTAAAATTGTAATTAAAAAGTTGACAATACGGCTCAAAAGACGCTCCTCCCTTCCAATTAGGGCTTTGCTTACCAGAGTAATAATCCGATCTGCATTTTAAACAACAAAAATATCCATTTCCTCGATCCACGATTGATTGGTATACATAAAATGTGCATCCACAATTTTTACACACTCGCTCCACTTTTTCACCACCTCTTGCTTCATTATAACAATCTTTGCTACAATATTTTCCCCCACCTTTTTTTATTTCAGCAGGGAACACCAAAAACAATTTCCCGCAATTTTTACAATGTCGCTCTACTTTATCCTGCTCTGATTTTCGTTTACAAACACGCGAGCAGAACCGAGCAGTATCGGCCCTGGCAGGAATAACCTTAAATTTGGTTCCGCAATATTCGCATGTTACATCAACCTTCCCTTTATAACGCGAATTGTTTTTCCCTCTCTGGTTTTTTGATTGTGCCAAATTCACACAGGTTCTTGAGCAATACTTCGCATTGTCTCGCGCTTTTGTTACAACAAACTCTTTTCCACAATATGAGCATGTTTTTGTAACG
>Ga0334901_1001950_pt1 | contig 19034 bp, 11 predicted proteins | sample GraSluR3_MG_3_FD_207216 | JGI IMG/M metagenome (GOLD analysis project Ga0334901, IMG submission 207216) | Sludge microbial communities from methane-producing bioreactor in Wageningen University, Netherlands - Granular Sludge_15_08-R3 | ecosystem: Engineered > Bioreactor > Anaerobic >... | reverse complement strand
CTCAAGGGGATGGCGGCATCGAGCGCGTACACGATTTTGCGGACGACAGTTCCGAACGCGCGGGTGACCTACGGCTCCGGTCGCGACGCGAACCAGTTGATCGTGTGGGCGCGTCCGTCCGACCACGAATTGGTGCAGCAGTTCGTCGACCAGATCGACCAGGCGCGGGCCGACCGGACGTCGGTCGTCTATACGCTGGAATGGCTCACGGCCGCCAATGCCCTGGCGTTCCTGCGCCCGGTCGTACCCGAGGCGGAGCTATCCCAAGGCGCGCAGGCCAACCAGTTGATCGCCTGGGCGGGCAGCGACGACCACGCACGGATCGCCAAGACGCTCGAACAGATCGACGTCGAGGGCCCGGAAGACACGACGATCGCGGTCTACCCGTTGGAGGGCATCCCCATGCAGCGGGTTTTCTATGCATACCGGTTCCTGCGCGACTCGGTGCCCGACGCCGAGATGACGCTCAGTGCCGATTCGAGCCAGTTGATCGCCAAGGCCCGGCCGAGAGATCAGAAGATGATCGCCGAGTTGTTGGACCAGATTCTCGAGGAGCCGCCCGAGTTGGCCCGCCGGCTCGAGGTCTACACGCTACGGTGGATGACCGCCGACCGAGCCCGGGCCGTGCTGCGCGACGTGTTGCCCGACGCCCCAATCAACGTTGGCGACGACCCGCAGCAGTTGACGGCCTGGGCCCGCCCCTCGGAGCACGAGAAGATCGAAGCCACCCTCCAGCGGATCGACGTCGAGCCGTCGGCCGAGACGTCGGCCCGAGCCGAGGTCTACACGCTTCGATGGATCACGGCCGAGAACGCGATCGAGATTATCGAGGAGGCCGTGCCCGGCGCAACGCTCAGCGCGGACGACGAAACGCAGCGCCTTACGGCGTTGGCGCGGCCCGCCGATCACGTGCTGATCGAGCGGCTTCTCGAACAGATCGACGTCGAGCAGCCCGCCGAGACCGCCATGACGGCGGTGCTCTACTCGCTCGAGTGGCTGTCGACAACCGGCGCGATCGAGGTGCTGGAGACGGCCGTGCCGGAGGCCCATTTCACCGCGGGTTCCGAAACGAACCAGTTGATCGCCCTGGGCCGCCCCGCCGATCACAAGAAGATCGCCACGACGCTCGAACAGATCGACGTCGAGACGTCGGCGGAGTCGGCGATGAAGGTCGTCGCTTATCCGTTGCTTGGCATGGAGGCCCGCAGGGCCTATTACGCGGTGATGTTTGTGCGCGAGGCCGTCCCCGACGCGAACGTGACCCTGAGCGCCGACTCGACCCAGTTGATCGTGCGAGCCCGGCCCAAAGACCACGCGATCGTCAAGGAACTCGTCGATCAAGTGCTCGAGGAGCCGCCCGAGCTGGCCAAGACGGCCCAGGTCTACGATCTCGAGGTGATCACGGCCGACGATGCCATGCGGGTCCTGCGCACGGCCGTCCCCGAGGCCACGCTGAACGCCGGGGGCGATCCCAGCCAGTTGACGGTCTACGCCCGGGCGCGCGACCACGCGACGATCCAGAAGATCCTCGACGAGATCGATCGGGAAGCCAGGCCCGACGCCGGCGCCACGGTGCGGGTCTACGTGCTGGAGGGCATGGATTCTCGAAGCGCCTACTTCGCCTTCCGATTTCTCCGCGACGCCGTGCCCGGCGCCACGTTCTCGACGGGAGCGGACGCGACGCAGATCATCGCCTGGGCTCGCCCCAAAGACCACGAGACGATCGCCGATTTGATCAAGGAGCTGATCAACGAGCCGCCGGAGCTGGCGCGGAGCACCGTCGTCTATGCGCTGAGAGTCATTTCGGCCCGCGACGCCACCCAGATCCTGCGGCGAGCCGTGCCCGACGCCGTCCTGGACGAAGGCGCCGATCCCAGCCAGCTTGTTGCCTGGGCTCGGGGCTACGAGCACGAGAAGATCCGCGAACTCGTCGAGCAGATCGACCGTGAAGGCCCGGCCGACACGAAGGCCACCGCCCAGGTCTACACGCTCGAGGGGCTCGACTCGCGGTACGCCGCGTATGCGGCGCGATTGCTGCGCGACGCGGTGCCCAACGCCACCTTCAGCCCGGGCGTCGACCCGACGCAGATCGTGGCCTGGGCCCGCCCCCAGGATCACGAGCTGATCGCCGATCTGGTACGACAACTGGTCGACCAGCCGCCCGAACTCGTTCGCACCGCCGTGACCTACGAGTTGAGGCACGTCACGGCGTCGGCCGCCATGACGGCCCTGCGGCAGGCCGCCCCCGACGCCACGCTCAGCCAAGGCGCCAACGAAAACCAGTTGGTCGCCTGGGCGCGGCCGAAGGATCATGAGACGATCCGGCAAGTCGTCGATGAAATGGATCGGAAGGGCTCGCGCGATACCGAACCCCGCGCCGAGTCGTACACGTTGCGGGCGGCCAACGCGACCGAGGCGCTCCAGATCCTCCGCACCACGGTTCCCCAAGCCCGGGTGACCTTGGGGGCGGCCCCCCATACGCTCATCGCCTGGGCCCGCCCGGCCGATCACGACATCATCCGCGAGGTGCTCGACCGCATGGCCGAGCGCGGACCCGCCGAGCTGGAGCCCACCGCCGTGGTCTACACGCTGGAGGCGACCAACGCCCAAACCGCGATGCAGTTCCTCCGCAGCGCGGTGCCCGACGCCCAATTCTCGGTCGGCTCCGACCCGCGACGGCTCATTGCCTGGGCCCGGCCGGCCGACCACGAGATCATCGCCGAGGCGGTCCGGCAGATGTCGGAGAAGGAGCCGCCCGAGACCGCCCCTCGAATCGTCGTTTACGATCTCGAATCGACCGGGGCGGCCGCGGCGATGCAGATCCTCCGGGCGGCCGTCCCCGAGGCCCAACTCGGCGTGGGAGCCGAGCCGAGCAAGCTGGTCGCCTGGGCCCGGCCCGAAGACCACGAGATCATCCGCGAGGCCGTCGAGCAGTTCGAGGCCGACAGTTGGCTCGCCGGCAAACGGATCATGTCGGTCTACCCCGTCAAGAAGGGCAGCGCCCGGTCGTTGCTCGAAGTGCTCGATCCCATCCTGGAGGACCACGCGGAGTTCGTGGTCGACCCCGAGCGGAACAGCCTCATCGTCTGGGCCGATCCGAAGTACCACGAGGCCATCGCCAAAACGGTTCAGGAGTACACCGAAGGCATGGCCGGCGCCCAGGAAACGACCTCGCAGGTCTACCGATTCAAATTCGCCGATCCGTCCGCGGCGTTCTCCGTGCTGAGGACGCTCGTCCCTCAGGCGCAGATTGCCCTGGATCAAAACAACCAGACGATCGTCGCCAGCGCCCTGCCCGAAGACCACGAAAAAATCAAGGCCACCGTCGACGAGATGGACCGCGAGGACGTCGAAGGCCAGCGACCCGTCTTGCGCATGCACCGGGTCGAGACGGGCAACGTGGGCAACGTCTACCGATCGCTGTTGGGGCTCTTCCGGCGCGACGCGAGCGTCGAGCTCACCGTCGATACGTCGACCGACTCGATCATCGCCGTGGCCTCGCCCGTCAAGCACCGGAAGATCGAGGAACTCATCGAGGAGGTGCAAAAGGGGATCCTCCTCGATTCGGCCAACACGCTCGTGCTCTATCCGATGAAGAACATCGACACCTCCTCGGCCATGGAAATCCTCGATCGGCTGCTCGAAAAACGTGGAGCCCGGGCCGATCTCTCGCTCGACTACCGCACGAACCAGCTCGTGGCCATCGCCCGCCCCGATCATCACGTGCTCATCCAGCAAACCCTCGACCAACTCCGCACCGACGAGCGTGAGCTGGAGATCTACGATCTCGAGTACGTCGATCCTTACTCGGCCCAGTTGGCGATTACCAGCGAGTTTGCGGACGAAGGCCTCAACTATCCCCAGGTCGACGTCGATCCGGTCACCCAGCAACTCTTCATCCGCGCTATCCCGGAGCAGCAGGATCGAATCCGCAAGCTGCTCGTCAAGATGGGCGAGACCAGGCTGCTGCTGCTCGGCGATCGCAAGAGCGAGTCGATGCGCACGATCCCCATTCGGGGCGATCTGAAGTCGGCCATCGAAGAGATCCAGCGAATCTGGCCGCAATTGCGCGAGAACCAACTCCGCATTTTAACCCCCTCGGCCGCCGCGGCCCCGCGCACCGAGACCGCACCGACCGAGAAGCCCGCGCCCACCGAGCCGGCCCCTGAGGCCGAAGCCTCGAAGCAGGCCCCGGCCAAGGCCGAATCCGAACCGGACGAGAAGCCCGCCGCCGAGAAGCCCGCGCCCGCCGAATCGGCCCCCGAGGCCGAAGCGTCGAAGCAGGCCCCGGCCAAGGCCGAATCCAAGCCGGACGAGAAGCCCGCCGACGAGAAGCCCGCCGACGAGAAGCCCGCCGACGAGAAGCCCGCCGACGAGAAGCCCACCGACGAGAAGCCCACCGACGAGAAGCCCACCGACGAGAAGCCCGCTGACGAGAAGCCCGCGGAGTCGCCGAACGAGGAGAAGTCGGCGCCGGCCGAACAGTCGGAAAAGCCCGCCACGGGCGATTCGGCGCGGGATGACGTCTGGTCCCTCTTCGACGCCGTGTACCTGGGCAGCCCCGCGGAAGCCGACCGGGAACCGCCGGCGCCAGACGGTTCGGTTTCGGGAGCGGTGGAGGCGGCCCTCGGCGAAGCCCAGCCGGGCAACGGCGAGTTGCCGCCCGTCTACGTGATGCTCAGCGAGGGAAGTCTCACGATCGTCTCCGACGATCTCGAGGCGCTCGACCAGTTCGAGGAGCTTCTGCGCACCTTGCTGCCGCGCGCCGGCTACGCCGGCCGGAACATCAGCGTCTTCGAGTTGAAGCACTCTCCCGCGACCGTGATGGCCGAAAAGCTTCAGGGGCTCTTTCGCACCAGCGGCTATAGTTGGCGGCGCGGCACTGGAAACGTCACGATCGTGCCCGACGAGCGGCTCAACACGATCCTCGTGCAAGGCAACCGCACCGATCGCGACGCGGTCGAGAACCTGATCCGCATTCTCGACTCCGACCAGGCGCCCCAGGCGCTGGCCGCCAACAAGCCGAAGCTGATTCCCGTCAAGCACGTCGACGCGAGTCAGGTTGCCGAGGTGATCCGCGACACATTTCGCGCCCAATTAGGCGGCAGCCGCACGGGCCGAACGCCCACGACGCGGACCGCCGACCCGTTTGCGCCCCAGGTGGCGGTCGACGAGGCGACCAACTCGCTGATCGTGATGGCCGCCTCGCCGCTTTTCGAGGAGATCGCCCAACTGGTCGAGACCCTCGACGAGAAAGCCGCGGAAGACCCGGCCCGCCGCGTGAAGATCATCTCGCTCGAAAAGGCCAACGCCACCCGCGTCCAGAGGGCACTGGAACAGATCCTGCGCGGAGGCAGCCGCACGAGCCGCGGGCGGCGGTAGCCGCCGCGATCGGCCAGGAGGGTATTGACGGACTCGACCGGTGATCGCATTTTCGTTTCGAGTCTGGTAGCATAGGGGCGGCTTCCGGGGCCGTGGCCAGGCCGGGAGCCCGTCGCGTGCGCAACCGATTCGGGAAGAGCGATCATGAACCCTGATTCCCGTCGCCGTTTCCTCAAGCGATCGGGGGCCAGGGCAGGAACGAAATCCGCAGCTTCCGGAAGATACGCGGCGTTCGCATTGTCGCCCTCTGCGACGTGGATCGCGCCAATCTCGACCCGGAGGTGGAGAGTTTTCGGAGGCGCAACGAGCGGGTCGCCGCGTACACCGACGTGCGCAAGCTGCTGGAAAGCAAGGACATCCGCTCGCGCATCATTCACGTGCACGACCTGCACGACCCGAAATACCCCTATCCGCTCATGGTCGATTTGCTCGTCAAGGCGAACTGGGCGGGCTGGGCGCTGGCCGCACGAGGCGACACGGTTCCCGATCGTGTCGGGGCGCTAATCGAGCAACGGCGGGCATGGGAGGCCATGATCGAGAAGGCCCGCGGGCGCGCATCGGCATGACCTCTGGCCGATGCGCCCCGAGCCGATCCGCCCTGGCCGGCGCTTGGGCCATGGAACCCGGGTTCGCCCGGTTCGTGCGGCGCGCGTCCGACGAAGCGCCGTCGCACGGGCGGGGCGGCTACCCGCCGATTACCTTGACCAGAACGCGTTTCGGGCGCCGGCCGTCGAACTCGCCGTAGAAGATCTGCTCCCAGGGGCCGAAGTCGAGCTTGCCCCGGGTGACGGCCACGACGACCTCGCGGCCCATGATCTGGCGCTTGTGGTGGGCGTCGCCGTTGTCTTCGCCGGTGCGGTTGTGCCGGTACCGGGCCGGCGACGCGTCGAACGGGGCCAGCTTTTCGAGCCAGTCCTTGTAGTCCTGGTGCAGCCCCGGCTCGTCGTCGTTGATGAATACGCTGGCGGTGATGTGCATCGCGTTGACGAGCACGAGCCCTTCCTGGACGCCGCTTTCCTGGACGATCGCTTCGACGCGCGAGGTGATGTTGACAAAATCCATGCGCTGGGGAACGTTGAACGTGAGGTATTCGGTGTGCGATTTCATGGCCTCGGTCGCTCCTGTGCCGCGGGCTGTTGCGGAAGTCGTTCGTCGGGGCATTATCGCGGGTGGGGCTCGGGGCGGGCAACCCACGCGCGCCGGCGCGCCACCGGACCCGCGCGGCGGGGGGAGCGGGTTTTCCGTGGCCGGCCAAGAAACCGGCCCCGTCGACGAACAAACCGTTGCGGGCGACCCGAGGGCGCCGTCGCTTCGTCGGGGCATCGCCCGGGGCGGCCTTCGCGGGGAAAAGGGCCCGTGCCAACGGCGGGGCTCCCGGGCGACCGCGGGGGTTTGTGCGCCGCCCGGGGGTCGGGTAGGATGGGGGTGATCCGGCGTTTCTTCCGGCAGCATGGCACATCGTATGCAACCCGTCGTCCGGCTCGAAAACATCACGAAAAACTACAACCGGTTGCGGGCGTTGGACGGCGTTTCGCTTTCGTTCGGCGCGGGCATGGTCGGGCTGTTGGGGCCCAACGGGGCGGGAAAGACCACCCTGATCAAAGTGCTTCTCGGCCTGGTCGAAATCACGGCGGGCAGCGGCGAGGTGCTCGGCCTGAAGCTGGGGCGCCAGGCCCGCGCCATCCGCGAGCGGGTCGGCTACATGGCCGAAGACGACTGCTACCTGGCCGGTCTGACCGGGGTCGAAACCGTGCAGTTCGCGGCCCGGCTGTCGGGCCTGCCCTCGCTCGAGGCCCTGCGGCGGTCGCACGAAATCCTCGACTTCGCCGGCATCGAGCAGGAGCGCTACCGGCCGGTCGAGACCTATTCGCACGGCATGCGGCAGAAGCTGCGTTTCGCCCAGGCCATCGTTCACGATCCCCCCATGCTGATCCTCGACGAGCCCACGTCGGGGCTCGATCCCGAACAGCGCGAGGCCATGCTCCAGCGGATCTGCGTGCTGGCCAATCGGGCGGGCAAGACGGTGCTGCTCTCGACGCACATCCTGCCCGACGTCCAGTCGATCTGCGACACGGTGATTATTCTGGCCCGCGGGCAGGTGCGCGTGGTCGACCGGCTCGAGGTGCTCTGCCGGCCGGCTTCGCCCGCCTATCACGTTCACGTCGTGGGCTCGCCGGGGCCCCTCGAAGCGCGCATCCGCGCCGAAGGGCTCGAGTGCCGCAGGGAGGAAGACGGCGCGATCACCGTGATGGAGGCCGACGAGCGCACGGCCCAACGCCTGTGGGGCTGGGCCCGCGAGATGGCGCTGAGCATCCGGTCGCTGGCGCCGGCCCGGAACTCGCTGGAACAGATCTTTCTCGATGCCATCCGCGAGGATTCCCATGCCCATTCATGATCTGGGATACCGGGCCTGGCAGGGCCGCACCGTGGCCGAGATCCTGCGGTGGTGGGTGATTACCGAGACGGGCATCCGCCTGGCCTGGCGGAACCGGTGGCTGCGGCGCATCCTCTGGTTCGCCTGGGCGCCCGCCCTTTTCATCGGATCGGGCTTTTTCGCCTACGAACAATGGATGATCAATCCCGCGGCGCAGCAGGTCGGCGAGCGGATCGCTCGGCAGTTGCTCGAGGCGGCCCCGTCGAGCGACCGGCACGAGGTCTGGGCGTGGCTGCTGATGAGCTTCTTTCGCTATCCCCAGGCGATGCTCATGCTGCTGATCGTCGGGCTGATCGCGCCCCCGCTGATCGCCCAGGACGTCCGCACCCGGGCCTTCCTGCTCTACTTCTCGCGCCCCATTACGCGGATCGAGTACCTCGTGGGCAAGCTGGCCACCATGTGGGCCTACCTGGCCCTGATCACGACGCTGCCGGCCTTGGCGCTGTACGTGTTTGCCGTGTTGCTGTCGCCCGAGATCGGCGTGGTCGTCGACACCTGGGATCTGCCGATCCGGGTGCTCGCGGCCTCGGCCGTTTTGATGATCCCCACGACGACCCTGGCCCTGGCCTTCTCGTCGCTGACCTCCGATACCCGGTACGCGGCGTTCGCCTGGTTCGCCACCTGGGGTTTCGGCTGGGTGACCTACGGCTTCCTGTTCAGCGGCGTGCCGGGCGTCTACGCTTCGGATAACTGGACGCTGATCTCCCTGTACCACACCCTGGGCGAGGTGCAGACATGGGTGTTCGGTGTGGGGCAGACCACCAGCCTGTTCGTCTCGTCGACCGTCGTCTTGCTGGGGATCTCGGTGCTGTCGCTGATGGTGCTCTTTCACAGGATCTCGTCTCCCATGCGGGTTTGACCGCGCGACCGAAGCCGTCGAGAGTCGCATGATCGAGTTGGAACACGTCACCAAGCTCTACCGCGCCGTGATCGGCGTCAACGACGTCAGCTTGTCGCTCAAGCCGGGTGGGCACGGGCTGCTCGGGCCCAACGGGGCGGGCAAGTCGACCCTGATCAACCTGCTTTGCGGGCAGCTTCGCCCCACGCTCGGGCGCGTGCGCGTGCTGGGCGAGCGCCCCTGGAACAACCCCGCGGTGCTGCGGCGGATCGGCGTCTGCCCCGAGCAAGACGTGCTCTACCCCGACGTCACCGGGTTCGAGTGGGTCGCGTACCTGCTCGAGCTGTACGGGTTCGGGCGCCGCGAGGCCCGCCGAAGGGCCGGGCAGACCCTCGAGCACGTGGGGCTCGCCGCGGCCATGCACCGCCGAATCGGCGGCTACTCGCGCGGGATGCGGCAGCGCGCCAAGCTCGCCCAGGCCATGGCCCACGGACCCGACCTGCTGATCCTCGACGAGCCCTTCACGGGCCTCGATCCGGTCGCCCGGCACGCCATGACCGACACCTTCAAGTCGTGGATCCGCTCGGGCCGCAGCCTGCTGCTGGCCAGCCACATCCTGCACGAGGTCGAGGCGGTCACCCCGTCGTTCCTGCTGATCTACGGCAGCCGGCTGCTCGCGTCGGGGTCGGCCGGCGAGGTGCACGCCCTGCTGGCCGACGTGCCCAACGAAATCCACATCCGCTGCGAGGGGGCCTCGCGCCTGGCGCGATGCCTCGTCGAGGAAGAGACCGTCGAGGCCGTCCGCTTCGCCGACCGGGGCAAGTCGCTGATCCTCTCGACGCGAAGCTCCGCCAAGGTCTATGCTCAACTGCCCGACTGGATCGCCGCGAGCGGCGCGCGCGTGCAGGAGATGCGTTCGACCGACGACTCGCTGCAATCGTTGTTCGCCTCGCTGCTTCGCATTCATCGGGGGGCCCTGTGATGGATCTTCGCGCCGCCTGGACCGTCTTTCGCTTCGAGTGGACGCGCACGCTGACCGTCCCCCGGCTGGCCTTCGGCGCGGTGCTGGCCTTGTTTCCCGTGGCGCTGCTCGCCCTGATCCAGTACCAGGGGGGCCGGCTCGAGGTCGCCTACGGCGCGCCGATCGCCCTGTTCGTGCTGATTCCGCAAGTCGTCTGCCTCATGGGCCTGCTGCTGTGGGCGACCCCGGTCATCCACTCCGAACTGGAAGGCAGGACCTGGACCTACCTGGCGATCCGGCCGGCGGGAAAGGGCGCGATCCTGGCGGGCAAGTACCTGACCGCGACCACCTGGACCACCCTGGTGGCCCTGGTGAGCCTCACCGCGTGCATGCCCGTCATTTGGCCCGACACCGAGCCGCTGCGCGTGTTCGCCGTCGTGGCCGCGCTGACGGTCCTGGCGTCGTTGGCCTACGGCGCCCTGTACGTGCTGATGGGCGTGATCTTCCTCCGCCGCGCCATGGTGGCCGCCGTCGCCTACACGGTGATGTCGGAGTTCGTCGTCTCCTGGGTGCCCGCCACGATCCACCACTTCACCATGCAGTACCATCTTCGCTGCCTGGGCGCCGAGTGGCTCGGTTGGCCCGACGACCTGCCCCACGATTTCCCCATCGACCGCGAGCTGCTCTTCGGCAGCCTGTCGACCGAGCTGCACCTGCTGATTCTGTTGTCTCTCACCGCCGCCTTGTTCACCGCCGCGGTGTTCGTGCTCAGGCACCGCGAGCTGGTGCGCGCCGACGAGGCGTAGCTCGAGGGCGCGCCAGCGGCGCGGCGCCGGCTCACGCGCTGCTCGAACCGGCTGCGCCGGTCAATCGCCGATTCGCAGAGTGACCGGCAGCCCCTTCTCCGGCGCGATCCGAAAGTTCGTCGCCGTGTACGAAAGCTCCATCGGTTCGCCGGGCCGCGCCGTGCTGATCCGGACGAGAGTCGTCGCGGTGGCGGGCAGGGTGAGCGTGGCCGGGCCCAAATCGCCGGTCCGCTCGAGCTGGATGTCCGCGTGGCACGCGTTGCGGATGCGCACCCAGACGGCGTTCTTCGATCGCAGGTGCGGCCTGGCCACGTCGACGCAGGCGTCGAAGAGCGGTTCGAGCCACTCCGGCCGGCCGATCAGTTGGCCTTCATACCAGACCACCGTGCGGCCCGCGCGCAGGGCCTCGTGCAGGCTCTCGACCGTTCGCTCCTTGGCGAACACGAGCGTCATGGTGCGGTGCTGGCCGGGCTCGGTCCGGAGGGCCAGGTCGGGCTGGTGGATGTCGGAGGTGCCCATCATGGTCAGGCCCCGGTCGAGGCACCACTGGTGGGCGTCGCGATAGTAGCTTCGGCCGTTGCAGACCTCCATCCCGTGGAGCCACTTGTTTTCGTACAACTGGGTGTGCACGTCGAGCCACTGGCCTTTTTCCGGGCCCTTCCAGCCCTGGTGGTTCCAGAACACGAAGGCCCCCTGCTCGTTGGCCCGCTTGACCGCCTCGACGAAATCGTCGGTTTCGATCGGATCGACGTCGGCGACGAAGATCGCGTTGAAATGGCCCGGCGGCGTATCGCGGGTGATCTCGGCGCCGCGGGGGAAAAGCAGGTTGTGCTCCCGCGCCCGCCCGGCCGCCAACTCGTAGGGGCGGTTGTGATTCGTGGGAATGTCGTCCTTGCGCGGCTGGTATTCGATGTGATCGGTAATCGCAATCGCGTCGAGCCCGAGCCGCCAGGCCTCGTCGACGCGCACCGTCGGCCACACGAGCCCGTCGGAGAATACCGTGTGCATGTGCAGGTCGCACTTGAGCGTTTGATAGCCGGGCAGGTCGGGGAACTCGATCTCATAGCGCACCTGGGCCCCGGCCTGGGGACCTAGCAGCAGCAACAGGGCGAAAGTCAAGGGGATGCTCAGTCTCTTCATGGCGCAGGTCTCTCCAGTTTTCGGGTTGACGTGGGGCCCGCCCCCGGGGGGCGATTGCCGTCCGAGGCCCCTTTCGTTACCCATTATCGCCAAACCGAGGCCCGAGGCAAATTCGCGCCCGGTTCGTCGATGTCGAGGTTGTCAACGCATCGCGCGTCGGCCAGAATGGTCGAGCCGCCGGGCGCAAAGGGGGCCGTTGCCCGGCATCGCGTTCGGGAGGCCGTGACCGACGGCTGCACACAAAGAGCCGTGCTGACACCATCGGAGTTTCGAGACCTGGTGAGCGGGCGACGCCGCGGGTTGAGAGCCGGGGCGATGCGCCTGGGACTGCGCATTCTCGAAACGCCCTACGCCTGGGCCATGCGGTGGCGCAATCGCCGATACGACGCGCGCAGGACGCCGATCGAGCGGGTTCCGGTGCCCGTCGTGAGCGTGGGCAACCTCACGCTCGGCGGAACCGGCAAGACGCCCATGGTCGCCTGGATCGCCCGATGGCTCCGTCGGCGCGGGCTGCGCGTGACCGTGATCAGCCGAGGGTACGGGGCCGAGGCCGGCGCCGTCAACGACGAGGCCCTCGAATTGGAGCACCATCTTCCCGACGTGCCCCATCTGCAAAACCCCGATCGCCTCGAGGCGGCCCGGGTGGCCGTCGAAGAGCTGGGCTGCCAGCTCATCCTGCTCGACGACGCGTTCCAGCACCGACGCATCGCCCGCGATCTCGACCTGGTCATGGTCGACGCCTGCGAGCCGTTCGGTTTCGGTCACGTGTTTCCGCGAGGCACGCTGCGCGAGCCCCTGGCCGGACTCGCCCGAGCCCACGCGGTCGTGCTTTCCCGGGCCGACGTGGTCGACGCCGCGACGCGGGCCCGAATCCGCGAGCGAATCGGCAGGTATGCTCCCGAGGCCGCCTGGGCCGAGGTGTCCCACGCCCCGGAAAAGCTGCTGTCCTTCACCGGGGCCGAAGCGCCGCTCTCGTCGCTCGCGGGTCAACCGGTGGGCGCCTTCTGCGGCATCGGCAATCCGGCCGGCTTTCGCCACACCCTCGAAGCCTGCGCCTGTCGCGTGGTCGCCTTCCGGGAGTTCTCCGACCATTACCGCTACGAGCGGTCCGACCTCGAATCGCTGGCCGACTGGGCAGCGAGCCTCGACGTGTCGGCGATCGTGTGCACGCACAAGGACCTCGTCAAGCTGGGCATCGACCGGCTCGGCCCGCTTCCTCTCCGGGCCGTGACGATTACCCTGCGGTTCCTGGCCGGGCAGGAAGACATCGAGGCGAGCCTCGAAACCGTGAGGGACTGGCTCCGTAGCGCAGCGCAGGTGCCTGTCCCGCTCGCGTGCTTCGTCAACGGCCGGTGCGCGGCCGGGCCCCTGGCGCCTGGATCGTCAGGTTCTCCAGGTAGCTGAAATGGCTTCGTCCGCCGATCGCATTGCCGGGATAGGGAGACCAGGGTTTCGAGCAGATGTCGACGTCGCCGTCGCCGTCGACGTCGCCCACGACCGTTTCGTGGCCTCCCAGGTTCGCATCGAGAATCACGTGCTCGACGAACGTTCCCTTACCGTCGACGTTTTGCCAGAGGAACCAGCGCGGCGGCCGCTTGCCGCGAAACCGCTCCATCTCGACCGCCAGGATCTCCAGGCGCCCGTCGTTGTTGAAATCCGCAAGCCTCAGCGAGTGCAGTGCGCCGCGCGGGTCGTCGTCGCTCCGCGGCAGGGGGTGGATCTTCCAGTCGCCCTCGCGCGGATCGTCGGGCGCTTCGAGCCAGGCGATCTTGGAGTTCGCGTTCTCGGCGTCGCAGATCACCACGTCGAGCCGGCCGTCGCCGTTGAGGTCGGCCGTTTGGGTCTTGGTGGCGTTGACCGCGAACGCCGGGCTCGCCGCGCCCCAGGGCTCGGTCATCTTGTGCATGCCCCACGTTCGGCCCCGGCCGAGGTTTTCGAACCAGACGTTGCTGCGCACGACGTCCAGGTCTCCGTCGCCGTCGATGTCTCCCAGCGAAACACCCGCATGGGTGGGATCGCCGATCCGCGTGACAGCCCAGCGCTCGGTCGGGTCGTCGGGAATCTTGTACCAGCGGAGCTCGTTGGTGGGAACTGCCCGCGTGTCGGCCATGGTCACGACGTCGAGCTTGCCGTCGCCGTCGACGTCGCCGAGAACGACGTCGTGCACCGAGTTCAGGTCGGGATCGAAAACGTGCCGGGTGAACTCTTGCTCGGCCGGGTTGCCGGGGTTCTCGTACCAGGCTCCGCCGGTGACGAAGTCGACGCGGCCGTTGCCGTTGACGTCCATGGCCGCACCGCCAACGTCGGACGGCGATTTCCGTCCCAGGACGTGGCGCACCCAACGGTCCGGCGCGCGATACTCGTACCAGAAGATGTCTCCGCCCTGCTCTCCCGTAATGAACTCGAGTTTCCCATTTGCCGTCAGATCGGCCAGATCGGCCTGACCCATGTTTCGACCCTTCAAGTCGGGGTCGCCAAGATGATGCTTGAAGGGGAACTGCGCCGCGGCTTCCTCGGAAGCGACGAGCGCGGCGAGTGCGACGACGAAGGAGGCGAAGCGGTTCACGGCACGGTCTCCCATGGACAAGTTCCCGTTCCCATGCGCAACGATCCGTCGACCGAAACGATCCGTCGATCGAATCGGGGCCCCGTTGGCATCCGACGCGAGCGACGTCGCCGCGGAACGGCGGGAGCGGGCATCGGGCCGCGTCGGACGGGAGGATTATACCTCCTCGGCCGCCGGCAAACAGCGCTTCGCTCCACCGAGGGCAGCGGAGCACTAGGAGACGTGCCGGCCCGAAGGCCGGCGAAGCGGAGCATCGTCGCGGCCCGCGTTGGCGTCGAGATGCCTCCGTGCTTCACGCCGCGGCGGCGACCACCTTCTTTGCCGCGTCGGTCAGTCCGTCGGCGGCGACGACGTCGATGCCGCTTTGGGCGAGGATGCGGCGTCCTTCGTCGACCTCGGTCCCCTCGAGCCGCACCACCAGGGGCACGTTGAAGCCGACCGACTTGTACGCGGCCACGATCGCCTCGGCAATCGTGGTGCACCGCATGATGCCGCCGAAGATGTTGACCAGCACGGCCCGGACGTTCGGATCGTCGAGCAGGATGCGAAAGGCCTCGGTCACCTGGTGGACGTTGGCCCCGCCGCCCACGTCGAGGAAGTTGGCGGGCTCGCCGCCGTGGAGCTTGATCAGATCCATGGTGCTCATCGCCAGGCCCGCCCCGTTGACCAGGCACCCGATGTTGCCGTCGAGCTTGACGTAGCTGAGCCCCTCCTCGGCCGCGCGGATCTCGATCGGCTCCTCTTCGGCCAGGTCGCGCAAGTCGGCCAGATCGGGGTGCCGGAACAGGGCGTTGTCGTCGAAGCTCATTTTGGCGTCCAGCGCCAGAAGCTCGCCGGCGACCGTGACGACCAGCGGGTTGATCTCGACCAGGCTGCAATCGCGCCCGACGAACGCGCGGCAGAGGCCCCGCAGGAACCGGTCGGCCAGGCGGGCGCCGGCGCCGCCCAGCCCGAGCTTCTGGGCCAGCTTGCGGGCCTGGAAGCCGTGCAACCCCACGTCGGGATGGAAGGGCTCGCGAAAGATCGCCTCGGGCGTTTCGGCGGCCACCTTTTCGATCTCCATGCCGCCCTGGCTCGATGCCATCAGCACGGGACCGGCCGCGGCGCGGTCGACGGCGATGCCCACGTAGAGTTCGCGGGCCACGTCGCAGCCCTCTTCGACCAACACGCGGCGCACGACCTGTCCGTCGGGTCCGGTCTGCACGGTGACCAGGGTGTGGCCGAGCAGGTTTCGGGCGGCGTCGGCCGCCTCGTCGGCGCTGCGCACGAGCATCACGCCGTGCTGGCCGGGATTGCCGCGGATCGTTCCCTTGCCTCTTCCGCCCGCGTGGATCTGCGACTTGATCACGGCCGCGCCCGCGCCCAACTCGTGGAAGGCGTTGGCCGCGGCCCGGGGCGTGTCGGCCACGATTCCGCGAGGCACCGCCACGCCGGCTTCCCGCAGAATCTGCTTGGCTTGATATTCGTGGATCTTCATGGACGGCTCACGAGCGTCGGAGCATCTTCTTCAGTTCGGCCCAGGCACGGGTGTTGGCGACGTCGGCCTTGGTCAGGCCGGCTCGGCGGGCCTGCAGCACGCCGTAGCGCATGGCGCCAAGCCCATTGATGTTATGCGCGTCGGTCGAAATGACAATCGGCACGCCGTAGTTCTTGGCCGCCGCACAGGCCACGTCGTCGAGATCGAGGCGGCTGGGGTGGGCGTTCAGCTCCATCATCTTCCCCTCGTCGCGTGCCACCTTGAGCACGGCGTCGAGGTCGATTTCATAAGAGGTTCGCTGGTTGAGCAAGCGCCCGGTGGGATGGGCGATTGCGCACACGTACGGGTTCTGGAGGGCCCCGATCACGCGCCGGGTGATCTGCTCGCGGGGCTGCCGCTGCCCGTAATGGACACTTGCCACCACCCAGTCGGCCTGGGCCAGCACGTCGTCGTCGAGGTCGAGCCCGCCCTTTTCGAGGATGTCGACCTCGACGCCCTTGAGAATGCGGATGCCCCGCATGGCGTCGTTGGCCTCGTCGACGTCGGCCCATTGACGGCGCAGGGCGTCGCCGTCGAGCCCGCCCGCCATGCTGACCCGCTTCGAGTGGTCGGTAATGGCCACATACTTCAGCCCCCGCGCCTTGGCCGCGGTGGCCATCTCCTCGATCGTGTCGATCCCGTCGGTCCAGCTCGTGTGCATGTGCAGGTCGCCGCGCACGTCGGCCAGCTCGATCAGCTCGGGCAACCGGCCGGCCTCGGCCCACTCGAACTCGCGCCGGGCCTCGCGAAGCTCGGGCGGGATCCAGGGGAGACGGATGGCCGCGTAGACCTCTTCTTCCGTGGCCCCGGCGACCTGCTCGTCGCCGCGGAACACGCCGTACTCGTTCACCTTCAGGCCCAGGTCCTTGGCCTTGCCGCGGAGGACGACGTTGTGCTCCTTCGAGCCGGTGAAGTACTGGAGGGCCGCTCCGAACGACTCGGCCGGCACGACGCGCAGGTCGGCCTGGAGGCCCGTCAGAAGCCGGATCGACATCTTCGTGTCGCCCCGCAGCAAAACCTGCTTGAGGCTGGGGAACGCGGCGAAGCGGTCCATGACCGCGGCCGGGTCGCGGGCCACCGCGAGCAGGTCGAGATCGCCCACGGTATCCTTGCCCCGGCGATAGCTGCCGGCCGGCTCGATCTTCTCGATCGCCTCGCAGCCGGCGAAATGTTCGAGGATCGCCGCGACGATCTGGTCGGCCTGGGCCCAGTAGGTCCGCTTGTCGCCCTGGGCGGCGATCTCGAGCCCCTCGAGGATCGCGGCCTCGGTCTTGGCCCCAAAACCCTTGAGCGCGCGAACCTGGTGCGCCTCGCACGCCTCGCGCAGCTTGTCGAGGTCGGTCACCTCGAGCTCGCGGTAGAGCACGGCCGCCCGCTTCGGCCCCAGGCCGGGCACGCGGAGGATCGCCAGCACGCTCGTGGGAATCTCGGCCAGCAGCTCGTCGAGCATCGGCAGCGTGCCCGTCTCGACGAGCGTGGTCACCTTGCCGGCCAGGTCCTTGCCGATGCCCGCAATGCCGGTCAGCTCGCGGTGGGGATCGGCGATCACCTCGGCGGCCGACTCGGCCAGGTCGCGGATGGCCCGGGCCCCGTTCCGATACGCCCGAACGCGAAACGGATTGGCCCCCTGAAACTCCAGCAGATCGGCAACCTGGTCGAAGACGGCGGCTATCTCGGGATTGGTCATCGAACGGAGCCGTGGGCAGGCAAGAGTGGTTCGTGGACGGGGCGATTGGGCGTCAGGTCGTCGCCAGGATGACCTTGCGCCCGTCGATTTCGGTGAATACGCGGAAGTGAATCTGGGCCTTGGCGTGCACTTCGAGATAGAAGTCGATGTACCACATCTCCTTCTCGACCAGGTCGATCTGGCGGATCAGTTGCGACCGCTCGGCGCCCCGGGGGGCCTTGTCCTTGTCTTTCGGGCTCAACTGATCGCCCAGCTTCTTGAGCACGGTCTCGCGCTGGTTGCGCTGGATGAGTGCGGTGCCGCCGAGGCCCCGAAAGAACGTCGACGGCGGCTCGAGCAACTGCACGCGGACCGACATCGCCGTCGACCGCGGCGTGAAGAGCACGCGGAATGCGGCCCGATCGGCCGTGTTCCCGTGCCGGTCGGTCCGCGGGAAGTGGAGTTCAAAAGGTTCGCGCAGCGTCGGTTCGGCCGGCTCGGTGGCGTGCCCCTCGCGCCCTTCCACCTTCGTGATCTCCACGCGAACCTGCGAGGCGTCGGGCAGCCACTTGACCGGCACGTTGGCGTTGGCGGCGCCCCGCTCGAGGTCGATCGTGATCGGCTCGACCTGGACCGGCGTCGACAGGGTCAGATACCTGCTGCTGCCCTCGACGCGCACCTGCAGGATGCAGTTGCGCAAGTAGTTCGCCGCGGCCGGGGCCTCTTGCGCCCATTGGAACACCAGCGCATTGTCGGAGCGCCCGATCCGAGCCACGTCCTCCTGGGTGGGCTCTTTGCCCGTGATCGTCGTCTCCAGCCGGACCATCCAGCTCGCCTTGGCCGGCTCGCGATCGATCGGGTCGAGCCGGTACTTCTGGTTACGCTTGAGGACGCTGTCGCCGCCGAGCAGATAGAGCTGCCAATCGACCTCAGGCGCCGTGTGGATGCGGCCCAGCTCGAACGGCTCGGGCATCCCGGTCGTGGCCATGCGCAGACTGTACTCCGGCAGATCCACGGCCTCGGGCAGGTCGCGGAGCGGGTCGCCGGCCGACGGCGCCGGCTCGGGCTCGGACTTTTCCGGGTCGTCGTCCTGCGTCATCGCGTCCGGTTCGGGTTTCTCGGGCTTCGCTGCCTCAGTTTCTTCTTTCGGCTGCGGCTTTTCGGCCTCGCCGTCTTCCGAGTCCTCCTTCGGCTGCGGCTTTTCGTCGACCTCGGGCTTCGCCGGCTCTTTGGGTTCGGGCTTCGCGGGCTTCGCGGCCTCCTGCGCCTCCTGCTTGGGGGCGCCGGGCTGCTGCTTAGCGCCCGGATCGGGCTTCGCATCCTGGGTGGCCGGCTTGGCTGGCCCTCGGTCGTCGAACGCCTGGGGATCGAAATCCCGCAGGTTCCCGAAATCGGGTAGCGCGGGCCACGCCTGCTCGCCCTCGCCGACTCCCGGTTCGCCGCCGGCGGAGGGCGAAGCCGACGCCCCTGCGCCGGGCGGTCCGCCTGCCTGATCGGCAAGGCGGGTCGAATCGCCGGGCTTTGACCCGTCGCCCGATCGGCCGAACAGATACGCCAGGGCAACGATCACGACCAGCACGGCACCCCCGGCAACGGAGGCCAGCAACAGCTTCCGCTTGCGGTCGGGCGGGATCTCCCGAGCCGACCCGTCGTTCGGGGGTGTATCCGTCGTATCGCTCGACTCCTTCTTCTCCTCGTCGGCCCCCACGGCGAGGACCTCGACGG
>Ga0334901_1001949_pt1 | contig 19063 bp, 18 predicted proteins | sample GraSluR3_MG_3_FD_207216 | JGI IMG/M metagenome (GOLD analysis project Ga0334901, IMG submission 207216) | Sludge microbial communities from methane-producing bioreactor in Wageningen University, Netherlands - Granular Sludge_15_08-R3 | ecosystem: Engineered > Bioreactor > Anaerobic >... | reverse complement strand
TTTGAACTCGGTGTTCATATCGCAGATGTCTCCTACTATGTCACTGAAGGATCTGCAATCGACCGAGAAGCGTATGAACGTGGAACATCGGTATATTTTGTAAATAACGTAATCCCCATGCTTCCCGAGCGGCTATCCAACGATCTGTGCAGCCTCAAGCCTCACACTGATCGCCTAGCTTTCTCTGTGATTATGGAAATTGATTCTCGCGGTATTGTGCATCATTATCGCATACGGGAGACAATCATAAAAAGTGCAGTTCGGTTTACCTATGAAGAGGTTGAAGAAATCATTGAGGGCAAGAAACATCCTCACGCGAAAACGATACACCTCATGGTTATGCTTTCGCTCATCCTCCGTAAGGCTCGAGAAGATATGGGCTCGATAGATTTCGATATCTCCGAACCAGCCATTTCCCTTGATTCCCAGGGTGTTCCCTATGCAATCCGTCCACGAGAGCGAATCGAATCAAATCGGCTTATTGAAGAATTCATGCTTGTAGCCAACCGTATTGTTGCACAGCATATTGCAGCTCAGGCTACCAGGAAGACTCAGAAACCCTTTGTCTATAGAGTCCACGAAAAACCCGACGAACAATCTGTTCGAAGTTTTTTCGAATTACTTGAGCGGATGGGGCTGAAATATCAACTGGGAAAAGAGCTGGAATCTGATGATTATCGAAAGATTCTCGATATTATTGAAAACCTGGATTACAAATATTTTATTGAGAAAGTTGCCCTCAGATCCATGACAAAAGCGTACTACAGCACAAAGAACCAGGGACACTTTGGTTTGGCATTTGATTCCTATACGCACTTTACCTCCCCTATTCGAAGGTATCCCGACCTTGTGGTTCACCGTCTGCTGAAATTCTACGCACAGCAGGAGAAGAATAAAAAGAAGCTGACAAAATCTGAAACTACCGAATTATCGACAAGACTTGAGACAATCTGTAAGCACTGCTCACATCGGGAAATCCGTGCAACTCAGGCTGAACGTGAATTTATCAAGCTCAAGTCAATGGAATTCCTCTCATCTAAAGTTGGAGAGAGTTACGACGGAGTCATCTCCGGCATGGCCAGTTTTGGTATGTTTGTTGAGCTGTCTCACTACGTTATTGAAGGTTTAGTGCATGTTTCCGAGCTCAAAGGAGATCATTACGATTTTGATAAGGACGAATACACACTTACCGGGAGAAAGACTGGAACAGTCTATCGTGTAGGTGATTCAGTCAAGATCAAGATTAAAAGTGTATCCAAAGAGGAAAAACGGGCAGACTTCCTACTTGTATAAAGAATCGTAGAAAGATCCATACATATATCAACAATACTCCACGAGTGTAATGAAGAAAATCTCATCTAAGGAATAATTATGATTGACACTTCACCAACGTTACAATATATTTAACGTATCATTTATTGTATCGTAGGTCAGGAGGTTGTTCATGAACGATGAGAAACCCACAATTCGCCTTGAATCTGAAAAACATCTTCGTATTTTCACATTGCCGCTCAGACAGAGAATCCTCAGAACTATGAGAATTATTGGAAAACCGGTTACAACAAAGCACCTAGCCGATATGCTGGGTATCGCACCCTCATCAGCTCGGCACCACATCATGAAACTGAAAGAAATTGGATTGGTTGAGCATGACCATTATCAAACAATCAATGGAATCAAAGCTGATTATCTGATAGCTGCTGATGTGAACGTATCAATTGGCACCGACATCTCGGATGCACATACCGCTGAACGAGAATCGGCATCGCAGGTCATGCTCTTTGAGATAGCAGATCGATTCCTCTCTACACTCTCTTCACGTCGGGAGAAGGCAGCTGCATCACCCGGACAGTTCTTTGGTGATTTATTAGGTGGCATAGCACATCTGAGTACCGAGGATGCTGAAAAACTGTATTTGATGATACGAGACTTTCTAGACTCGCATGCATTACCTAAAAACTCGGATGATCATCCTTGGGAATACGCAATGCTTTTGTACGAAATAGAACCCTCAGAGCTCTAGTATGCGTAAATTCTCAATCATCTGGATAACCAATTCATTTGCTTTAGGGATTACGCTTCCCGTTATTAACCTTATGGTATTGGGAAAAGGAGCTACACTCTCCTCTCTCGCACTATTCATGGGACTTTACAGTGCAGTTATTGTAGGAACTGAAGTTCCCAGCGGCATATTTGCCGATAGATACGGGAGAAAACTCATATTCATTCTTGCTAAGGTTTTTACCATTACTGGTTCTCTTCTACTGGTGTTTGGAACTTCTGTGACTCTGATTATTTTAGCTGTAATCTTTCTTGGTCTCGCCAGGTCCTTCTCATCTGGTTCCTGTGAGGCTCTCACTATTGACTGGCATATAGAAGAGAACGGTATCGACTCCCTGCACAGCATCACCACACGTATTTCTGTATGGGAGACCATAGGGCTGTCCCTGGGTTCATTGAGCGCCGGGTTTGTTACTGTGGGCTTCGAGCGATTAGGATTAGGAATCAATAGGTACACAGGAAATTTTATCCTCTCTATAGTACTGCAGATGGTGGTGATATGGTGTACATTCTCCTGGATTACTGAACCGACCCGTATACCCAAGGAAACTGAGAAAAATAGTAAATCACATACATTATTTACAGATATCAGGAAAAATAACATGCTTATCTCTCTGTTGATTGTAGCATTCGCTCTCGGATTTGTCCTTTCTGCGGTAGAAAAGTATTGGCAACCTCGCCTATTTCAGGTAACTGCATCAGACGAAACAGCCTCAATTCTGCTAGGGGTTATTGCTTTCATAGGTTTTGCAGGAGCTCTTGGTGGCTCTCTTGCAGCGGGGAACCTCTTGAAACGGTACCCCGGTAAAATAAAAAAGATACTTATTCTTCTCAGAATTTTCATGGCTCTTGGTTTAATTACGCTTACCACGAGTACTGGTCCTTTTTCGTTTATACTCTGGTATGGGGGAAGTTATCTCATGCTTGGAATGGGCTCGGTAGCAGAACAAACCTTATTGAACAGGGCTATACCATCAGAAAAGCGTGCCTCTTTGCTTTCCGTTTCATCCTTTTCACTGCAAGTCGGTGGTCTTCTTTCCTCCCTTTTTGCGGCCTTCTGGTTCCGGATTGTCTCAGACGGAATTAATTCGCTTTGGATTATCTCTGCAGCAATCCTAGTATTATCTTTAATTCCTCTAGCAAGGACTAAGATGCGTAAGTAACATACAGTATGACTGATATGCAGTAATACTGAATAGTATAGATGTCAGTACAGAAGACTGCATGAGATAATTTCCAAAAAATTGAGAGCTATCTTCTAGAGAAGACGGAGCTCTGCACCCACATATGCCCGGTAATCAGCAGGTGAATTGTAGTTGTCCGCTCCTATATACACCTCAAAGTTTGGAGTGACTAAATAGTGGGCTGTTACATCAAATTCATAGGTAAAATCACCCGTATCCAATTCATAGGTGACATTTCCACTTGAACCGATCCACCATCTACTGCGATGCGGGATATATCGGATTTCTCCCATAATCGCACCTTCATAGTTCAATTCAGGACTTCCTCCTGGGACATATTCCAATCGATGCTCAGTTCCTAATTTGAAATACAACGTCTGATTGAACATGAGACTTGCATACTCTCCATTAAGAACAGTATCGAGAGAATTGAATGTAAAAACAGGAGACGGGGTCGTATCCTGCATATAGATCATTGATGGTACAGTTGAGAGGGCAACTTCCCAGCCGTGGGTGAGTCCCATCAGTCTAGAAAAATCGAATTTGGCTCGTTCAAAATTGAAGAGTTGAGAATATCTAATTGCGGCATCGTATTCAAGAAATCGTCCTTCCAAACCAAGAGCTTCCATGAGATCGGAATAATATTCAACATTATTCAAATCAAAATTTGATCTGAGCCTATTAGTATATTGATCCCTCTTCCCCATTACCTCCACTGCCGCTTTCACCGTTGATGTCTTAACATCCATTCCGAGAGCTTCTAGATAGAGCTTTGCATACATAACATTGGTAATATCATACATGCGTCCAACACCAATTCCGACTGAAGGTGATCCAGTAATTGTAAACCGCAAACCGCCACCGCTATAGGGGAAGTATGTATTGGAAACATTTAAAGGAAGTACTGCTTTTACAAATAGCGGAATCGTCCCTAGGTCGGTAACATAGTTTTTATAGCCAATTACAGACAAAAGCATAGGGGTGATTCCGAGATCATCGGCACTGATTGTACTAAAAGCTGTGAATTCAAACATATCTCGTGAACCTTGTGATTTCATACTGTAGAAGATGTCTAAGGCACCTACATACGTAAAAGCGAAAGGAGAGGCGGTAATATCAGCTTCGAAAACATTACCATTTGTACCACCCCCGATTGAAAGTACGTGATACTTGTATGGCACCACCATAGTGAATAGGGAGGAAAGTGGTTCTTCAACCACTACCGGTTCCTCAACTACGACCGGTTCTTCAACTACGACCGGTTCTTCAACTACGACCGGTTCTTCAACTACCACCGGTTCTTCAACTACGACAGGCTCTTCAGTCATAGCCGGTTCTGGAGTCGTAGAAACCTCGGAATATATTGGTTCACTACCTAGAGTTTCGTCAGCATACAGTGAAGCCAACATACAAAGAAGCAGGATACCAACAATCAGTAATCTCTTCATCTTTCCCTCCCCTCGGTTCTGACCGATTTTTAGACGCCTATGTCATAACAAATATGAATGTACAACTAAATTATTGGATATCTATGTCATAATTGCAAACTATTTTTCTTCTTTTGTCATGAGTTATGCTCAAATAAGGTTTTATAAAGGTACAATAGAGATAGACGATTTAAAGTTGAAAAACATTACATTTGTCACTACACCATGCTACTGCTCCTTTCTATACTGAATATATAGGAGCTGGAAATGATTATCAAAATGGAAGATGTGATGAAACGGTTCGGTCGGAACCTTGCCTTGGACAGTTTCAATCTGGAAATGTCAAAGGGTGAAGTTATTGGATTGCTCGGACCTAACGGAGCAGGTAAGACTACATGTATTCGAGCCATCATCGGGCTTATTCCAGTCGATGATGGAGATATTACCGTTTTCGGCACTCATCAAAATGGTAAAAACCGTGATATTAAACGTCGAATCGGGTATGTGACCCAAGAGCTCACCATCTATGAGGAATTGTCTGCTCAGGATAATCTCGCATTCTTCGGTAGCCTCTACGGTCTTTCCAAGGAACAGATTGCACAGAAAATTCCTGAAGTTGCTCAGATTATCGGGCTGGAAGGTCGATTAAAAGAACAGACAAAACACTTCAGCGGAGGAATGAAACGCCGATTGAACATTGGCTGTGCCCTTATGCATGACCCCGAGCTGATTATCATGGACGAGCCAACCGTTGGTATTGACCCCCAATCGAGAAACTTCATTCTTGAGTTCGTCAAAAGACTAGCCTCAAATGGGGCGAGTATCCTCTACACATCTCACTACATTGAAGAGGTCGAGGCTGTTGCATCTAAAATATGCATCATGGACCAGGGCCACACAATAGCAAGCGGCACTCTTCCCGAACTCATCGCACGAATCAAAGGTGATTCCCATATCCTTATTGATGTACGCATCTCTTCTGAAGAGAAGCTGAAGGAATTACGGGCAATACCGGAAATTAAGGAAGCAGCACTTATAGATAACCGGTATCACATAGTTGTCCCGGGAGGAATCACCGTGTTCGATAAAATCATTGCCGTATTATCCGGACAGACTATCGTGAACGTGAACTCGAAACAACCGAATCTAGAGGATGTCTTCTTAACGCTCACTGGTAAACAGTTACGGGACGAGGCTTAATATGTTCATATTCAATCTGAAACGCAGTGCAAGAGACCTGTTTGGACACCTAATTCTCATAGGGTTCCCTGTGGTGCTCATTGCATTTTTCAATTTCATCTACACGAAAAGTTCTATTTTCTCAGGAATTCATGGACAGAGTCTCCCTTTTCTTACCGTACTGACTATTGGCTTTGCTCTCACCTTCCAAATCTATGGAGCTTCCTTGAGTTTTGAGACCATTGGATCAGACTTTTTTTCCCCCATGAAAGATAGACTCTCAGCCTCTCCCGGTGATTTACGTATGCTGGTCATCTCCATTCTCACAACCGCAGCTATCGTCAGTTTTCTCCAAACACTCGTAGTCATACTGTTTTCCGTGTTGATTCTCAAGGCTCCACTACCCATGCTCCATTTGGTGTTACCTGTGATGATGCTCTCCATCGTCTTCCATCAACTGTTAGGTTCTGTAATCATGCTAGCTTCTGGTTCAGTAAAAACATCGAATGCAATCCTAAGCACCTATGGTTCGGTAGCACCTATGCTCATAGGACTGTACTTTCCCCTACCCAATACCGCATTCTTTTCCATCGTCCGAAACTACAGCACACCCATGGCACTGGCGAATACGGTAATCAAGGGAATTATCGGTAACGATACTTCCAGAATCCTCTCCGCATTGATTCCACTGCTGGCAATGACCATTTTACTGTTCTTGCTTATGAGACCGTTAATTAAGAAGGTGGCACTATGAATCTCTACCTTTTCGCTATCAAAGAAGACATCAGACACCCCCTCAATATCATCCTCATATTCCTACTTCCCCTCCCGGTGCTCTTCATTCCAGCGAACACCGACAGTTACCCGTTCGGACTCAGCCTCTATGGCATGATCATCGTCTACTCATCATTCCTGTTGAGCCGTCCAGTAGTAGAGGATCGTATGAAAGGAATCTCCGTCCGTATTGCAGCCTCACCTATAAGCACACTGCGCTATCTTTCGAGTCATCTGTTGGGCTACCTCTCCCTATTAGTGGTACAGATATGCATACTGCTTCTGGGCAGCCTCATCATACATGGCAATGCAGTCGCGGGTAGGCTTGCACTATTCACCCTCTATCTAACCTTCGGTATTATGTGCCTATCCATGACATTAGCATGGAATGTGTTATTCAAATCCTATAATATTTCTTTCGGTATATTCTCTGGATTTGCTTCACTCATGTGCCTCTTCAGTGGTGTATCGCTTCCGTTGTTCCTGTTGCCCAGCTCCATCATCAGGTATATCATGTTCCTGCCTACATACTGGTTGCCGTATGGGTTGGATGCATGGTTCACTGGTGATATCTCAGCTTTCATTCAAGCCCATGCCATACTACTCGTATATTCATGCATTTTCCTGTTGATTGGAAGCAAAAGGAGATTATAGGAGTGCCTAAATCAAGACTCGATATCCTACCCCGCCATATTTATTGGGTCTTGATTGGTATCCAGCTGCTTCTTACTACCACGCAAATCATCCCCACTACCGGTGCTTCAACAATATTTTTATTCCTTTACACCATTGTGAGCCTCTTGGTACGTTGGCGTCTGCCACTACCGGTTTTCACCATGATAATCGATACACTGTTCATAGGGATTATCAGTCTCTACTATCCGGCAAACGTGATCTTTCTTCCCATATTTATCTTTTATTTCTGTGTCCATAACAAACCGCTGTTCACCCTTCCTGCTCTCATTGCAATCTGCAATAACCCCTCATTTTTCACATGCCTGTTTCTCTTGGGAGCCATCATTTCGGGATACCTGCTGTTCTTATGGGAACGGCAACGAACAGAATTGCAGGCAGAAGTGGATACCCTGCACCAACGAATACATGGAATGACTCAAAATGAAGAGCATCTATTACGCGATCAATACAGATTAGAGCAGGTATCTCGTTTAACAGAACGACAAAGGATTGCCGAGATTCTTCATGATAACCTTGGACACGAACTCACTGCCGCCCACGTTACCCTCAAGGCAAGTAGTGCATTGTCCGATCAAGGCAATATCGAAAAAGCCCGCTTTATGCAACAGAAGGCGGAACAACGATTGGGAGCCGCTTTAGGACAATTACGGAAAACTGTCCAGCAGATTGAACCCAATGATGACCTCGATCTCAAACGCGTTACCACACTAGTCCATTCTTTCGCATTTCCTGTCCAATTCAGCACTACTGGCTCTTTCACCGATATTCCTGCAGCAATTCATCAATTACTGTACGTTTCAGTGCAAGAATCATTGACGAATATTATGAAACACGCCACTCCGACTCTTGTGAATGTCTATATGGAAAGAACTTCTGCAATCATTCGTGCTGTAATAGAGAACGATGGCTTGGACCAGTCACTGCCTCTACACGTTGGAAATGGTCTACGTTACATGCGTAAACGAATTGAAGCTGTCAACGGAAGTCTCAGTATTCACCATAATAAGACGACTTTCCGTCTCATTATTATCCTCCCTTTAAAGGAATAGATTATGTCCATACGTATAGTATTAGTCGATGATGACAGTCTGGTCATTGAAAGTCTGGAGATCATCTTTTCTGCCGACCCCGAAATCAACATAGTGGGAACCGTCACTTCAGGAGCCGATGCCGTCCAATTCGTCAGGGAACATCCATTGGATATGGTTCTCATGGACATTCAGATGCCTGGAATGGATGGCATATCAGCCACAAAAATCATCCATGATACATTCCCGCAAGTGAAAATCATCATGCTCACTACATTTCATGACTATCAGAACATCCATCGTTCGTTACAGGCAGGTGCTTCAGGATATATTTTGAAATCGGATGATACAAAGAAACAGATTATGACAATTAAGTCGGTGAATGCGGGGTTGCCTGTGATCAGTGAAAAAGCTCTGCACAGCTATGCCGAACCATTGCAACAGTCGGTACTGTCACATCGGGAGAATGAAATTGTGTACCAGGTTGCGAACGGACTTTCTAACAAAGAAATTGCCGAACGACTATTCATCACGGAAGGGACGGTACGCAATTCTATTTCAATTATCCTTGAAAAGCTGCAAGTTCGTGACCGCACGCAGCTGGCTATCTACTACTGGCAACAAAAAGGATCTTTTTGAAGCAATGCCGCCTACGCTACGCTATTATAACTTCTTTGTTTCCACGAGCTTCAAATTGCTGGGTGTAGGTACGAATGGTGTCATATAGTGAATTCATACACCAATGCATCCTTTATTCCAAAATAAGCAGACCAGTTAAGTGTTTAGATGTTTAACATAGAGCATTTTATCATCATGTGGAGCATAATAATCAGCTAGACGACCTTCAAGGGAAAACCCATTACGTTCATAGAAATCTCGTGTTGGTTTGTATTGAGGATTCGAAGCCGTTTCTGCATAGAGTCGTAACCCCCCGAGTGCAAGGACTCGCTTTTCTGTTTCTGCTAGTAATATCCTTCCAATTCCACGATGCCAGCATGTAGGTTCCACAGCAATCCAATACAGATCGAACCCGTTCAACGTACCAGGAATCGGTCCGTAGCAGGTATATCCTTGAATTTTGTCTCTCTCCTCAGCAAAGAGAAACAGGTATCCGCTTGCAGTTCCTTTATGTAAGTGTTCTTCCACGAGTGAAATGCCAACTTCCTGCTCTTCTCTGTTAAAAAACCCCGTAGCTGAAAGTATAGCTCCAACCGTAGTAATATCATCAGAGTGCACAAGCTCTCTGAATGTCAACTCAACCATAAAGAGCCTCCTGTACTATCCGTGAGACTGTCTCATCATAGGACAGCCCAGCTTCAGCACATGCAGCAACATATCCACTGTCTCGTGCAATACATGGATTCATGTTCAGTTCGAGCACAAACGGGTTACCGTGCTTATCAATTCGAAAATCAACTCTTCCATACCCCCTACAGTCAAAAAGGGACCAGAGAGATGTTACGAAAGTTCGCAACTGAGCTGCTACTTCAGGATGTTCCTGTTCATAGGTGAAGGAGCGGACTGTATGTTTATAGGCAAAGGAATCTTCAATCCACTTGGCTTCGTACCCAACGATCCGTGGTTTTCCCTCGGGATAGTCCACAAAGTGCATCTGTGCAATGGGAAAAATTCTCAGCTGTCCATGTTCAGTAGTGACCGACAGATTACATTCATCTCCCTCAATATAGTGTTCAAGGATCATCTCATGTTTTTCGGCATAGGCTAGATGCTCACGGAATTCCCGTTCTGTTTTACAGCTAAAGACTGAATCATCATTAATACCGACCGAGGCTTCCTGGTTTCGTGGTTTGCGAATGAGTGGTTTGCCGATAAACGAATCCACGTCTCGTAGGTTTTTTGGGTCAAACCATGGAGGAGTCGGTATGCCTGCAAGATGCATGATTCTCTTTGCAAGGAGCTTGTCGCCAGTAAGAAAGAGTGAAGTTGCGTTCCCCCCAGTATACCGTATCCCTTTCTCCTCACAAAGCAGAGGGATTGTGTGAAGAAATCTCGAACCATGGAAGGTCTCCACAAGGTTGAACACCACATCATACGTTCCGCTACTCAAGAGGTTTTCGAGAACCCCCAAATCTTCTGCAAAGGAAATACAATCAACCGAGTGGCCTGAATAGGTAAGCGATCGTTCGATTTGCGAAACCTGTACCAAGGTATCTTGTTCATCGGGAGGAGCATGCTCTCCTACCGCATCATGCAAGAGCAAGATTCGGTTCACGATGCACCCCTATTCTCTCACACGCTGATGCCATAATCATCCCAATCAGCTCATCGTATGAAACACCTGCCATGGTTGCGAGAATTGGCAAATCAGAATCTATCGGGTGCAATCCTGCAAGCGGATTCACCTCTATGAAGTTCACTATTCCAGCACCGTCTCGACATCCAAGAGCTCTCCAGGCACCAAGTGCTGCCTCCTTGCACAATCCGGCAATTTCTGTGGAAACAGGTTGGTATCTCGTGCAGGAAAGATACTGTTGCTTGCTTGTGTAAGAATACACACCGTGATCACTCGATCTATCAACCACAATCTCCATCATACCAATCACTGTTGCAGAATCTGCGGTACCCACTATGCCTACAGTAAATTCCCTTCCTGAAAGATATGTTTCCACCAGAACCGGCTGATTGTGTGCAGAGAGGAGCCTGCGAACTTGAGCATATAATTGATATGTGTCAGAAACGATAGAATTGCCATCAATTCCCATCCCAGTACCACCACCTACCGGCTTTATAAACAGAGGAAATGGCAAATCTATCCTGTCTATCTCCTCCACATGTTCAATTAGACAATAATCAGCCGTAGGTACGCCATGCTGGCGAACAACAGATTTCGCCAGTGCCTTATGCAAAGTGATTGCCAAGGTCATAGAATCTGAAAATACGTACGGTATCCGATACGCATCTAACAGTGCAGGTATTTGAGCTTCTCGACATAGTCCATGTAATCCCTCGGCAATATTGAACACCAGAGGCCAACGACGACCTGTGGCAAGAGCCTGTACCAGATCCTTCACATTACCAATCTTTACAGGTTCGAATCCATTTCGTTGTAATGCTGTTGCAATAGCATCAATAGTCTCAGGTGCATCAAGTTCCGCGACCTCCCAAGGTGCATATCCATCTTCGAGATATCGCTGTTTCAGGTCATACGTCAATCCAATTTGCATCTTATGACTCCTCAGGATAATCGGGATACACAAAGGTTCGTCCTTCATAATTCCGTAGACAGTATCCTGTTCTATCGTGAGCCATCTCATATTCGGGTAGAATTGGGACTTTACCTCCGCCTCCCGGGGTATCTACTACATAATAAGGAATTGCCAGTCCACTTGTATGACCACGCAGACCATCCATAATTTCCTTGCCCTTTGCTATAGAAGTTCTGAAATGTGATGACCCGACAATTGGATCGCATTGGAATAGGTAATATGGCTTCACTCTGACTGTGAGGAGCTGGTGAAACAGTTCAGTCATGACAGATACTGAATCGTTAACCCCTTTGAGAAGAACCGTCTGACTACCAAGTACAATGCCGGCATCAGCGAGCCGGTTGCATGCTTGTCGTGAAGCAGGACTCAATTCATTGGGATGAATTGCATGTATATTTATATACAGAGGACGATAACTTTTCAGTACTTTTACCAAAGCAGGAGTAATTCGCTGGGGAAGAACAAAGGGGACTTTGGTTCCTATACGAAGCATCTGAATATGTTTCATCCGCTTAAATCGTGCAAGCAGTAGACTAAGCCGTTCATCTGAGAGTGTTAAGGGATCTCCTCCGCTGATAATTACATCGCGAATCTCAGTATGGGCCTCAAGGTATGAAAGTGCATGTTCCCAATACTCTTCCAAAGCTTCAGTATGCCCACCCACAAGACGACTGCGGGTACAGTATCTACAGTAAACTGAACAAAAACTGGTGGCAAGGAAAAGTGCACGATCGGGATATCGGTGAACTATTCCAGGTACTGGGCTTGTGTGATCTTCCGCCAACGGATCTATGGCTTCTCCAGCTGAGACGATGCTTTCTGCTATGTGTGGTATTACCGTCTTTCGTAACGGATCATTCGGATCTTTCAAATGCATTAAACTCAGATAATAGGGGGTAACCGAAAAGGGGAACTGCCAGTCTGAACGCTGTAGTGCCGCACGTTCTTCCTCTGTTGGCTCCAAGAACCTGAGTAACTGCTCAGTTGTCGTGATCCTGTGAAAAAGCTGCCAATGCCAATCGTTCCACTGGGTCAAATTCGTGCTCGGAAAAAATTGCTTTCTGAACAGGGAGGATTCGGAAGCTCCGAATCGTGTGGCCGAGGGTGTGGAAAGGCGATAATCCACACCCATTTGTGTAAGCGGAGGCTCGTCATCAACAGACGTGTTCCGCTGCGCAGAGACTTGCTCCACGGTTAGCTCCTTACGCTCTTGAGCTGCAAAAACTACAATTCAGTCGCGATGCAACCCAAGTGCTTCCTACTGCTTCTGATTATATCACTTTGAAAAAATAAATACATCTACACTACCTCTATTTACATACTATTTTTTCTAAAATCCACTAAGCAAAAATGTACGGAATTGACCGGTAAATGTACAATAAATCTTTACCTTTTATTCTAAAGAGCTATGCTCTAAGTCAATAGGTATGGTACATTTCAACCAGAGTCTGCACACTGTGCAGGAGGAGGATATATGGCATGGCCATTGATTGGAGTTAATCTCCCTAAAATAAAAGGTTTTGAAGCACTAAACGAAACATTAACCCGTATTAAAGACGAGGGGTTTAATGGTGTGGAAATCAATATAGAAAGCTTTCCGATGATTATTGAGGGAGAAATCTGTCAACCCTGGGTAGACCTGGTTAGATCAGTTCTTGAGATGCACGAACTCTTCTACACTGCCCATATAGGCAGAGGACTCGACTTGCGAGATACGAATCGTCCAGAGTTGCATAGGGCAGTCCTTGCTTCATCGTTGGAAATCTGTCGGCAGCTGAACATGCGGGTATTAGTCCTTCACTACGAAATAAAAAGTCAGGATTTTAAAGTAGAAGAACAATTTCTCGATGCTCATCGCTGGGCAGCCGATCTTGCTGGTAAACTTGGAGTTCTTCTCTGTGTTGAGAACATTGAAGTAGAGATTGTAGAACCAGTGGTAGAACTTGCACAGAAGGTAGATAATCCCAATCTCAAATTGAATCTAGACACAGGTCATGCATTCCTTGCCGCAAACTATTTCCATTTTGACTTTCTTAAAGCTGTTTCACTCATGGTTCCATATCTCGGTCATATGCATCTGAATGATAATACTGGAACCTTCGAAGAACTTCGTATAACAAATAGGCCTGTGTACGATAGTATGACGATGAGTTGGAGACGCGAGTTTGGAAAGGGAGACATCCATATCCCACCATTCTTTGGCAAAATACCTTTCGATGATGTTCTTGCCCTCTGCAAGGATTACAGCGGTGTGTATATTTGTGAATACACGTATAATGACTATACACCCTTCAATGCATCAGTGCAGCAGATGGTACGAAAGCATATTATTGATTCAAGAAAGTAGAACTTGCTCGAGCAGTGTAACGAAAGCAAGGGGTGCGTTGGAAACAAACCAGCGTACTCCTTTTTTTAATAGAAAGCTTAAGATATCACCATTAATTGAGGTGGGACATACCTGTAAGATAACGCCCGCCCGTTTGGTACAGGCAAGTGCATAATCAAGAAAATCCTCAGGTAGCGTCGCTGTTTCGTATACCGGATAATGAATTTGAACTTGAGTCAGACCAGCAAAATGGGACTCTTTCAGGGCTTCAAAACGTTGAATAATCTGTTGTGTGCTCCCTGAGCACCACGTCATTTTTTGATTGGCTGGTAGTAACGTGTGTATGTGCTGGAGAAATTCCTGACTTTCGTGAACGAAGAGAATTCGGTTCACTACATCATATGCTGTGATTATAGTGAGCACACGAGCTAATTCAGCCTCTTTAATCTCCAAGTAAAGCTGCCAGTTCGGGTTTTGCACCATAAGCTCGAGAACCGACTCAAACAAAGGAATTCTATACCCTTTACCAAGATCTATATGTTGTAACTCTTCCCAAGTAAGAGATTCAGCCGGGGTATCCAGTAATGGTGTGAAGGTCGAACAGACTCGTCGAATCGTACGGTCGTGCAAGCAGATAAGTGTGCCATCGACAAGCTGGCGAACATCAGTTTCAACAATAGCCTGAGGGAACTGCCAGGCATGCAGGAAGGCTGGCAAGGTATTCTCTTTCCCTTCATCAATAGTACCTCGGTGAGCCTGAAAGAAAACATCCGAGATCATTACTTGTTTTTGATTTGTGTGCATGGATTCCTTCTAATCGAAAGCAGACCAGGCTCCAAAGAACCTGGTCTGCACATATAACCGTTACAATTAACGCATCAGTACATTTTTCACGAATTCACTAATCATATAATCCTTGTAAGGAGCGGGGAACCATGCCAAAGCGTTGTTCGCACGATCCTCTTCTGTGAGAAGTGAGTCTGTAATTTCAATATCAGTGCGTGCTGGATACGCCCCAAGCATCTGGTATTTCTTCAACTGTTGTTCTGGGCTGGTAATGTGAGCAATAAAGAGAACAGCCGCAGCTTTTCGTGGAGAATTCTTTAAGACACCCATGGTATCACCACCACCTGCTGCACCCATTGTTGGGATATACATTCGAGCACGTGAGAATAGATTACCCTTGTTCATCATATCTTTCACGTTGTCATCCCATCCAAATGTCATTGCAATTTCACCATCGTTCAATCTGATGATTGAATCGTTATTAGACACCGTAAAGGTCAATTTATCTTTACGTGAATAAGCCCAATCCCATGCAAGGTTCCAGTTAGCAACCTTTGCTGGATCTACTTCTGTGTCTCCAACATACTTTTCTAAGCCGCCGGTGGTTTCCTTAATCAATGTATGAACAAACGACTGTCCTGAACCGCCTTTGGAAGGATCATTGAAACCAAATTTCTTTGGATTCGCGTCAATCCAAGCTTCAAGTTCTTTCCAAGTTTGTGGAGGATTAGGAACTCGCTGAGGATCATAGAGAATACCGGTTTGGTTTCGGTGGAAAGGAGCAAGGTAACCCTTGGTCAATACACCTTCCTGCACTTCCCATAAGGACGGAGCTAGCATGTCTGCTTCTGGAATGAGGTTTTTAATCGGGCCCCAGAAAAGATCCAAGTCCATGGTAGTTTTAACCCACTGACCGCCGACAATCATTGCATCAATAGTTCCTCGTGCCATATCCTTTTCGCTGATGGCTTTGTTAAAGTTTGCTGTCTGGTCGCCAACAATCAGATTAACTTTAATGCCATACTTTTCCTGGAAGTCATTTGCGGCTTCTCTGAAGTAATCAGGAAAATACCATGTGTAGAAGGTAACTTCACCTTCAGCTTTCGCAGCTTCAACGATTTCGTCCCAGCTAGCGTTCATAAGATCAACTTCCACTTTTGGAGCTTGATCTTTTGCCCCTGCTGCAAATCCCATAGATAGAGAGAGTAGCAGCACTAATGCAAATACTACAATTTTCTTCATACACAGAACCTCCTTGTTTTGTGTAACGTGCTACATCTTGCCGAGTGAAGCCGAGAGATAATCACTCTTAAGGAATCTCTCAACAAGAAACAACATAACAATATTCGGTGTCATCATAAGAAGTGAAACAACCGAAGCATTGGTCCTAATAAAATTATACCCCATGAACGAGTAGAGAATCGTAGGAATAGTTTCAAATGTTGGGGTACCGATGATAAATGTCAAATTGAATTCTTCGATACTGGTAGTAAAAGCAAAGATCATACCAGCAAGGAGTCCAGGACGAATCATAGGAAGAAAAATATCCTTGATTTTTACATATGTAGTAGCTCCAAGGTTTTCAGCAGCATCAATCACATCCTGAGGAATTGCGGCAAAGCTTGTAGTCATAACCCGAATCATATAGGGCATACTCATGAGTGTATGTGCAACTACAAGTCCGAAGAATGTCTGGCTTAACCCAAGTATTGAAAACACTCTACTGAGGAAAAGTGCAACTACCATTCCCGGCATAATCATGGGAAGAAGTACAACAAGCATGAAGATTTTCTTTCCAGGTACATTTTTTCGACCAAGAATATAACTGGTCGGAAGAGAGAGAAGAAAGGACAGGATGACTGCCAAAGGAGCGACTGTATAACTAGTTCTTAATGCTCGACCAATATTGGTATATTTAAATACATAATCCCACTGATCCAGAGAGAACGAAGGTGGTAATATATTTGGATACGACCATGAGTCATTAGGATTGACTAATGACCACATTACCGCCATAAAAATCGGTATACCTACCCAAAGTAATTGAACAATGACAAAAAAAGCAGTCAGTCCTAAATAGAATCGTTTCTGACGACGTTTCTGAATCAGGTGAAGGGGTATCGGTACGGTTTGTCTCTTCATATTATTTGTCCCCCTGTACCAGTTCGGCGAATCGTGAATAAGCCCAGATAACAAAGAATGTGGTTATGATAATGATTACACCTAAGACAGCTGCCTGATTCCATTCCTGGAAAATATGAGCCATGGTCTGCATGCGACCTGCTACAGATGAGGGGTAAATAGGTCCCGCAACGCTGGTTATGGGGAAATCACCAAATGCTTTGATAAACATAAGAATCATAGCAACTAGAATCCCCGGCATTGCCAAAGGTATATATATTCTTAATAGAATTGACCAGTAGCCAGCTCCTAAATTTCGTGCTGCGTCAATTGTGTCGTCACGTATTGAGGATATGGCACTCATAAGAATCAAAAGAACAAAGGGTAGGTTTTTCCATACCTGAATAAGTACCACCCCCCAACCAAAACTATCATTCAGCATTCGTTTCGGTTCAGCAATAATGCCCAGCCGCATGAGAATGGTATTAATCAATCCATGGTATGAGATGAGGTTGAGTATAAGAAACGCTGCAACTAATGCAGGAATGAAAAGAGGTATCTTAATAATCGAGCCTAATAAACCTTTTCCAGCACCCGCTTTTCTGAAGAACAGCGCCAAAGGAAATGCAATTAAAACGGTACCTATGGAACTGAGTAAACCCATTTTCAGCGAAAATTTTAGACTATCCAAGGCCTCTGTAGAAAAAAGAATCGCCTTCCAGAATGAGAGGGTAAAACGACTTTCTCCTATTAGACTACTAAGACCGAAACTTTGCAGCACGGTGAGTGTAATTGAGGATCCAATAAAGAAAATAATGAATCCCACTCCAGGGAGTAACATCAGAATTGTAGTCAGACTATAGGGATCTTTTTTAGCCATTACTACCTCCTGAGAATACTGAAGGCACGAGGAGAAACACCAAATACCACGGTATCAGACGCGGTTATCTTCGCCTCATCATCAGATTGTGCCCGCATCTTATAACCGTTTACTTCGATGAAAAGATCGGTGATATCACCCATGAAGACAACCTGAGTCACAATACCCGAAATCTGATTTGGACTAGTCCGATCTCTTATTTTCATATCTTCGGGTCGAAAACTCACGAAAATCTTATCCCCGGGTAAGGGAAGTTCCTGGCCTTGAGCATCAATCAAGAGCTTGCCAAAACCTGTCTGGATGGTACACATAGTCCCGTTTACTGCTATTACTTCCCCATCGAAAATATTAGCCATTCCAATAAATCCAGCAACAAAACGGGTTTCAGGCTTCCGATAAATAGTATACGGATCACCTAGTTGTTCAATTTTTCCTTTGTTCATAATCACGATACGATCGCTGATAGCAAGTGCTTCATCTTGGTCATGAGTAACATAGATTGCCGTAATCCCCAGCCTCTTCTGCATTTCCCTAATCTCTACCCTTACCTGTACCCTGAGTTTTGCATCGAGATTAGATAACGGTTCATCAAATAAAAGAGCCTGTGGTTCAGTAACTATTGACCGGGCAAGAGCAACACGCTGTTGTTGTCCACCGGACAGCTGCCCAGGTTTTCTTTTACCCAGGTCTTCAAGAGAGAGCATTTCCATTGCCTTTTCTATACGCTTCTTCTGCTCCGATGATGGAATTTTCCTCATCTTGAGTCCGAAGCTGATATTATCCCAAACTGTCATATGAGGAAACAAAGCATATGATTGGAAGCACATCGCGGTGTCTCGCTTATTTGGAGGAATATTATTCATAATTCTATCACCAAAGTAAACTTCACCTTCATCTGGATAATAGAAACCAGCGATGGTTCTCAGGGTAGTGGTTTTTCCACACCCCGATGGGCCGAGCAAAGTGACGAACTCTCCATCAGCTACATCAAGGTTTATATGATCTACGGCAACTACATCATCGAATTTTTTCACTAGATTCTTGAGTCTCAGGGTCGCCACGTATGATTCCTCCTCTACTTGCTGTCCGTTTTCCAAGCCTTACAAACCACTGGCAAGAAAACGTTTTCACATCTTTGTCAATCTCAGAAGTCTGTCACCTATTGCTTATCATTTTTCACCATACAACTATTGAATAAGACTCCCATGATATATGAGTACCGAGCCACTTCATGGTAGCACGGTATTTCGAAAAGTCAATAAAGTTCTAGGTAGAGAAATGCTGCCGCGCACAGTAAAATAAAATGCCCGCTGAAAGAGAAAAAAAATAAAGAAGTCCCATGGACCTCTGTTACAATGGGTTTACCACAACTCA